>Ga0207041_1082_pt1 | contig 17119 bp, 14 predicted proteins | sample Alteio_BWMinCont_73_FD_153311 | JGI IMG/M metagenome (GOLD analysis project Ga0207041, IMG submission 153311) | Enriched cells from forest soil in Barre Woods Harvard Forest LTER site, Petersham, Massachusetts, United States -... | ecosystem: Environmental > Terrestrial > Soil > Temperate forest >... | reverse complement strand
GAGTAGCGTAGTTAAGTACATCTTCTAAAGAGGAAAATGCCGGATGATCGGCATCATTCCATGGTAGTGCATTTCTAAAACGTGTATTTAACGGGTTTAGCATGTTTGCTGCAAAAGAGAGCTCGAATACATACGGAATAAAATCCGTTAAATAATGGGCTAATCCATCAAAAGACGATTTTGGTAATTTTTTCTTGGGATAACGTACTCCGGCCAAATGAATAACCGGTTGATGAAAGTAATCAAATACGTTTTCAGTAGCTGTAACGTGCTGCTCTTCATTGCCAAATGGTAAAGGTAAACAAAACTTGGGTTTCGTCAAAAGACCTTTCATGCCTCCTAAGGCGGGTCGGTAATTCCAGTAACTAGAATAAAAAATGTGTTCTGGATTTTTTAGGATACTTGGAAGATCTAGGAAAAAATTAATTCGGTCAGTGGCACGGCCAATATAATAACTTGATCGACTAAAGTAACGCGTATGCAGTTGTTGTGCCATCCAGGCATCAGAAAATAGATGGGAAGGAGGAAGGAATACGTCGTCTTCTCCCATATGAATGATCTTGGAATTTTGATCTAAGACGGATTGTTCGAAAATTTCTTTAAGTCTTTTTTTGTGGGTCTAGTTTCTTTGGTCAGAAAAAGCTGATGAAGGACGGGTGCCAGGAAAAAAGCACAGTTGCGGGCTCCGCCAAAACCAAATTCTTTTGTGTTTCTCGTGATGATCCATTTTTCGATAGCTAACTTTTTTGCAAGTTTTATCGCTTCATCGGAAGAGATATGAAAAATGGAGGCTCCAAATCGGTCTTTTAATATCTCTATAAACTGGTGATTTAATAAACGCTGCTTTTTGTTTGATTGATCGAAAATAAAAACGGGTATGTGACTTATTTCATAATGAAGGTGTTGACAGAGGGCAGTTAAACTTTCCAGCAGTGAGGGTAGCCAGGATTGTGAAGGCAAGAGTTCTCCGCGTGTCGGTAGTGCAAAGGTTATCTTTTTTAGGCCTTCGAGTAATAAATCCGGGTTATGATGAAAGGCATAAAGTTTTTGACAGAGACTCCAAATAAATTGAATCAGAAGGGGACGTATTTCTGGATCGATTGTCCAGGGTGTTTCAAACAGAGTAAATATGCCTAGAAGTTTTTCTTTGAGGGGAGACATCGCATTTCCGTCGGCAGTAAGCGCGACATTTAAATAATATCCGGAAAGCCCGAAAATTTGAAAAAAGGCTTTCAATTGTTCAGGTGTGTATGAAAATTCTGTGAAGGTCCTAAAGAGAGATTGAAGATGCTTTCGAGCTTGTTGTGCTGCTTCTTTTGCGGAGGGATTTTCTTCTGTTTGAGTCCCTTTTAATTTCTCGAGAGCTTCATATCCTGTAACAGGGGAGTCAATAATCCTTTTTATGAGTTCCGGTAATAGTTGATGAATTGTATCTACTTCATTTTCTGCATATTCATCGAGTTGCTTTTGGATTTCAAATAGGGAAATATCCGGATTTTCTTTTAATACTTTTTCGAGATGAAAAACATAATGATATTTAGTTTTTAAATATTTTTGAAAAGGTTGGGGTAAGCATTGTAGAAGTAGCCATTGCCCTTCTTTTAAATCTAAAAAACATTCACAAAGTAAAGTCAGACGTTCGTTTTCTGAAAGTTGTTCAATAAGAAATTGAAGACGATTTTGAGGAATCGATTCTGCTAAAAGCGGCCAAAGGTCAGGTTTTTTGGTGTTGAACTCGTTATAATAAACGGCATATAACAGCCGTGACAAAAAAGAAGTTTCTTCTTCAGAGGATAAGTTCTTCTGAGTTATCCAGATCTGAAGTTCTGGAGGAATCGGTCGTTGAGTTTTGGATTTGATTTGTGTCATTTTTGCCTGTATTCTGCATATCCGTTTCATCCAAGTCAATAGATTTGGCATAAGGCGGAGGAGAAATAGGTCTTTAAAAATTTAATTGTTAATTTTTAATAAATTTATCTAACGGGATTCCATTTTAATTCTTGGCCCGTAGGACTGATGACTTTTATATAGACCCAAGGGTCATCATTTTCCCTCATAAGGCGGTCACAACCTAAGGGGATTCCCTGAAAAAAGCCATACTTACGGATTGCATCTAAAGCATACTGGGAGCTACTCGGCATAAAATGGCTACGAGGACCATCTGCGGGGGAAATAACTTCTTGGTGGAAGCGTATAAGGCGAATTCCAATGGTTTCTAGAGGAGAAGGGTCCTGGGCTGGGGGGATTTCGCAGGATTGGTGACGATAAAAAGCTAAATCGGCATCTTTTCCCCAGGGATTTTCAGCGAAGAGGTAGAGAGGGATTAGAAGAATAATGAGACGATAATACACTTTTTTTCTTGGCCTTAAATTTTTTTGGTAAGCGTGTCGTAGGAAAATTTTAACACAAAGGAGAACACAAGGAACAAAGACACAAAGAAAGAATTCCTTCTTGCTTTCTTTGTGTCTTTGTTTCTTGTGTTCTCCTTTGTGTTAAAATTCCCTACGACACGACACGCGTTCACACACAACTTCTATTTATTGTATTGTTGCTTTATTTGGCGCAATTTAGGCTCTAAGGCCTTCCTTAGCTTCCTGTCGTCCATTCTATCTATATTCAATACCCCATGCAAGTGATCATTTTCATGCATGAAATTAATGGCGTCCAAACCGGACAATTCCGCTTCAAAAAGCTCCCCATCTAAATTCATTGCCTGAATGCGTATTTTTACTGGCCGAGTCACATCGACATAAATTTTAGGAAGCGAAAGACAACCCTCCGACATCGTTTGCAGATCATCACTATGCCATAAAATTTTTGGGTTAATGTAGACTCTTTCTTCTCCGTCCACCCACTTGTCTTCTTCTACTTCTATTGGCACAAAAGTAACAAAAACCGAAAGGGAGTGGTTGACTTGAGGGGCGGCTAATCCAATGCCCTTGTATTTATGCATCGTTTGCAGCATGTTAGCCACTAATTGTCGTACAGAATCATCTATTTGCTTGATAGGGGTTGTTTTTTGACGTAATACTGGGTTACCGTAATAGATTAAGGGCAGTTCCATAGACTTATCTCACTGTGTTTTAACTAATTATAATTGGAATGGAAATAAATTAAAAGGCAGTTTCAAAAAGAAGAATTGGAAAAAGTCGTTCTTGGAGCATATATTCTTTAGCTAAACAGCTATAAAGTCGCTCATTGTAGGCCTGGGCTTCTAATCCTGCCCCATTAATTCCCCCTAAATACCAACCTAATTCCAGGCTTGTAGTTATGATGCCGGCTGCTGGGTATCCTCGTTGAAAGAACTGATAGGCAGCAAAAGTGAATAGGGTATTAATGCAGAAAGCTGTCACAGCACTTTTTTTTTGATCAATATACCAATACCCTGCTCCAGGAAGGAAAGTATTGAGAGTGCGTGCTTTAGTGACTGATTTGGCTTCGGTATAATAAGAATCTAGAAAGCACTGCATTGTGGGAAGGGGGGATGCTTCTAATGCACAAAAATCAGCGGTTTCTACGGCATGGCCAATTTGAAGTGTATCTCCTTTTTCCGGAGAAAAATTTTGAAGAATTTCTAAGATATTGTCCGCTTGTGTGCATCGATTTAGTTTGCGGTAAGAATCCTCTAATAGAAGCAATAATTCTTGAATTGCGGGGAAATGGTCCGGAACTGTGGTTAAAGAACTACCTTCAAAACTTTCTATGCTGTCTTGGTAGCGTCCTCCTAAGTAATAGGAGAGAACGATACTGTATTCGATTTGCAATCTGCGTTCATAGAGTTCAGGTGGGAGAAGGAACAAAGCGCGTTTAAAGGCGGTAATTGCGCGATAGAAATCAAATTCTGCGGCAAAGCCTTGACCAATTGCCAATTCTTTAGCCCACAATTCTTTGAATTCGTTGGGGGTTAAAGGAGGGAACTGAGTGGGAAGACGTTGGATTTGTCGGGGCTGTGGAAAATAAACGATGGATGTTTCAAAAGGAGGTTGCTGGTGTTGGCAACTTGTAAACAAAAAGACAAATAGATAGAAGAGTTTGGTTATATGCATAGTTTATTCATGAGTTGCAGTGAGTCCTGAACGAGCCCGAATTTGTTAAATGTACTAATGCCCAACAAAACTCCGGCTACCCCGTCCTAAATCGTGAACGAGCCCGAGCCCGAGCCCGAGCCCGAATTTTTTTTTAACAACATTTTAGTCGGAGTTTTGTTAGGCATTAATCCATTTAACAAAATTCGGGCTCGGGCTCGGGCTCGGGCTCGGGCTCGTTCACGATTTAGGACAGGGTAGCCGGAGTTTTGTTGGGCATATTGTTTATTATATATCCATATCCATACATTGATCCCTATCAGGATCCAATCCCAAAATATTCATCCAATTGAGTGTTTCTTCTGTTTCAAGTTCCCAGTTTTTCTTCAGCTTATTCTTTTGTTCAAATGTAAACTGTTGTTGTCTTGTAATATTTTGTATTTGTTCTGGTGTCTCAATAATTTGAGGACGCATAAATATCATTAAATTTCTTTTTACATCTAAGTAACTTCTATCACTAAATGCTGCACCAAGGAATGGGATTCCCCCTAAACAAGGGACTTGATGACGTTCTTCCGTAAGGGTGTTATGGATCATTCCACTGATCACTAAGAAATAAGAATCAGGGACGTGTACGCGTGTCGTTGTTTTGTTTTTACTTGTTGTTGGTCCGACTACTTGTGTGGAAAGGGCATTATTTGTACTCGAAGTTCCAATGGTTCCACCCGATATAATCGAACTAATTTCTTGGGTAATTTCTAAGGTAATAATTCCATTAGGACTAATAAAGGGTGTAACTTTTAAGTCGGTACCTACATCTCGGAATTCAAAGTTCTGAGTGATGATACTTCCTAAATTGTTAGCAATCGACTGAGTAGGGAATTGGGTATTAATCCCGACAAAAATTTCAGCGGGGACTCGGTCCTCCGTGATAATTTTTGGGTTCATAATAATATTCGCTCTTGTGCGGTCATGCAGAGCACGTACAAGAGCACCAATCGTAGAAAATTCTGTTCCGTTATGAGTGATTTTCTGACCGATAATTCCTAGGTTATAACCTAGACTACGCGCCATTGATGAGGCCGATGGAATGAGTGCACTTGCCACTCCATTGATGGTCGTCACACCAGAAGTATCTAAAGCTGCTGCTAAGCTAGATGCACCAGATAAAAAGGCTTGGGAACCCGATGTATTTCCTCCGCCAAAGCGACTTCCAAAGTTAACGCTAAAGTCTAAGGAATCATCGATGTCGGTTTCTAAAATCAACATTTCGATAAAGACTTGTCGAGGAACAGTATCTACTTCTTGAGCGAGTTCATAAGTTTTTTGAAGAGATTCTGGAGGTCCTGTAAAGACTAAAACGTTGGAGGCTTCTAACCACTGAACACTATTGAGTGTAGAAATGAGTTCGCCATTGGTAGTTCCATTGGATTCCAAACTTCCAGCAAGGTTTTGGATCCCTCGGACAATCTCATCGCCTTTACGGTAACGAATTTTGTAAAAAAGGAAGCGATTTTTCCGAATATTTCCAAAAGGAAGATTTCCTTCAGCACCAGGTCTGAGGACCCCAGTCGCATTAATCGTTGCATTCGGAGCTAACTGATAAACCCATTTCCCATTAGCATCTTTTTTCCATTGTCCATTTGGGCCTTCACCCGGAAGTGTTTCATCCCCAGGTTGAAAAAACCAATTTCCTTGATTATCAATTTGCCATTTACCTTTAGGGGGAGTCAGGCTACCTTCTTGACCTGGACTAAGAAGTGGATCAAAGAACATATTCCCTTGATCATCTTTTCTCCATTTACCTAAGACTGGAAGTCCATCAGGTCCTAAAGGAAGGCCGCCAGGAAATACATTCCCTGATTTTAGATCAAAAATCCCTGTCGCGCCTTGATTACGGTCTAGATGTTCCATGATGGCAATAGCGCGTTCTACAAGAAAAGGAGTTGAAACAATGAAAACACTATTAGCAGCAGCGTGAGGAATAAATGTTAAGGGTTGATCTTGAGCTATTGGTAACATCATTTGTCGTGTTAAGCTAATCAATGTTTCGGTGAATCCATTGACAACCGCATATTGACCAATGACCAAACCACTTTCGGGAGAATCTACACTTTTTATGATCTTTTCAATTTGCTCAACGTTAGAGGTAATATCCGTAACGACTAAATGATTTGTATTAGGCAAGACAGTGATAATGGCATTCACAGAAAGAAGTGGTCTTAGCATGACCGCAGCGTTATCTGGTGAAACCGTATTAAGTAAAAATACTCGAGTGACCATCTCGGTTTCCGAGTTTTGTTTCAGGGGTTGTTGCCATTCAACAACACGTGGAACAGCCTTCATTGTCGGCATTTTATGGATGATGACGGTGTTACCCTTCTGATTGACAATGAGCTCATGAACTTGTAATTCTTGTAACAAAGCAGCGACGATATTGTCTACGCTGGTTGGTTCTTCGGAAACAATGGTCACATTAAATTGCAGGTCTTCTTCGTCAAAAACAAAATTTACACCTGAAACCCTACTCACGAACCGAATGTATTCGATCATGCTCACGTTATTGAAGTTGATCAATATTTTTTGATCATTAGGATTCCGTGCGCTAGGTTCAGTATTAGCAGCAGTTTCTTCGGAAATAGGTTCTTCAGCTTGAGCGATGAGTTCTTTATCTTTAGGAAGTTTAGGGCTAAGGAGTTGTTGCACTAAGTCTGTAGAAATACGTGGATCACGTGTGACAGTTTCGGAGGGAAAAGGTTTAGTATCGATGCTTTTTTGATTTAACGAGGGAGTAGTCGTGTATGAGCGTGTCCATTCGTCTTCATAACTGGAATTATCGGAAGTTGGGTCTTTGGCCCCAGGATAAACAGGTTGTAGAAGGTTGTCTAAAGAAGAAGCGAGGTAAGAAGATGTTTTAGGATCATGTAAGGGACCTGAAGCGAATACAGAAGTTCCTGAAAAAACGAACGCTAGAGAGCAAAAGAGACTACGTATTAAATATTTATGCATGAATACAGCTTGGTTATATGACTACTCTTAGTGTTAGGTAGTTATAGTTATTTCAAAAAAGGAAATTTAATTCCACTAAAATCGGTTATAATAAAAGAGTAAAAGGGACATAGGTATTTTTCCCGACCCAAAATCTTCCCCCTCCTGTCCTAAAATCGTGAACGAGCCCGAGCCCGAGCCCGAGCCCGAATTTCGAAAACGTATTAATGCACAACAACCCTCCGTCCTCCCCGATCTAATCCAACTCGATCTCGTTCTCAACCTCGAATTTGGTTTGTTCATTAATACATTTTCGAAATTCGGGCTCGGGCTCGGGCTCGTTCACGATTTTAGGACGGGGTAGCCGGAGTTTTGTTGGGCATTAGTACATTTAACAAATTCGGGCTCGTTCACGATAGATTCTACTGCAACTTAACACTAATAATCGGAAAAGACTGCTGATTAGCCTGTTGAGGAGACAAAATTTTTATCTTTCGCAATATGGACTCCACTTGTTTCTGCGGAGGCGCATGAATAAATTCTTGAATAGCATCTCTAAAATGACTTTCTGTAAAATCATTCTCGGCAGTGAACTTTTGGTTGGATGCAGCAAACGTATTTATTATAAATACATCTCCGTTCTGCCAAGGAATAACTTCCTCTACAAATCGTGAATTTATATCGATTCCTAATGCTAAATTCGGTGTTCCAATGACACTGGGATGGTCTAATCCTACAGAAATTTTCCATAAATTTCCATAACCACAAGAGATGTAACGTGCTTGATTATTTTCTGGTTCTAAGAAAAGACATGCAAAAGAAAAGATTTGCTTCATGTGATCTTGAATAATTAATGTGTTCAAATGAGTGGCAAATTCTTCCGTAGTTGCATTAATGCGCGCTAAGGAGTGACACAATCCTCGTAAAACTGCATTACATACTAACTCCTCAGCTCCTCGCGTGGTACATGATCCCAAAACAATCGCATACTTCTTATTTTCTAATTCTAAAAAGTCATGGTAATGACCTATTGTCACGCCCATACCCTTATGAATCGCAATTCCTATTTCCACGCTGGGCCATGAAGGAGCTGTCGCAGGCTCTAAAAGACGTTGTGCTTTTTTAAGCTGATCGGAGAAATCGGATAAAAAATCCCCGCCTTTTTTTTCTTTTTCTAAGGCTTCGGAATTCAAATATCCGGATAAATCAGCAATGAAATCAACAATATCCTGATAACGATCTTCGGGTCTTTGCTGAAGAGTCTTATATAAGATTTTGTGTAAGCCTTTAGGAACCAGAGATAAATGGACTTGACCATGACTCAATTTTCCTAAAGCAAGTTCATAAGTAATAATCCCTAAAGAATAAATATCTGAAGAAAATGAAACCTGATTTGGGTGCTCTCTTTGTTCGGGACTCATGTAAATGGGTGTACCTATGACATGCTGCTTAGCCTCTTTGGAAGCACCTTCTTGTTCGGTAAGTAATTGAGCGATGCCAAAATCGATCACTTTAACGGATTCAGTCTCATCAATAAGAATATTTTCTGGTTTTAAGTCGCGATGGATAATTCCATGTGTATGCAAATGACATAGGGCATAAGCAATATCAATCGTAATTTCTAGGGCCTTCTTAAGTGAAAGAGGATGACGTAAAAGATATTGTCTTAGGGTAATCCCTTGTACAAATTCCATGGCGATATACAATCCGTTTTCCCACTCACCATAATTATAAAGCTTCACAATATTAGGATGATCAGCGAGAGCAATAATTTCGGCTTCATTAAGAAATCGTTTTACGGCTTCGGGCTGTTGGATGAATTTAGGAGAAAGGACTTTGATGATGATGGGCTCTCCTTTTTCAGGATGCGTGCCTAAGTAAATGATACTCATGCCGCCTCGTTCTAAAAGAGCTTCAATTTTATAGGGCCCAATATGTGCTGGGATGGGGAGGGGGGCGGCAAGTGATGGCTCATCACCTGGTTGCGTATTGCGTTTAAAAAATGAATCAGCAGTCATATCAATTTATAGTAATTTTCCGTTTTGAACGTAAGGTAAACTCCCCCGTCCTAAAATCGTGAACGAGCCCGAGCCCGAGCCCGAGCCCGATTTTTATTAATGTACTAATGCCCAACAAAACTCCGACTAAAATGTTGTAAAAAATTCGGGCTCGGGCTCGGGCTCGGGCTCGTTCACGATTTAGGACGGGGTAGCCGGAGTTTTGTTGGGCATTAGTACATTTAATAAATTCGGGCTCGTTCACGATTTTAGGGGGCGGAGTTTTTTTATATATCTAAGATGCGGACACCCAAAGAGTCCCCAATTTTCAGTAACTCACCTTTTGCAATTGTTTGTCCATTCACCACTAAATTCACCCCGTCTTCAGGACGTACACTCATTTTCAATAAGCTTCCCGGTTGTAATTCAGATAAGTTCTGTAAGGTCATACTTAAACGGCCCACTTCTACATGTATTGAAAGAGGGAGTTCTTCTACGGGAACCGGTCTTCCTTCATTTTTTTCTACTTGAATAGGGGGGCTTTTAGCACCGGCTACAGGAGCTGGAGAAGCTGTTGCTGGTTTTGCTTGGGGTTTTGGTGCTTCTTTAATAGGAGATTTCAAAGGTGCTATTACCTTTTCCTCTTCTATATCGTCTTGGTCGAATGTAGAACTTTCTGTAAAAGTTTCCTCTTCCGTATCAAAAGTACTGTCTTCTAGATCTGTATCCCCGAAAGTATCATCATCCTCATCATCAAATTCAGAATCTTCTAATATTTCGTCATCATTTTCACTATCATGATCATCGTTGGTAGCTTTGGCGTTCATAGTTGATGGTACCTCGTAATAAAGAGCTTTATCTACAATCTTGATGGAATCTTTCTCAAAGGAGAGATTAAAATAGGGGCGATGATTCGCTAACAGTAGGCCTTTACCTAAATTTGTTTGGGGATCTAACGTACAGGTATCTAAAAAAAGGAAATCTCCTGGCGAAATTTTTTTAACGTCATCCGAATTTAAAGTGACATTTCCTGCGGTAATTTGAAGTAAAACATCTGTTTCTAGGCCTAATCTTTCAGATAAAGTTTTTTTTAGTGTTCTATCTGCGAATTGAGCTTTCCAATTTTCTTGGAAAGTTTTAGTCAACAGTAGGCATCCTGAAAATACTTGCCCTAATGCGGTTATTTCTATATCTAAAGTTAGGCAATCTTCTTCCGGTAAATGCCCTTCTTTTGAAGATTCCAGTTTAGGATGGATTTTTTTACTTGAATCGTTCGTTTTAAAGGCATGGATTGCTTCCAAAGCGATAAATTCATAAAAGCCTGTGCGAAAATCGGGATCAATCACAGGAATTTCCGGTTGATTTCCAGCGGATAATAATAAAGAGACTAATCGATCTAGATCTTGACGCGACATTGCCCAAAGGACTTCTCCCCCAAAAGAAGAAATAGAAAAATCCAGAATATCAACAGGAGTCCCCAGTCCTTCAAAAAGTGAGCCTGCTTGTCGCCATTTCCAGGTATTAGAAGGCTTAATGTTTAAATCATGGATTTCAAATAGGGTGGAAATTTCTTTAGAAAAGGATGTCCAAGAAAAAGAAGGAATACCAGCTAAAGGAGTTTGATCAAGATTAGCGGCATCATCAGGTAATTGAGTCAACCAATCATAGGGCTTAGATAACTTTTCATTCACGATAGATGATTCCAATCATTATTGAGTTTGTTCTTGGTCTTGAGATTGATCTCGTTGTCCTTGCTGTCCTGGTTGACGACCATATCTTCCTTGACTTTGTTGTTCATCTGAAGCGTCAGTAATAATTGCCTGAGTTTCATTCAATGTGGTTGTTGTAATCATTTGCACACCATACCCTAATTTTTCAAGGGCGATTACAATAGCCTGCTTATTTTGTGCCAAATCCAAGGTGTTTTGAGCAACTTGAGACAAGTTTTCAAAACGCAAATTAAATTGACCACTTGCATGCTCATAAGAAGTAATAACAATGTTCATATTATTAAAAATAGAATCTGTATTTTTATATTGAACTACTGTATCGGTCTTACCACTCTGTTCAATGATGTATATGTTCTTATTTATTAGGTCAACGATTTCTTGGAGATCTTCAATGGATTTTACTGGAGCGGTAGATTGGATTCCACCATTATTCGTAACACCGTCTATTACAGAGGTAGGAACATAAGCCCAGGGTGCTGCTTCAAGAGGAGCTGTTGTTGTTGTATTAGGAATGACGATTTGTGTCGCATCCACATTTCTATCGTCGTTTTTCTTTGTGAGTAAATTCACGTCCTCTTCTTTGTGTTCATCTACTTTATAGGGACGAGATGTTTGGGGAAGGACGTCATTATCCACGAGAAGATTATCGTCTGTTAAAGGCTGAGTTTCTGTATGTGCAGGTAATTGGAGTTGAGTGCGTAATTTTTTAAGTTCAGGGTGAGGAAGTTGATCAAACAAATCATTTTTTTGTTCTACAGAAGCCAATCTCCAAAGAACTTGTTTTTGTTCTGTCGTTGCTTGCTGCCAAATGAGAGCTTGGTCAGCAGGTAAACTATTTTTCCATAAAGAAACTTGATTATTGAGAGGAAGGTTTTGCCATAATAGTTGTTTACCTTGATCACTTGATTGGGTCCAGACATAGACGCGATCTTCATGGGATAATTGTTGCCAATTATTTACTAAGATGGAGACACGCTCTACAGCTTTTGGTGTATCTAAACTAGGAAGCGTTGACAGTTGTTGAACTTCGAAGATAATTGACTTCACCTCAACCCTTGAAATTTTAGGGGCGGAAAGATTAAGGGTGTTTTGAGGGACTAAATCATCAGTTTTAACCTGAATAGTTTGTCCAACTCTATCATCAAAGGAAACTCTCACTTCTGGAATTCCATCTTTAACGGGAAGTGTTATTCCTTCTTTTTTAACAGGAAGGATTCCCTTCAAATCTTGTGTCAGAGTTTGATCGCCAGGAATCGTTGTATTTCCCACTACATCTGGGGAAGTGCGGATTCTATTTTGAAAAGTACCTGAAAGATAGGCGAGCTGATCATTAGGATTTATAGATTCTTGAACAGAAGATGGAACTATTCCCTGATCTGTTTTTATTCCTTTAGAAGGAATATTTACAGGTAAAGCCACTAGATTATCTGTAAGATTTTTTTGGTCAGGTAAAGCAGGGGAATCTGTACGTGAAGGTTGATAAACAAAGTTTTCTTTTAGAGGAGTGCCCACAGGAATGTTGTCATTTTGAGTAAGAGTATGCACTTCATGAGAAAGAAGGACACGTTGATCTTGTGGTAAGCTTTTCCATAAAGAAATTTTATCCTCTTCTGAAGAGTTTTGCCAAACAATAACTTTATCTTCTGGTGTTAGCTGATTCCATAAATTAATTTTTTCATAAGGCTGAGCGTTATTCCATAAGGTGTTTTTTTCTAAGAGAGAAGCCTGGTTCCACAAAACGGTTTTTTCTTGAGGAGTGGACATTTGCCAAATGAAAACTTGTTCTTGAGGAGAAGTATTTTGCCATAAGGAAGCTCGATCATCGGGTGTCATCTGAGTCCATAGAAAGAGTTTAGCTTTTCCAACGGCATTTCCCCAGGCGGTCGCTTTATCTTGAGGGGATAATTGCTTCCAGTTAGCAATGAGACTTTGGAGTCCTTCTAAATTCTGTGTATTTTCCGCAATGTTGAGATCGGATAGAAAACCGGTATCTGTAGAAAAAGTAGTTTGTTGATTAGGATTGTTTAATGAGTTTTCTTTGACACCGATCAGCCAGTTTTGAAAGACTTTGGGCAAGATTTTTTGTAAAAAAGCAGGAAGCGGATTTTGACTAGGGGTTAATGCATTATCTGTAAGCGTTTCATCATTGATCACATTTTGGGATAGATTGTCGTCCTGGATGCCGTCTGTACGATTGGCATTGTTTGCTGTATTTTTTGTCAGCATCGCGTTAAATGTAGTAGGAGATTTAGGGGGTGCAGAGATTGGTTGTTCCGGTGTCGGATCTGTACCTTGAGGCGGGATCTTAAATCCCGGAGAAGGAGGTGTATTTGTGGGGGTAAACATAAGTTTTACCTTTTTGTTTTCGTATGTTTTGTTGCAAAAATGATTGAACCCAATTCATCTTGCTCGCGGCCTTCAACAACTTCTTGTTCTTTACGCATCATTTTCATCCAGTCCTCACGATGCGTGAGTATTTTATCTACTTCAATGCGGCGTATTTGTAATAAGGCTAAGGCTTCTTTTAAATTGGCTTCCGCCTTTTCTACTTCTTTTTTCTGGTCCGCTACTTTTTTCTCTTCAACTTTTACTTTTTCTTTGACGACCTTTAAATAGGCTTTCATTTGTTGTATTTTCGGGCTTGTCATCGAATGATCCAATGCATCTCTCAATTGCTCAAGCTTGTCGTCATGATGAGTGATCATTTTGTCGCGTTCTTCTTCTTTTTTCTTGAGAGTTTCTTGTTCTTTTTCTAACGCGTTTCGTTTTTCTTGAACGACTTTTTCCTGGTCTTCTACCCTTTTTCGTTTTACTTCTAAAATCTGTTTTAGCGGATATTCAATTTTTGCCATTCAGGTACCGGTTATTTAAAGAGTGTTCGTAAAAGCTGTAATGTCTCTTGCCATGAACATTTTTCTTCCACTGCTTGCTTTAGGAACCTCATGACTTTGTCGATATTATCGATGGCAAAATCTCCCATTTTGTCTGAACCACGCTTATATTCTCCGATTTTAATTAACAATTCGTTCTTTTTATAATTCGCCAGAACTTCTTTTAATTTACCCACTAAACTCAAATGTTCTTTCGAAACAATAGAGGGCATAACCCGGCTTGCCGAGGAAAGAATATCTATGGCGGGATAATGATATTGTCCGGCTAATTCACTAGACAATATGATGTGTCCATCCAAAATTGATCGTACTTCGTCCGCGACTGGTTCGTTCATGTCGTCCCCGGCCACTAAAATTGTATAAAACGCGGTGATTGATCCGATATCGGAATTTCCGGTGCGTTCTAATAATTTAGGCAGTGTCGAAAAAACAGAGGGAGTATAACCTGCTCTTGCAGGGGGTTCTCCGGCTGCTAATCCAACCTCCCTAAGGGCCCTCGCAAAACGTGTCACAGAATCCATCATTAATATGACGGACTTTCCTTGATCTCGGAAATATTCTGCGATCGCTGTACCTACATAAGCCGCATTTAATCGCATTTGCGATGCTTGGTCTGAGGTCGAAACCACCAGAACAGAACGCGCTAATCCTTCGGGTCCTAAGTCTTTTTCAATAAAATCGCGTAATTCCCGTCCCCGTTCCCCAATTAAGCTAATGACGTTGACGTCGGCTACCGCATTTCGGGCGATCATTCCTAATAAAGTTGACTTACCACCGCCGGCAGCAGCAAAAATTCCGACCCGTTGTCCTAATCCGGTAGTCAATATGCCATCAATAGCACGGACTCCGACTGAAATAGGCTGATCAATCCGTTTACGTTTTACGGGATCTGGCGGAGCCTGAATGACCGGATAAATTTCATGAACATCTAATGGGCCTTTTGTTTCTGTATCCATGGGTTCTCCTAACCCATTTAGAATTCTTCCTAATAACTTAGGTCCAACTTTGATGTGAAGGGGCATGTGCGTCGGGATGACTTCCGAAGAAGGGCCTATTCCAGTCATTTCCCCTAAAGGAGAAAGGATGACCTCATCTTTCGTGAATCCGACGACTTCCGTGCGGAGAGGCTCGCCCTGACGTTTAATGAGGCAAACTTCGCCGATCTTGACATTAGGCACGATGGCCTTAATTAACATGCCAACGATTTCGGTGATGCGTCCATTGACCGTTGTCAGTTCAAGCTCTTGTAGCCCTCCAAACATTCTGTCAAATTCGTCATCTAAGTTCATAAGCTACTTTTTTCCTCTTATTCAAGCGATTATACTTGAACGTTCATGATCGTTTTTGTGGATTCCAACGCTTTGTTTAATACGTTTGAAAAGAATTCCAATTCTTGTTGGATATAACCCACTTTAATTTGAATTAATAACAAATTAGCAGGGGAAATAGCTTTTGGATTATCTTGGAGAACTTTTAAATCATTGGTTAAATTGGAAATTTCAGATTGTCCGTTTGTTAATAAACCTAGAAAACGGTCAATAGGATTGGTCACACCGGTTTGTTGTTCAGGAGCATTATATTCGCCGCCTGCTTTAGTGAGAGCGATACGTAGACTGTCATCAACATGGGATAGTTTGTTTTTAAGAAGGGATTGAACGGAACCTTTAATTTCTAGGTTCGGAGTATTCAATTTTGATTTGATGTCATCGATTTGACCCACTAGTCGTTCCGTTTGAGCAATTAGTTTATCAGGGGAAGTGGGTTGAAAGAGATCATGGTTAACAGCTGCTTTGTGGTCACGGGCTGCTTGTTCCATGGGAGTATTTTTCGAAGGTTCTTCGATGGCTGCAACTTTAGTTTTGCCTTGCTGCATCAAAGCTTCAAAATGATCACGATTCGAAGATCCTTTTGGATCGATATTATCGACAACATCCTTTGTCGGATCTTGCGCTTCTCTCGTGATTTTTTTGACGCTTTCTATTTTGTCAAATTGATTAATTTCGCTCATACACTGTTTGTCCTCTACTAGGAACTATGATTATAACTATGTATGGCACTCAAGAGAAGCAAATAAGTTATTTTTTTTCTACTTGCTCATCCTCCTGCTTGCCACCGATAAAAAATGGTGCTTTAATCTTCTTTAAATCTTTTTCTGCCCATTCAAGAGATAAAGTCCCTAAATTTGTAATCGTTGCGTCTTTTGTCTTTGTCAATGTTTCTTTTATGAGCTTTTCACCCTTAGGCATCTTTCCTTTGGTTAATAAGAAGCAAATTCCTAAAAACACTTGAGCGAGGTAGTTGTCTGGTTCTTCGTTAACTACCGACTCAAAAATACGTGTAGCTTTTTTTATCTCTAATCGGTTTAAGGCAATATAACCTAAACCAATCCGAGGAGCGGTACTAAAATGATTCATAGCCTGAGCGGCGTAAAAAATACGGGTTGCGCTAACCTCATCCAATTGTTTAACGGCAATAAAGCCAGCTTCAATCATTAGGGCAAAGTCTTGCCGAAATTCTTGCAATTGGGGATTGTTCTGAACTTTAGTATCTGTCTGTTCGCTCATTATTTTTCCTTTTAATGGGGTTACCCGTCATCTTCCTCCATCATTGCTTAAACCATGACAGTGATACGGGCTATCTAACCCATATCCATCTGAGCATATTTTTTGCAAGCACTGACTCACTGTAGGGAGAATTTTCTCCCATACAGTAAGTGTAGCCTGTACAACAAGAGTATTGAGCTCTTGAAGCAATCGTCAATATTACTTGACGTTACGAGCCATTGATGAAATCGCAGCATTACATGCAGCGACAATGTTTGTTCCCATCTCGGACAATTGTGCGAGCTGGTTCATCAACATTTGCATCTCGAACATGTCGCCGATGCTAATGGCACTTCTTTTACTTTGGATTTCAAGTAACTTTGTTTTAGCACTAATCGTTGCATTATTGACCAACGAAAATAAAGCCTGAACGTTAAAGCCGACTTGATTGTTTGTACCCAAAAAATCTTTGGGATTGATATTGCTGGACATGTTGCCTCCTACCTATTTTTCTTTTGGAAATAGATAAGATTGGCAGTGACTCATACTGGAAATTACATTTCCTGAAACCTTATAGTTTCATTCTGAATCGCTTCAATACTACTCTTATTCTCTAGTTGAGCTTACTTCTTTATAAGCGCTCAGTGGAGCCGCACTTCAGCCACATCGCTGTGAATTGGTTCTCGATCTCTTGCTATTGCATTTGATCGATGATGAACCCCGAATGTGCGGCTCTACTGAACGTTTATTTCTTTGCCTTAGTTGTAGCTGCTCGACTCATTATTTTGAGTACAGAGCTATAACCATGGAGTAATAAACCATGTTCATCAAAGTCGTTTTGTGACCCACCTGATCGAAGCACACCTTTCAGTTTTTGAATCATTGCTTCAATGTGGACCTTCATCTTATTATACTTGATAGGGTCTTTTAAGTCCTTTTCTAGTT
>Ga0207041_1080_pt1 | contig 17276 bp, 16 predicted proteins | sample Alteio_BWMinCont_73_FD_153311 | JGI IMG/M metagenome (GOLD analysis project Ga0207041, IMG submission 153311) | Enriched cells from forest soil in Barre Woods Harvard Forest LTER site, Petersham, Massachusetts, United States -... | ecosystem: Environmental > Terrestrial > Soil > Temperate forest >... | reverse complement strand
CTTATATAGGAGTCTTTGCCGGCGGTTCTATTGGCTTTGGCTTAAGCTATGCCGTTTTCAAAAACAAAGGCTGGAACCGCGAATTAACGACGCCGGAAATGCCGGAAGATTATTAAATTCGAATTTACAACTTAGCGCACTATTCAGAGTAACCCATGCCCAAACCTGCCCGAAAAACGATGAATGTACTCCGCTGGATATTTGGTATACCACTTGCTGTAGTAATCAGTTTAGGACTGATGACACTTGTTATTTATAGTGTTGATGAGCACCTTCGGGTTAGTAATTATGATTTGTATACGTTCGTTCATGCGGCCGAAATCATTTTCTCCTTTACATTGCTGGTTTTTTTGAGTTGTTTATTTGCACCTGCGCCAAAAAAATATGCCGCATTATTTTCAATTACCATTATGGTGATATTAATCGGGATCGCATTTTATGTCGCACTAACAAATAAGTCAATGGGTGATTTTACCATGATTTCCGCTGCCAGTTTTTTAAGTTCCTTTACGGGGCTCTTTATTGGTTTATTTCTCAGCTATTTCACGTTCAAAAACAAAGGCTGGAACCGCGAATTGACGACACCTGAAATGCCGGAAGATTATTAAATTCAGCTTTATAACCATCGAACACTATCCAGAAGAAGCCATGCCAAAACCTGCCGGAAAAACAATGAATGTGCTAAGATGGATCTTCGGCATACCGCTGGCATTTGGGGTAGCGTTTGGGGTCCTTTTTATTTTAGTTACCGTTGACAGCGGCAGGCCAGGTGGCGCCTTCACTTTCACTATGGTTTTACGCGTCGCCGAGGTTGTTTTGCTTTTCAGCGTACCGGTTTTTTTAAGCTGCCTGTTTGCCCCGGCCCCGCGAAAAGTTGCAGCCTTTATTTCTATTTCAATAATCGCCCTGTTTACCGTCGGCGTCCTAGTCTACCGGTTTATTGTCAATCCACCGTTTTATTCCACTATTCAAGCTGTTTCGATGGCGGGTACCTATATGTTTCTCATTGCCGGGGGCGCACTTGGCTTCGGGGTTGCTTATGCAGTATTCAAAAACAAAGGCTGGGAAAAGAAACCGAAGGATTTCGACACGGACGAATTTAATTGACCTTTTAATGCCTCGCCTTTGGAATTAATTTATAGTTATTGATTTGTATAACTGGTTATGAATTGTCCTTCGGTAATTTGCCGTGAAACATTCAGCGAATCAACACCGGTAAATTGAAATGTGCCCTCAATTACAGAAGGAGTGAATTCAGTTATTATGACACTGCCTGATATGCTTACATAGCTATCCGGCCCATTAGCGCTGGTTTGAAAAGATAGTGATGCGTTACCACCCGATAAATCAAATGTGCCCACCTGTACTCCGGGAATGGTCAAATTCACATACGCGTTGCTGCCGAATGGGCCCCCGATCGAAATAGTGTTCTGTGTTGCCCTGTAAACAGCAACCGCAGTTGTACAAGTATAAAGATATCCGCCGAATTTCAATGAGATATTTGTTGCAGTAGTTTGAGGATCAGAAAGGGTATCGTTTTTCAGACATGAATTGAATAAAAATATACACGTTATTAGCATCAAAAATGTGCAGGTTCTCCATTTCATTTTCAAAACAGTTGACTTGCAATATGCTAATTATACCGTATATCAAATAGGTGAAACTAACCAAACGGCCTTAAGAAAAATTATATTCAAACGCACTGACGACGGAACCTTGCACAAACCGGCAATCTTCAACTACCAGTACCTTTTAAAATCCTTACATCGTCATTTTCACCTTGATCTGTCCTGTTGAAAGCGTCCGCACGATCAATTTTTCAGCTGTCGGGTAAATTTGCATAATATCCAGGTTGCTGATCGTCACATCGGAGTGGATGCCGTTATCAAAGGTGCGGCTCATCTGGCTTTCAATGTTCTTTTTACTGTCGGCAATAAATTTTGAACAATTATAGGTCGATCGCTTTTTGATGGCATCGGTTATGGCGTGGTTAAACATCCATTTAGCTGTTTTTAGCATCCAGGCCCGCGTTTGCAGGTCGAAACTCAGGTCGGGGAATGAAAGCTCATGGGTGGCCGTATCATAGGCCGGCGTAGCTACCAGGTAAATTTCGCCACTGGTTGTTCCGCTGAATTTAACCATCATTGCTATTTTGCTTCCGATACCATAAACTTTCACACTTTCCACATCAAATTCATTACCCGCTATTTTAATACCCTGGCCGGCCACCTGCTGGTTTACAACGCTGGTCAGGTGGTCATAATTCTCCAGCAGGTCCAGGTAAATATTAAATCCGTTTGCCGGTGTATAATTGCTTAAGGCGGGCAGCGGTTTTGCTGGCTGCGGCGCGCTCACCAGGGTAACTACCGGCTTGGCGGTTAAACCTACAGAAAAATTTAGCACCGAGCCGTTCAGGCTGAAGCTGCTCAGGCACACCGATTGCGGATTGACATTCAAAAAGCCAACATCGCCGACTTTATATTCTTCCGACATGTTTTTCCATAACTGGTCGAACATGGGTTTCAGGCTAAATGCGGCTATTTTGGTGTCCACCTGCCCGCCCAGGCTGTTTAGCGGTCCCTTCAAATAACCGATCAGCCGGTCGGTTACATCAATGTTCCCAAAAATGATGTTACAGCGGTCGATGGGTTTCGGATCAGGGTATAAAATTGTCTTTGATTTCAAATGATAATTTGGCAGGACGTTGATCGTTGATTGGTAAGCAATTTCCATCCTTCGCGGCGGTTCACCGCCCATACCGCATTGTGCCGATAAAACCGGCACCAGGCATTGCGGTCCGTTGCCAAAAAGGTTGCCGCACTTTGCGCAGTATGAAGCAGCTATGCCGTAGCTGCCCGCAAATTTCAGGTTGACAACATTATTGCTGCCTGTGATGATAAACGGCGTACGCGTAAAGGTGTAGGAGTAGCGCAGTCCGCTGCAGGGTTGCTGATTATCGGCAAACTTAGTCGGTACCGAGTTTTCTGCCTGGGTGATATAGCTTTTCATATCAGCTGACACCGGCACATCAATGGTTGAAACAGGCTGCACAATTTTCGGGATCTCTACAGCGGTGGACTCCGGCGCCACCGGTTTCAAAGTTTTACAGGAAAAAAATATAGTAGCCAGGAATAAACCTGCTGTGAACTGCTTTAGGGTGAGTTTCATGTCTTTTTATTGGCCTCAAAAATAATCAAAGCAGCGGATTTTGTAGGCAATAACAAACAATTTACAATCACATAAAGCCAATTTAACGGCGCCAAGCGACACGGCACGATTTTATGCTAACAGTTAATATAATTAACTTAAAAAATATAAGTCATGAGATCACTTCTTTATATTATCGCAGTTATCCTGGTGATAGGATGGGCAATAGGCGTATTTGCGTATTCAGCCGGCGGGTTGATCTATACTTTACTGGTAATAGCAGTAATAGCCTTTATTTTAGCTTTACTGAGAAACCCAACCGAAGTCGATTATTAAGCATAATTTATAACGAAGGCGGCCATAGATGCCGCCTTCGTTTTTTATTTCGCTCTTTACTTTTTCGGCTTTCTGCCGCCGCCAAAGAAGGTTCCAATCTTAACCGCAAAATAATTGTTGTAGCCGCCGGTGGCATCATACTCCACGGAAAATCTGAAATGGCCGGCCTCGAACCCGAGTTCAGGAAAGGCGCCGAAATTGATCACGCGGGGAGATACATTCGGGCCGCCGCCGTTACCGCTTCCATTATTGCCGGAAATCGTCGCCTGGTCATAAGGCCCAACACCCGCACCGATGAATGGCCTGAAGCCGCCGTCCGAAAGATAGAACTCGCCGGTAAGGCAGCCTGATGCGATCGCCGAACCCTGTTTTTGTCCTGAACCATTTTTGTAAAGAATGGCTGCGGCCTCCACCCGAAGTCCAAGGGCGAAATCATTTGATAATCGGTAATGCGGTTGCAGGGTAAAAGTTCCGCCTGCCACCGTATTTCCTTGTGAAGGCGAGGCGTAGCCCACACCGAAATCAACTTTAAAAGCATGAAATTCTGTAGACTGGGCGTGTACCAAAAAGGTAAACCCGGCCAGAACGGCGAATAAAATTATTCTTTTCATAATTACAATAGTTTAAATTAATAGAGGATTACAATAGTTATAATAAATATAGCGACTTATTACCAACTTTCAATTAAAAATTAATCATTTAGATTTATTTTTATTAACACCTTGCTACCTATTTATAGGGAGAAATATATTTTGCATCTGACAGAACATTGGCTGATTATCATACACGATTAACGATATTTTAACAATAAAAAACGACCTTTGAATTTACATCGATGAAGAAAACGCATTATTACGATTTCCCCGGCAACCGGTTTATCCGACTAATGGTAGGCATGGTATTTACCTCCGAAGGCATTCAAAAATTCTTATTCCCCGGTTTGGATGGTGTTGGGCGCTTCACTAAAATTGGCATCCCCTACCCTGCTTTTTTCGCTCCCTTCACCGGTGCCACTGAGATCGTTTGCGGCTTGCTGCTGCTGATCGGCCTTATCACCCGGATCGCGGCGATACCTTTACTGATCGTCATCTGCACAGCTATCTATACTACCAAATTGCCTATGCTGGGCTCAAAAGGTTTTTGGCCCACAATGCACGAATCGAGGGCTGACTTTTGCATGCTGCTCGGCCTTATTTTCCTGCTTTGTTATGGCGCAGGTAAATTTTCCATCGACAATAAACTTGGCCTGAATGGGAAAAGGTAACTTAAAAGAGATCGCCCGGGTTTTCCTCAAATTAGGTTTTATCGGCTTCGGCGGCCCGGCGGTCCACATTGCGATGATGGAAGAGGAAGTTGTGCGCAAACGCCAATGGTTTACCCACGAACACTTTTTAGACCTCATCGGTGCCACAAACCTGATCCCCGGCCCTAACTCCACCGAGATGGCCCTGCATTGCGGCCGCGAACGGGGCGGCTGGCGGGGGCTGCTCGTTGCCGGTGCCTGTTTTATCCTGCCGGCTGTAATTATTACCGGGATATTTGCATGGGCTTACCAAAAATATGGCCAATTGCCACAGGTGCAGCCTTTTATTTATGGGATAAAACCAGCAGTAATTGGCGTGGTCGTGTCATTAATGATCACTCTTGGTAAAAAGGCCGTAAAAAATAACAAGCTGCTGGTTATTGGCTTGATATGCGCTGTTTTGGCTATCTTAGGCATCAATGAAATATTTATTTTGTTCGGCGCAGGTTTTTTTGCCATCGCCTTATATTATGCGGAAAAACGCATAAATTCTTTTAATTCCATTGCACCCCTGTTTTTTTTGCCCGCGGCAACCCTGTCGGGTAATTTTTCGGACTGGAAAGTATTCTGGATATTTCTAAAAGTTGGGGCCATCCTTTATGGCAGCGGCTATGTCCTATTTGCGTTTCTCGATTCGGAACTTGTAAAAACGGGCATGCTTTCCAGGCAAACGCTGGTCGATGCTATTGCCGTCGGGCAATTTACACCCGGGCCTGTATTTTCTTCGGCTACCTTTATAGGCTGGCAATTAGGCGGGCTGTCGGGCGCAGTAAAGGCAACTATCGGGATATTCCTGCCATCGTTCCTGTTCGTTGGCCTTTTAAACCCGCTTGTTTCCTTTCTCCGCAAATCAAAGGCTATGTCCGCTTTTTTAGATGCAGTAAATGTTGCTGCCATCGCATTGATCGTAGCCGTCTGCGTCGAAATAGGTCGATCATCCATAACCGGCTGGAAAACCGGCCTTATCCTGGTGGCCGGCGTCGCCGTTGCACTTCTTTTCAAAAAATTAAACAGTGCGTTCGTAATTATTGGCGGAGCGATGGCTGGGTACTTGCTCTGGTTGGCATAAGCGCCTTCTGTTTGTGTAATTTTTATTTGCGTCCTAATCTAACTATTAAACCGTATCACTTCTATCACATATAACGCAGCATTTATGTCGTCTATAATAGGCAGCACCGTTGGATATTGATCAACAAAAAAATTATTGCCTGTAAATCAATAGTTTACGATTATTTATAGAACTATGTATTGCATATTACCATCTTAAACCCATATCTTTACAAAACAAAGCATTTAAAATTATCCGATATGAAAGCCAGCGTACTTTTTGCAACCTTCAGCATCATAGCCTTAAGCGTTTTCCTGTTTTGGGCCAGGTTTAATGTATACGACCATGACATTGCTATAACCGTGAACGATGATCGCGACAGCTATACTTTTACCGCTCATTACGACCGGAACGAAACCGGGCGGGTGCAACGCTTTATCAACGGAAACATTAGCCCGGACCAAATGGGCACTTCAGAAAACGACTACGTTGATGCCAATACGAGGCTGAACGATAATACCCGTTTTTATATCAAGGAATCGCCGGGCAGATTAAAGATCAGGCTGGACAAAACGACCAACGGTGCCGCCGCTTATTACAGGATCAGAAAAATGTGTGAAGGCGTAAAAGAGCTACTAGCGGGCAAATAATTGCAACTAATATCCAACAATGAATTATAATAATAAGAAACCACAATAAGAAAACACATGAAAAAAATCACCATTATTCTTTCGCTGCTTATAGCAGCCACCGCCGCGAGCTATGCGCAATGCGGCAAAAAATTCATGATCACTACCTCAAAAACAGAACATCTTGATGTAGGCGGTAGTGTAACCAGGACAGACGATGAAAAAGCCGTTGTTATTATCGGCCAAACCGATTTAAACATCACGGTAACCAATGCAAACGACGAGCATAAGATGACCGGCAAGATAAAATCAGACACCTGCAACTGGAAAGTAGCCTACAAGGAAGGAAGGACCGTTTTGAAAGCCGTTATAAGCAACGAAAATGGTGAAGACAAGAATGTCACGATCACCATTATTGGCAAAGACGGAAAGGTTACCCTGCTGTTCGAGATGGAGGGTGAGGGTGACGACAGGATCAGGGTAACGGCAGACAAATTCGAAGAAGCCGCGTGAGGAAGTCCGAAAAGTCAGGAAAGTCCGAAAGTCCGAAAAAAAGGGCAATAAAGAAAGAGCAATTAGATTGTTGGAGCCCCCCTCATATCCAATACGGCGACAGTCGTCTTTCAGACTTTCGGACTTTTTTACACCGGAAACGCAATGGCAAACTCGGTGCCGTGATCCGGTTTGCTCTTAATTTCGATAGTACCGCCAAGCGCTTCCACCTGGGTTTTTACCATAAAAAGACCCATTCCTTTACCCTCGGTGGTGGTGTCGAACCGTTTGTATAAACCGAACAAATTTGAGGCGTTTTTATCCAGGTCAATACCTTTACCATTGTCCGTAAAATGAAGTTCGATCTTGTCCTTAACTACCCGGCTTGTTATGGATATAACGGGGGCTACCCCTGCCTTGCGGTACTTAATGCTATTTGAGATTAGGTTATAAAAAATGCTATATAAATAACTTTTCACTGTAAACATAGAGACAAGCTCGAAAGAGCAGTTTATCTCCGCTTTTTCGTTTGTAATGGTGTTGTGGATGCTGGTTTTGATGGTGTTCACCAAATCGATAAAATGCACAACTTCCTTTTTTTCGTTTGCCCGTTCGCGCGATTGCAAAATATGATTCAGGTCCTGGATCACTCCATCAATGGTCAATATTGATTTCGAGACCCGTTCTACAACGTCCTGTTTTTCTTCCGGGTCAAGCAAATCTTCTTTCAGCATTTCTGAGAGGCCTATGATGTTGGCAACCGGCGCGCGAAGGTTGTGGGAAATAATATAAGTAAATTGCTCCAGGTCTTTAACGTGCTGAATCAGATCTGCTGCAACCCGCTCCCGTTCAAGCATTGCAGTTTTGGTTTCTGTAATGTCCCTATTTGCCAGGATAAAACCTGCATGCCGGTTGTCGGCGGTTTTAACATTCAGCCATCTTATGTTGTACCATTGCGTGGTGCCGTCGGGCCTCTGGAAATTCAAGTCATAGCTGACCATTTCACCTGACGATTTGATCTTTTCCAGCGTTTCGCGTATCACGGGCCATCGCTCTTCGGTGAAATAATAACTGATCGGTTTATTTATTTCCAGTTTCTTTTGGTTGAAATCGATCGAAAACTTTTGGGCGAGCGCATTGAACGAAACTATTTGCAGTTCAGTGCCGATAAAAATATAGGCCGAGTCGGTATTGTCAAAAATCGCCCGCAAATTTGCCTCTGATTTTTTTAGCGCTTCCTCATCCAATTTCCGTTGCGTCACATCGGTTACCATCGCCACCATTCCGATGTAGCTGCCATTTGCATCGACAATTGGATTGGACGATACATTTGCCCAAAATTCACCCCCGCTTTTTGTGATATACCTGATGTCAAGGTCCTCTTTTGATCCTTTCCGCCTCCGTTCCATGCGCGCGGCAGACTCCGCCCTATCATTTTCGTGCATAAAATGAAAAGGCTCTTTTCCCAGCATTTCCTCCTGCCGGTACCCAAAAAGATCAGCCAGCTTTTGATTTACGAAGTTTGTTTTACCGTGCTCATCTATGGTCCATACGCCCTCCTGAGCGGTTTCAACGATCTGGCGGTATCTGGACTCGCTTCTGTGGTGCAGTTCCTCTGCCAGTTTGCGTTCGGTTATGTCTCGAGTAATACCGTCAGCTCTCACCAGCCGGTCGCCATCATCAAAGCCCGGCACTACTTTATCCTCCACCCAACGCACAACCCCATCGCGCCTTATAATGCGGTATTCCACGTGAACTGTCTTGCGCGCTTGAAGCATATCCTCCTCATCTGCGGCAAAATGCTTATCGTCAGGGTGGATCAACTCGTACCATAACCGGTTATTTTCCAAAAACGCTTCGGGTTTATAACCAGACAGTTTTTCACAACCATTTGAAATGTGCGTCACATTGCCGGTAAGCTGGTCCACGGAATAGAAGACCTCATCCATGGCATTGAAAAAGGTAATAAGTTCCTGATGCGCATACTCGATTTTCTGAAATCCGTAGCCTCTACCAAAATTAAAAGCCATAAACGCACCACTTAATTATAAAGATAAATATAAGCGATACTAATTTAAATATTTACAAGAATTTTTTCTGAGGATGGAATTGAGCGTTATAAGAGGAGATGGAAATTAAAGCATTAACTTTATCAACATGAATTATTACGATCAAAACCAAAATATATGAAAAAGACATTGCTATTATTTGGATTTTCATTTTTGTTAACTGCCGGCGCCTTTGCGCAAAGCCAAAAAGCTATGTTATACAGCAGGGACCCTGTGCTCGCTAAAAACAAAAAAATAGTTTATGATTTCTGGCGCTCCGTTTTAGAGGGCGGCCACATGGAGCTTACACCGCAGTATCTGACCGAAACTTATATACAGCACAACCCAAATGTGCCAACAGGCCGGCAAGGGTTTATTGATTTTTTCAGCAAGTTTGCCAAAGCCCGGCCTATTGTTGACACCGTTCAACAGCCGCTTATTTCAATTGTTGCAGAGGGTAATTTGGTGGTGACTAGTTATAAGGAAGTACATCCCGATCCAAAAGATCCCACAAAAAAATACACCACGACTTCGTTTGATATGTTTCGTATTGAAAACGGGAAGATTGCGGAGCATTGGGACGCGGACTTAAAGGAGTAAAACCTCAATGCAATATCTTAAACATCAATTCCTTCATCAACCCGCCATGGTCGGTGTTTGAATCAACGCCTTTGCTTTTTACATCACATTCGCGCAGGTAACTGATGATCTGCATGGTTTTGCTATAGTTGTAGCTGCGGGCAGCTTGCTCGTAATCTTTTATAAAATAGGGATTTACGCCAAGCTCGCGGGCAAGGTTTTGCGGCGATTTGTCTTTGGAATAATGATAGAGCAAAACTTTGCTGAAAAAGTTGTTCAGGTTGCCCAATACCAGTACGATCGGGTTCGACCTTGGATTCGCCTCAAAATAGTTGACGATCTGGTTGGCTTTCAAAACGTCCTTTTTGCTTAAAGCGGTTTGCAGTTCAAATACATTATACTCGCGGCTGATGCCAATATTATCCTGGACGAGTTTCAGGCTGATCTCCTGCCCCGGCGCAATGTTCAGCATTAATTTCTCCAGCTCATTGGCGATCTTCGAAAGATCATTACCCAAATATTCAGCCAGCATAAAGGTAGCCTGCTGACTTATTTTATATCCGTTTTCGGCAACAAAATCCTCTATCCAACCGGGCACTTTACTATCATAAAGCGGGGTTGACTCAACAACAGCCCCGTTTTTTTCGATGGCTTTGTAAGTCTTTTTGCGCTTATCGAATTTGCCGTACTTATAGCAAAATACGAGTATGGTGCTGCGCAGCGGATTATCGAGATATGCTAATAAAGGGTTAATGCCCTTTTTATCAACATCTTCGCTCCCCCATTTCATATCCTGCGCTTCTTTTACCAGCACCACCTGGTAGTCGGCCATCATCGGGTACCGTTTGGCGGCGTTCAGTACGGTCATTACATCGGTATCCTTGCCATAAAAAACGGTTTGGTTAAAGCCTTTCTCGGCATCGCTCAGCACTTTATGTTCTACAAAGTCGCTAACCTCGTCAATATAATAAGGTTCTTCCCCATGCAGCAGGTAAACCGGTTTGTACTTCCTGTTCTTTAAATCCTTCAATAATTCGGCGGCAGTCATTTCGGATGCAAATTAAAGAAAGTTCATGGTTGATAGTTCATGGTTCATGGCAAAAAGTCAAATAGATTTTAGTCGCTATCAATTGTGTTGCTTACTGTAACATGCCAAATGCAAATTGCAGCTGCTATGAACTATGAACTATCAACCATGAACTTTCATTACCTTAGCCCCATGGATCTGCTGGTTCCGCTCGAATTGCCCCCGTACCCGTTCAAAATAACCGATAATAAAGGGCAATTGACTTTGTTTGACGTGATCAGAAAAAAAAATGTCGTGTTAACGCCCGAAGAATGGGTGCGCCAGCATTTTGTTCAATACCTTATCCTGCAAAAAAAATACCCAAAATCACTTATTAAGCTGGAAGGCGGTCACAAGCTGCACGGACAAACCAAACGGTCAGATATCATAGTTTATAATCCGGCAGGCGAAAAGATATTACTGGTAGAATGTAAAGCGCCATCGGTACCCATTGATCAACATGTTTTTGACCAGGTTGCGCGCTACAATATGGTGTACAAGGCATGCTTAATAGCCGTTACCAATGGTTTGCAGCATTATTTTTGCAGGGTAAACTTTGATAATAGTAGTTACCGGTTTGTAGAGGAACTGCCGGGTTATGGCGAAATTTGATCAGTGCACGGCAGCAACCAGGGTTTGTATCTTTTCGAGCAGGTCCTTGGGTTTAAATGGTTTTGACACGTAATCATTCATCCCTGCACCGGTTATTTGGTCATTTATATCGGTCATCGCAGCAGCGCTTAAAGCAATTATGGGCGTATTGGCTTTTCTGGCGTCAGGCAGCCTGCGTATTTCAACAGCGGCATCAAAGCCGTTCATTACCGGCATTTGCAGGTCCATCAATATGATGTCAAAATCGTCGTTTTTTGCCATTTCTACGGCTTCCACGCCATTGCCGGCGATAAGTGGTACGATATGCCATTTTGATAGCAGCTTTTTCATCAGTAAAACATTAACCGGGTTATCTTCCGCTATCAGCATTTTCAAGCTGGCTAAACTCTCAACCTCCTGTTGCAGCGCCCCGGGTTTTACCACTTCGGCAACCTGGAAATCCATGCTGAATGAAAATTCAGATCCTTTACCAAGTTTGCTTGCAACGTTCATGTGCAAGCCCTGCAGCTCCAAAAGGCGTTTTACAATCGCTAGTCCCATCCCTGTACCGCCATAGCGCCGCGTGGTAGTAATAGATTCCTGCGTAAATGGCTCAAAAATACTTTCCAGGTGGGATTGGTTCATGCCTATACCCGTATCCTTAACCACAAAATTTACAGTCAGCAAATCGTTATTCTCGTAAAATGACGCTCTTACCCATATTGTACCCTCCCTGGTGAACTTAATCGCATTACCTACCAGGTTAAACAGTACCTGCCCAAGGCGCACCGGGTCGCCAATCAGGAGCTTACTATTCAATAACGGATCAACTTTGAGTGAAAAAATCACCCCTTTCTCTTCAGCTTTAAGTTTTTCCGCCGCGCAAACGTTTTGGACCAGTTCGAATAAATTGAATTTCCTTTTTTCAAAAACAAGCTGACCCGACTCGATCTTGTTGAAATCAAGCACATCATTCACGATCGCCATCAGGCTGTTTCCTGACAGCTTCAGCACATCCAGGTTTTCTTTCTGATCTGTCCTGGGATTATTCATCAGCATTACATTACTCATCCCGATGATCGCATTCAGCGGAGTGCGTATCTCGTGCGACATCGTTGCCAGGAAGTCTGATTTGATGCGTGACGATTCCTCGGCCTTTTGCATGGCTAATCCAAGTTCTTTGTTCAGCTGCTGCTGCTTTTCGCCGGTTGCATTCAGTTCATCAATATTGCTTAAGAATGCTCCGTAGAAGTGGCTGTGGATGTAAACGATTAGAATAAAATTGGTGAAAACACCTATAATGGTTGTCGACTGATCGATCGTTTCAGGGGGCAGCGCAATAAAATAACCGTTGAAATAGTAGATCACCAGGAACACCATTACCGGTATCACGTTTAATAGTGAATAAAAAAGACCCCAGCCCTGGCCAAGCATATAATAGGAGAACAAAACGATGAGCAGCAATACCTGCACCGTAATGATATCGACCTTTTGGAGCGCGATAAAAATGGTGTTAATATTAACAATAGATCCGATGACGAGCAGGATATGCGATATTTGCTTCCAATTTGGCCGATAGGTTAAATATTTAAACAAGGCCAGGAACGATATAAACAATATCCCGGCGGTTATGGAAAGCAATGTTTGCCGCTGAAAGTAAACACTGGTAAATAGGCCGGCAACGGCTACCCCCACGATCCAGAAGCCGTAATACAGCAAGCGTATACGGGCCTTGTCAAGGGCTGACTGCTCTTTTGTAAGAATTTTGTGTATTGATAGGTTAAAAAAGCTTATGTCCTTGTTCATTCAGTATGGGCCTATTTTGGTTACGTCAAATCTTATGATAAAGTAAGCGCAATACCATGCAAAGGCCCGAAAATGGGCGCCCTGCGTCATCACTTAATAATTTATCACCGTAACTATTGCAAATGACAAGCCAAAGCAATCAAATTCTCTTCAATCACCCTAAGTTTAGCCTCGGCATCTGCCTTCTTTTTTAACTCTACATCAATAATTTCAGGCCTGGCATTGTTCATAAACTTGTTATTCGATAACTTTGAGTTAACGGACCGCAGGAAACCGGTGAAATATTCTTTGTCCTTCTTTAGTTTAGCACACTCGGCCGCAGGGTCTGGCTGGTCAGTCAGGGGTATATAAAACTCATCTGTAGACACCATAAAGCTCACTGCACCAACTATTTTGTCGGTAACGATACTAAACTCACTCACATTACCAAGTTTGCAAATTATGCCTTCGTATTTTTTATAGGGGACTCCCGCGCTTTCCTTTGCCGATAACAGAATTTTTTCTTTCGGAGAAAGCCGTTTTTCTTCACGGACATTTCTGACCTGGGTAACAACTTGTTTAACCATTTCGAGATCAGAAAGCACTTGGGTATTTATTTTCCCAATGGTTGGTAATTGGGCAACGATGCAGCAATCATATTCCGAACGGCTTCCAAATAGCTCGTCATGCCATAGCTCTTCGGTAATGAATGGCATGAACGGGTGCAGGATTCTTAAAATATCTTCAAAAAATTTAACGGTGCGGTTGAATGTCTCCGGATCGATCGGCAGCGACCGGTTATCGACATAATTTGGTTTGATCATTTCCAGGTACCAGGCGCAAAAATCATCCCATACCAGCTTGTATGTTGCCATTAACGCCTCCGATATCCTGAACTGCGAGAAGTTGCTTTCGATCTCGGTCAAAGCCTGGCTAAACCTGCTTTCGAACCATTCAATAGCCAGTGGGTTAGCACATCCGGCCTGGTCATCAACCTGCCAGCCTTTTACCAGTCTGAAAGCGTTCCAAATTTTATTAGCAAAGTTGCGCCCCCATTTGCAGTGCTCCTCGTCAAACATCAGGTCGTTACCGGCCGGTGAACTCCTCAGCATGCCTATCCTCACCCCATCGGCACTATAGTTCTCTATCAATCCCAGCGGGTCCGGAGAGTTGCCTAATGATTTTGACATTTTGCGCCCGATGTTATCCCTTACGATGCCGGTAAGATAAACATTCCGGAACGGTAGCTCGCCCCTAAACTCATGTCCCGCCATGATCATCCTGGCTACCCAGAAAAACAATATTTCAGGCGCAGTCACCAGGTCGTTGGTTGGGTAGTAATAATTGATGTCGTCGTTGTTGGGGTCTTTAAAACCGTCAAATACCGATATCGGCCATAGCCATGATGAAAACCAGGTGTCAACGACGTCTTCATCCTGCTTTAAATCTTTAGCTGTGAATGGTGAATGGTGAGTAGTGAGCTTTTGTGCCTCTTCAAAAGCTTCCTCCCGGCTTTTTGCGATAACAAATTGCCCGTTTGGTAAATACCAGGCAGGAATCTGTTGGCCCCACCACAATTGCCGGCTGATACACCAGTCTTTTACGTTCTCCATCCAATACCGGTAAGTATTAAGAAACTTATCTGGTATCAATTTAATATCACCTTTCAAAACGTAATCAAGCGCAGGTTTTGCCATCTCATCCATTCTGCAAAACCATTGCATGGAAAGTTTTGGTTCAATAACCGCATCAGTACGTTCTGAGAAACCAATCTGTGACTTATAGTCCTCAACTTTATCCAGATAACCATCAGCCTCCAGCAAATCCACGATCCTCTTTCGCGCGGCAAAACGATCCTCCCCTATCAATATTTCGGCCTTTTCGTTCAGCGTACCGTCATCATTTAAAATATCGATCACCTGCAGTCCATGTTTTTGACCGAGTTCATAGTCGTTCAAATCATGCGCAGGCGTAACTTTAAGGCAGCCGGTACCAAAATCCATGGTAACATATTCATCGAGAATAATGGGGATTTCACGGTTAATAAGCGGAATGATCGCTTTTTTGCCATGCAAATGCTTATAACGTTCATCATTGGGATTAACACAAACCGCAGTATCGGCCATTATCGTTTCAGGTCGCGTTGTAGCGATGGTGAGGAATTCATGTTTACCATCCTCACCCACAACGTTGTACTTTATGTAATAAAGTTTTTGATTGACCTCCTTGCGGATAACCTCTTCGTCGCTCACCGCAGTTTTTCCCTGGGGGTCCCAGTTTACCATGCGGATACCACGATAGATCCATCCTTTTGTATAGAGATGGATGAATGTATCGATCACCGCTTCGGACATGCTGTCCTCCATAGTAAAGCGCGTACGATCCCAATCACAGGAGGCGCCGAGTTTCTTAAGCTGCTCAAGGATGATGCCGCCGTATTTTTCCTTCCATTCCCAGGCATATTCCAGGAATTTTTCACGACCTATATCTTTTTTGTTAACACCCTTTTCTTTAAGCATCGCCACAACCTTTGCTTCAGTTGCAATGCTTGCATGATCAGTTCCCGGCACCCAGCAGGCATTTTTGCCCTGCATGCGCGCACGACGAACCAGCACATCCTGTATGGTATTGTTTAGCATATGACCCATGTGCAGCACGCCGGTGACATTTGGCGGGGGAATTACAACAGTATAAGGCTCGCGTTCGTCAGGCACCGACCTGAAAAAACCGTGCTCCAGCCAGTAATTGTACCACTTCTCTTCCGTTTGTTTGGGCTCGTATGTTTTAGAGATACTCATAAGAGGCAAAAATAAGGATTGTTCATGGTTCATGGTTCATGGTTCATGGATTTTTTGATCAGTTCATGGTTCACAGTTCATGGTAGAAAAAGTGTATGGTAGATCGGCAGTTAGATCACTGTTTTCAATCGGCCAAAAACTATAAACCAATAACCCTCCGGCCATGAACTGTGAACCATGAACCATAAACTCCCCATCTGCCACAATAATTTTACAATTGAAAAGTTATCCTAATAGATTACGTGCCCAAAGATGAAAACACTCCCAATTCGTCATTTTTTTGACGTTATTGCCAATAAAATTCGCTCCTCATTCCTGGTAAAATGGTTTAACCGGTAAAAATCCCGCCGATAATTTTTGCATCTCTTCTCCATATATTGCTAATTTTAAAGTTCCTCGCCCTACGCTATCGACGGGCGTGGAGTAACTGACGCCATTAATTAATCAACATGAAATTAAAATTTGCAAATTTTATACTGATCGGCTTTGCATGCCTTTCGGTTTGCGCATTTACTTTAGGTGGTAAAAAAGGTCATAAACCGCCGATGAAGTACATCGACCCAAAAAACATGGACCTCTCCGTAAAGCCTGGCGATGATTTTTTTGAGTATGCCGACGGTAACTGGATAAAAAACAATCCTATCCCGGCCAAAGAAACTCGTTGGGGCAGTTTTGGTATGCTTAACCAGGAAAATACCAACAGGTTGCTTGAGTTGTTAAAAGAGGTTAGCAAAACGTCGCACCCAAAAGGCAGTCTTGAGCAGCGTGTGGGCAACCTTTATGCCAGCGCGATGGACACCCTCAGTATCGAAAAGCTTGGTTATGAACCCATAAAGCCTGAACTGGAGCGCATTGATAAGATAAGCGATCTGAACGGGGTGATTAGTGAAGTCGTATTTGAGCGTACCCATGGTGAAGGCGACCCGCTGTTTCGTTTTGGCGTAGGTGCGGATGACAAACATCCTACCAAAAATATCGCCAGCCTGAACCAGGGCGGTACAACCCTGCCCGATCGTGATAATTATTTAAAGGTAAACCCGCGTAACCAAAAGATACAGGATGCCTACAAACAGTATATCGTCACCTTATTTACCCTTACCGGCACCAGCGACGATGCTGCTGCTAAAAATGCGGCAACGATTTTTAATATTGAAACCGCGCTTGCCAAGACACAGCTGAGCCGTGTGGAAATGCGTGATCCGCATGTCACCTACAATAAGTTCTCGGTAGCCGATTTCAGCAAAACTACTCCGCATTTAAATTGGGTTGAGTTAATGCCACAGATGAAAGTTGCCGGCCAGGATACCCTGCTGGTTGGGCAGCCCAACTTTTTTAAGGCCGAAGACGCGTTGCTTGCGTCGACGCCGGTTGATGATTGGAAAGTTTACTTAAAGTGGAGCATTTTGAAAAGCTCCGCGGGCTCGTTAAGCTCACCATTTGTGAGTGCTAATTTT
>Ga0207041_1078_pt2 | contig 17736 bp, 9 predicted proteins | sample Alteio_BWMinCont_73_FD_153311 | JGI IMG/M metagenome (GOLD analysis project Ga0207041, IMG submission 153311) | Enriched cells from forest soil in Barre Woods Harvard Forest LTER site, Petersham, Massachusetts, United States -... | ecosystem: Environmental > Terrestrial > Soil > Temperate forest >... | reverse complement strand
TGCTGCCAACGTCTATCCCGCAAATCTGCGCGCCATTCGAGCTAGGCCGTAATTTCTCCGGCGTTTTGATTTCCATCACGCCCGGCTCGCGCATCAACGGCGCAATCTGAACGAAATTTCCTTCAGACATTGGGGCTCCTGACTGCTTGCGTTCCCGAATTAAATTTAGGCGGGCCGTCGCCGCGGCGACAGCCCGCACCCTAATTAAGCTGTTGCCGCCGCACTCTTGGCGCCAGCCAGATGCATCACGTAATTGGCAGCCGTGGACGCATACCCAAGATGCGGCACGCGATACGTCGCCTTCTTCAGCTCAGGACGCTTTTCCTCGATCTGCCGGATTTTCTCCACCGTCATGCCCGTGCGCGCCATCGCCTCGACGAACTCGGATTGCGCGCGCTTTTTGGCTTCGGTCAGAATCATCTGGCAGCGGGAAAGTGCGTGCACTTCGGCGTCGCCCTTGATTTCGATGGGAGCGTACAGCAATTCTGGATATCGCCCCTGCACGTTGGCCATCGCGCCTTGGGACATCGTGTTCGGCATGCAGGAGTACGGCGAGAGTTCGCAGGTCATGTTGGCGTGCTTATGAAGATGGGCATGCAAGGCTTTGCCAACGAGCATATGGCCTTCGCCGCCGCGCAATTCGTAATGGAAAAATGGCGACGCCAGATTCTTCAGCTCTTCCTGGTCCGGCAGCGCATAAGGCACATTTCCCAGCGCCTTGCGGAAGCGGTTGTAGGTTCCGATGTACAGCTTTTCCATCCCGCGCACCATGGCGATCTTCATGCGAACCTTGCGGTCCACCACAGCCTTCTTTTGCAGACGCCATATCGGCGTGTGCAGCAGGTAGCCCAGCCACACTGCCACCGGAGGCGGCATCACTTCCGAGCCTTCCTGTTCCAGCCAATGCTTGATGTTGTAGTTGCCGTCGCCTTCGTGCGTTTGGAGCCAGAATTCGCCGGTGATCTTGATCTTCGGCTTTACCTGCAGGCGATCCACTTGAATCGCGTCAAATTTCTTTTTCACCACGCGCAACGCATCCGCAAAATAGCTGGACAGGAAGTGCCACGCCAGCAGCCCCCATTTCTTGCCGTGAATGGGCCGCTTCTGGAAGATTTCAAACAGGAAATCCGCGCTTTCCTTCATCACGCGATCGGTTTCTCCGGGCGTCACTTCGTACGGACGAGTCTGGTATTCCATGTCCGTAAGCATGTCCCCACACAAAATGGCCCACACAATCCCGAGGCTGAGCGGCATATTAATTTCGAGGCCACCGCCCTTTTCCGGCGCCTGGTCCAGCTGATCCTGCGCCAGCAGGAAGAGCCGAAAATCCTTGAGGCCCATTCCGTCCAATGCCATTTCGTAGGATTCGTGGTATTGCCCGAACCTGCAGGGGCCGCACGCGCCCGCCGTCAAAAAGACGTAGTCGTCCAGCGTCTTTTGCCGGCCATTCTCGGCGACTTCCGTCTTCAGAAAATTAACCAGGCTGCCCGTGGTAAAGATGGTGGGGCAGCAGGCGCCCACATCAATCAATTCTTTTCCGGCATCGAGATCGGCCCGGGTGATATTCGGCAGGGGCTTCGCCTTATAGTTCAGGTTGTTGAATACGCCCTGAACCAGGCGCTCGTGTTTCCAGGTCAGGCCGCCGAATAGAATGGTGGTCGTGTCCCGCTGTTCCCGGGTGAAAGGTCGTGCCTTGTAGGATGTGTAGTGCGTAACTGCGGTCGCCATACTTTCCTCCTTGCTCCCTCAGAAGTCGTTGCTGCGGTCCCTTGGCCCCCGGTTTCCGGAAAAGCTATACTACTTACGGTTGGCTTGCTTTCGGATGATGGATGCCCCAGCGATATGGTTCGTTGCCAGTCAAACAGTACCCAATTACGGTTGAAAGGACGGTTGATTCAAAATGCGCGAATAGGGCGCCGGCTCTAGTTCGAATCGGACTGTGAATATCGATTTTGACTTACTGCCGGCAGGAAACACGCCCAGCAAACTTGGGCAGGGTTGTAGCGCGACCTCGTACACTACGAGCGACTTCGCACCTTTTCGGAAATCTGCGCAGCTCATGACCCAATCTCCATGAGGTCTTCGGTCCAAAAACCGCGCAGGTGAGATACCGCGGCCGCGAACCAGACCCTCTGCTTATATCAAAATGGGTCAGCGAAAGCCATACCAGTGTTCCTCAAGTCAACCTCCAGTAGCATAAGTGACACGCCTGACAAAAACCCATTCGTGGGATAGAATTCCTAGCGATTCCGTAATGTATTTCCGACCTATTTCTTGAACTCGTCGGAGAGACCGCGGCACGGGCATTCCGGACAAGCAAGGGAGTCAACTCACATGGCGAAGGCCAAGGAATTTACCGTAACCATCGAGGACAAGCCTGGAGCCTTGGGCAAGTGCTTCCGGGCTCTGGCCGAACGTGGCGTGAACATCCTGGCTTTTCAATCGTATGTCGAGGAGAGCGAAAGTCTGGTCCGTATCCTGGTGGATAATACGTCCGCCGCAAAGGATGTGTTGGGCGGCCTGCACATGATCTTTGAAGAGACTGACGTCGCCATCGTTAAGCTGGCGCATCGCCCCGGTGAATTGGCCCGCGCAACCTCGCGTTTGGGCGAACAGTTGATTAATATTGACTACTCCTATAGTGGCCTGGAGCCGGGTTCAGCGCGCGCGCTGGTAGTCTTCGGGGTGGACAATTTAACGAAGGCAGCAAATCTGCTGGACGAGCTATCCGCCGAAGGCGCCTAGCAACAAGGAAGATTCACAAAACAGGGAATCCGCGCTCTTCGAAAGCTCTCCCCCTCCAGAACGATTGACTTTGCTGTTGAGGGCGTGGTACGACAAATGTACGTTTTACAATACATAGACGGCAAAAAGGGTGCATATGCGACGACATTTGAGGAATTATGGGCTGCGCGGAATCTTGTTGGGTTTGGCAGTTGGTTTTGCACTCTCCGTGGCTGGTTTTGGCAGCGGGTTGACCACAGCCCAGGGGGCCCCGCAGCAGGCGATGGCGTCTTCGGCCAAAGTCATGCACACCGACGACCTGCAGCGTTCTTACCGCCTGGATCACTATAAGCTGATTGCCGATAGCGGCGCGGCGCGCGGCGAGAACATCTATTTCTTTAAATGTTGGATGTGCCACAACAAGTACGCCAAGACCGGGCCTTACTTGAAGGAATTGTTTAAGCACGAAAGCTTGATGTCCGGCGACCCGGTCACTGAGCAGAATGTCATGGCGAAAATCAAGGAGGGCGGCCCTGGCATGCCATCCTTCAGCACGACGCTCGCCGACTCCGATATTGCCGATTTGGTGACCTACATCAAGGAAGGCAAGTGCTGCGTCGAAGGCGAAAATCCGCCGGCCAATCCTCTATACACCGCGGAAACCAATAAGTGGCCCGTGCAAAGCGGCCTCAAGGGCGGCGCAACCGGAACTGTCAAAGTAGCCAGTGGCGATTCGCCGGAAGGAATTGGAGTGCAGATCGTCGCGCCCAACGGCGTTCGAACCACCGTTTACACCAATGAAGACGGACAATACGAATTCCCCAAAATGCAGGCGGGCTCCTACATTCTCCGTATTCCCACGCCCCTGATGTTCAAGCCCTACCGCATAGATTCCGTTCGCATTGATGGCGCCACCAAACTCGACGACATTGTCCTGGAACGAGTTTCCGCGAGCGACGGTTTGCCTTCCACATCGGAAATTGAGAGCCAACTCAGCGGCGCCGAATTACTTTGGAATGTTCCCGGCACCGGCCAGGAAAAAGCACTCTTTCAAAAAAATTGCTCTGCCTGCCATTCCTGGCAGCAGGTTTTCAGAAACCGCTACGATGAGCGAAGCTGGGCGTTGATCGTTGACCGCATGACGCACTACTCGGGCACTTCGCTCGTCATTCGCATCAAGGGCACCACCTCCACGGAGGGCGGAAAAGGTTCCGTTTCCCGCCAGGATGGAACTTCCGATGAAGAAGCAGCTATTCTCACCAAGTGGCTGGCCAGGGTTCGCGGCCCGGAAGCAAAGGACGAACCGCTGCGCACATTTCCGCGCCCCCGAGGGGCGGCCACGCGCGTAGTCGTTACCGAATATCAATTGCCGCAGGAGTTGCTCGCACTGCATGACGCGCAGGGTGATTCCAAGGGCAATATTTGGTGGAGCAGTCACAAGACGGACGTTGTCGGCCAACTCGATCCCCGCACCGGAATCGTGAAGGAATACACCATTCCCTTGACGCCCGGCGCCATGCCCGGCACGCACGCCGTGCGATTGGACAAGCACGACATCCCCTGGTTCTCCGAAAACTGGGGACACAACCTCAATCGCCTTGATCCCGTGACGGGCAAGGTTACGCAAGCCCACATCGAAGACGCCGTGCCCGTGAATGCTCCAGGCTTCGGCAATTTCTCCTTGACCGATGACGGTTTTGTCTGGGATAGCCGGGACTTTTTTGTGCGCAAGATTGATCCGGAGACCGGCAAAGTCGTACAGCGCTTCCCGCTTCAGGTCAGCTTCAGCTACGACAATCTGATTTCCAACGACGGCAAGTACTACGGTGGCGGCGGCCTTCCGGCGTGGGGAAATACCATGGAGCGCATGGACATCAGCACCGGGAAATGGATCGAACAGAAAACCGGCAACCACATGGCCACGCCCAAAAGAGGCGGCTTTGATCCCTACGGAAATCCATGGTTCGGCGGCGGTGACGGCGCCCTGGTCGAATTGAACGCGAAAACCGGCCACATTGACGAGTTCTATCCGCCGACACCTCCAAGCCCGCTCACAGATTTCTATGAAGCCATGCCGGACAAAAACGGCGAGGTCTGGGCCGGCGTCCTGCACGGCCGCGAAATGGTGCGCCTCGATCCCAAAACAGGCCGCTGGATTGTCTACCAGATGCCCGAACCATTTACCTACGATCGCCGGACGTATATTGACGCTTCCACCAATCCGGTCACCGTTTGGTACGTGGATTACAACGGCTATCTGGTGCGCGTGCAGCCGCTGGAGTAATCCAGTTTTCTAGACATCCACGGACGAAACATTTTTGATCGGTCAGCGCCGCCCGTGGATCCGTTGTAGGGGCACGGCCGTGCCGTGCCCTCCCCAGTGAGGCCACCCAAATTTATTCATATTCACTTCGAAAATCGCTCCAGCAATCTTCACAAAATTGACAAAATAGAATAAACACAAGGCCGCACCAAATTCCCCTGGCACATGCAAACATTTCGCGCCACCTTGTGTAACAATCCTGAAGGCACATGCAGCATTCCACTTTAGTTGCGATGGGCGTCCGCTGGCTGGGCAGGCAATGCTCCGTGGTGCTCTACGAATTTGCCACTCCCGCTGATGAGAACCCCGACGTGATCGGATGGGCTCCGGGAGCGGGTTCGGTGCTCATCGAATGCAAGTTGAGCCGGTCCGATTTCTTGAAGGACGCCGCGAAAACGTTCCGCAAAAATCCGCGCGCCGGAATGGGCCATCGCCGCTACTACTTGTGCCCCGCCGAATTGATCCAGGTGAAGGACCTTCCCGCGAAGTGGGGACTGCTGTGGGCTAGCAAGGGGCAAATCATCGTGATGCGCGAAGCGCGCGGGCATTCCGCCAGAAATTTTTCCGCTGAAATTCACTTCCTCAGTTCGATGCTCCGGCGCGCGCAAATTCGGATCGGTTCGCGTCCACTCTCGGAATGGCTGCGCGGTGAGAATCAGTTGGAAGCGAAACGCGGCATTCCGCCCACCCGTCCTCGCGCACTGGGCAAAGCGAATTCCCTATAAAGAACCAACATGTTTCGCTCTTTCGCGCCAACGGCGCGAAGGTGATTAGCCCGGGGCAACGCCCCGGGTATTGCCCACCATAATGATATTCCGCCCTGAAAGGGCGGAGGGAGTCCTTGCGCCCTTTCAGGGCGCACTTCAAAAATTGCCCCGAAACCCAGGGCGTTGCCCTGGGCTGGTCACCACCGGCGCTTTCAGCGCCGGAAAATCGCTGGTACCCTTAGGCACCCTTATGGCGCCCTACTGGGGTCTTCATTGCTGTCTTCCTGGTGTTCCCCTCAATGCCTTTGGCGACCCCAAATCGTCCCTTCAATACATTGTCAACGCCCCACGTCCCGCGCAATAATCATTTCCATGACCACCACCAACGCATTTTCCAAAGAACAGATTTCCTCAACGCCAGAATTTGAAAAAAATCTCGATCGCCTTGCTGAAGTTGCGGTGCATTCAGGACTCGGCCTCGCGCCCGGCCAGGAACTGGTGATGACCGCCACGCTCGATACGGTTCCGCTGGCGCGCCGCATCACCGAGCATGCCTATAAAGCGGGCGCGTCGCTCGTTACCACGCTATTTACCGATGAGGAATCAATGCTGCTTCGCTATCTCTACGGCTCGGAAGCCGGCTTTGACGCTGCCGCTTCGTGGCTCTACGAAGGCATGGCGCAGGCATTCCGCAGCGGCGCCGCGCGCCTCGCGATCACCGGTGGCGATCCTTCGCTGCTCTCTAAGCAGGATCCGGAAAGAGTGAGCCGCGCCAATCGCGCCATGTCCAAGGCCTATCGCCCGGCGCTGGAACTGATCACGCGCCACGAAATCAATTGGACCATCGTGGCCTGTGCCACTCCCGCTTGGGCCGCGGCCATGTTCCCCGATCTGCCGCAAGACCAGGCGCTGGAAAAACTTTGGAGCGCCATCTTCGCCGCGTCACGCGCGGACCAGCAAGATCCCGTGGCCGCCTGGAAAACGCACGACGCGAACCTGCACGCCAGCGCCAAGCGCCTAAATGAAAAGCGTTATTCCGTGTTGCACTTCCGCGGCCCCGGCACCGATCTCCGCGTCGGCCTGGCCGATGACCACCTGTGGCTTGGCGGAGGCACCACGGCCGGAAACGGCCGCTATTGCATTCCCAACATGCCCACCGAGGAAGTTTTCACCACCCCGCACAAAGATCGCGTCGAAGGAACCGTGACCAGCACCAAGCCGCTGTCGCATCAGGGCACCATGATCGAAGAAATTTCCGTGCGTTTCGAGGGCGGAAAAATTATCGAGGCACATGCTGCGCGCGGCCAGCAAGTCTTGCAACGCATGATCGAAACAGACGAAGGCGCGCGCCGCCTGGGTGAAGTTTCTCTGGTGCCGCATTCGTCCCCAATTTCCTCCAGCGGATTGCTTTTCCTCAACACGCTTTTCGACGAAAACGCCGCCTGCCACATCGCCCTGGGCCAGTCCTACAGCACTTGCTTGAAGGATGGCGACACGCTCACCCCCGAACAACTCGCGTCGCGCGGCGCAAACAGCAGCCTGATTCACGTGGACTGGATGATCGGATCAAACCGCATGGATGTGGACGGCATCAGCGCAGCGGGAAATTCCGAACCCGTGATGCGCGCAGGGGAGTGGGTTTAGTGGCACAGGCTTCAGCCTGTGGGATTTAGATATGGAACGTGCGAAAGCTAAACCGCACAGGCTGAAGCCTGTGCCACTGTCCCCGCCGGAGAATGGGTTTAATAAAATATTTGGTGGGCCCGCCAGGACTTGAACCTGGGACCGTCGAATTATGAGTTCGCTGCTCTAACCAACTGAGCTACAGGCCCGCCGTTGCGCTCCACATGATACAACTGCCGCATCCAATTGGACGACAGCAAGTTTTGGGTCGCTTTAGAATTGGGCGGGCATCGAGAATGAGTGAGGTAATAAAATGCGGATGGCCCCGTCCGCAATGGCGAATGAGTTGGTTGGCGTTGGAAGGGGAGAAATTTGAATCCCCAACCATTTCGGGTCAAAAGGGTCGGGGTTTTCACTTCTCGGTTCTTAGTGCATGCACTTAACTTTAAACCCGCACCCTTCACAAAATTCGTGAAGGGTGCGCCACCCGCCTTATTTACAGGATAGAGAAGGGCAGCTCTTCCAAGCTTTCAGTCAGTTTACTATTGGTTTGCTATGTATCCGTTGCGTATTGTACTAGGTGAGCCAATGAATGACCTGCCCGGGAGACTCTTCGCGAATCCGGTTTGGCATGCTCTCCGAACCAGGCACATAGGCTTAGCTGTGTGTGCTGGCGATGCTTGCCGTTATCCTGCTGACGTCGCCCCGTTTGCGGCGGTCGCTGCGCCGACCGCTGCCGTGCTGCAACAATTGCGCTCCCTCCTTGCACCTGGTGAGTCGGTATGGCTTTTCGGGGAGGATTCCCCGCACATTCCAGAATTTTCAGTCGAGGCCACTCTGGAGTGCTTTCAGATGGTGCTCCCGGAAGAAGTAAAGCCGGCCGATCCGAAAATAGAAATTGTTCAGCTTTCCTTCGCGAACGCCGGGGAGATGGTAGCGCTCACAACACTTGCGTTCCCAGGTTTCTTTCGCAACAGGACGTGCGAAATGGGGTCGTATTACGGTGTGCGTTCAAGCGGCGAATTGATCGCGATGGGCGGCGAGCGCTTTATGTTCGACGGCTACGCGGAGATCAGCGGCGTCTGTACCCATCCTTCGCATCGCGGCCAAGGTCTTGCTGCCAGCCTCATATGGCAGCTTGTCCGAAATCATCGTCGCGCCGGCCTTGTTTCCTGGCTCCATGTTAGCTGCACGAATGATCACGCCATTCAGCTCTATCTCCGAATGGGATTTAAAATTATCCGCAAGATCCTGCTCAACCAGATCTCCCGCAAATAGTAGCAGGACCCCCGAGTGCCTTGGGTGAGTGACACAGCATATGAGATGCAGTTGATTTTTGGGGTGCCGAATCCTTTGGAATTTGGTTCATCAAAGGGTGCGGGTTTAGAGAAAACTTCAAGCAAAACGCACCACATCCAAGCGCATCCGCTAGTTCTCGAAACGCGCGCGGAATTCGTCATACTTTCCCAATACGTGCAAAAACTGGAATGATCCGCGGCCTACTTGCCTCCCCTATTTTTCCTGTACATTAGTTGTTTCGACTTTACGGACGCGCTATTTTTTGGGGAGCGCAATCCGCGGGAGCAGAACCGCAAGACCTGACCGATCCCATGACCACCAAGACGCAAGCGGCACCCCCCACAGCCATCGGCCCGATCATCGCCGCCACCAGCTTTGGTTTTGTGGTGACGCAGCTCGACGTAACCATCGTGAATGTGGCGCTGTCGCGCATGGCTTCCGGCTTATCCGTTCAAGTTGCGGGGTTGCAGTGGGTCGTGGACGCGTACACGCTGCCGTTTGCGGTGCTGATGCTTTCCGCGGGAGTGCTGGGCGACCGTTTCGGTTCGCGGCGCGCGTATCTGATTGGTCTTACGATTTTCGCGGCAGCGTCGCTCGCTTGCGGACTTGCGCCGAACGTCGCGACGCTCGTTGCGGCGCGCGCTGTGCAAGGCGCCGGGGCAGCACTCTTGATTCCCAGTTCGCTCGCGCTGCTGAGTCACGCAGCTGAAAATGATCACGCATTGCGGGCTCGCGCCGTGGGCCTTTGGACCGCGGCCGGCAGCGTGGCCATCGCCGCGGGACCGGTCGCGGGAGGGTTGCTGGTCGCCAGCATGGGCTGGCGCAGCATTTTTCTGGTCAATCTTCCGCTGTGCGCCATGGGCATTTTTTTGACATTGCGATCGGTTCCACCCCGCTCGCACGCCGATGCCACGCACCATCTCGACCCATTGGGACAATTGCTGGCGATCCTGGCGATTACCGGATTGACCGGCGCGGTGATTGAATTTCGTCCGCTGGGATTCGGCCATCCCGTGGTGATCGGCGGCGCGATTCTCGCGGTCGCGGCCGGAATTGCATTTTATTTTGCGGAAACGAAATCGCGCGAGCCCATGCTTCCATTCGGGCTTTTTCAGCTGCCGAATTTCAGCCCCGCCGTAACCTTCGGCGCCATCCTGAATCTCTCTTTTTACGGAATGATTTTTGTCCTGAGCCTCTACCTGCAGCAAGCGCGCGGATATTCGGCCTTGCGCACCGGCTTGGCCTATCTGCCGATGATGTGCACGTTCATTGTTTCCAACGTGGCCAGCGGCATCGCGGGATCCAAAGTGGGGCCGCGCCCGCCGATGATCCTGGGAGCCTTGGGGACGCTGGCGGGCTTCGCGATGCTGTCGCAGTTCGGCCCCGCGACTCCTTATGTTGTGATGGTGATTCCGTTCATCGTCATTCCGGCGGGAATGGGATTTGCCATTCCGGCGATGACCGCGACGGTGCTTTCCAGCGTAGATAGAAAACGCTCGGGAACCGCATCGGCGGTACTCAACGCGGCGCGGCAGACCGGCGGAGCCATCGGCGTAGCGGTCTTCGGCGCGCTGGCAGGAAACTCGCCCGCGCAAATCGTGCATGGACTAAGAACGGCCGCGGCGATTGCCCTGGGGCTTTTGCTCATTGCTACGCTTGTGGCCTGGAAATATATTCGGCGGGTGGACAGCACACTGGAAAGTGGCGTCGAAGTTGGAATTTCGATTGAGTAACGAGCAACAAACTGGCGCGGCGTCCAGTGGCACAGGCTTCAGCCTGTGCCACTACTGTTTACACCGACCACCCATCAGAAATATATATTTGTGCAGATAAAGGCTTTGCGGGGCGCAATTCCAAATCAAGCCGGCGGTCCGGAAACATCTGGCGGCGAAGTTGCCGGGGACATCATCCCCTGCGCGGCGACGAGTTCGCGCGCCGGCCCCCGCAGGGCGGGCCATTTGCGGAAAAAGATGGCGCCGCTAATCACGCTCGCCGCCCCGCCGACCGCCACCGTAATCGGCGCGCCGATACGTCCCGCAACCGCTCCGGCGAGCAGCGAACCCAGCGGCGTCATGCCCAAAAACATCATGGCGTAGAGAGACATTACGCGGCCGCGCAGCTGGTCTGGAACCATGGCCTGAATCAGCGTGTTGGTCGCGGTAAATTGCATCATCATGGTGAAGCCGACGGCGACCAGAACAATCCACGACACCCAATACCAGTGCGACGCACTGAAGAGGATCAGCGAAACGCCCAGTCCCATGGCGCAGTAGGCCACTACGTTTCCCAGCCCGCGCAATTGCGCCCGCACCGCGATGCCCAGCGCACCGAACATTGCTCCCACTCCCACCGCGCCCATCAACGTGCCGTAGGCCGACGCGCCGCCACCCAGAATGCGGTCCGCAAAAATCGGCATCAGCACCGCAAACGGCAGCGCCATGAAACTCACCAGGCCCAGCAGGATCAGGAGCGCCCGAATCGGAAGCGTGCTGCGCACAAAATGCAGTCCTTCGCGCAGCTTGTCGAGTGGCGCAGCGCCGTCGTGCGCCGCATGCGATTTCCCCATGCGCATCATGAGGAGCCCCGCAATCACGGCGAGATAGCTCACGCCGTTGAGCAGGAAACACCAGCCTTCCCCGATCCACGCCACCAGCAGACCCGCCACCGCCGGACCCGCCACGCGCGCGCCGTTAAACATGGAGGAATTTAAGGCAATCGCATTCAGCAAATCTTCACGCCCAACCATCTCAATCAAGAACGATTGCCGCGCCGGAACGTCAAACGCGTTCACCGTGCCCAGCAGCGTCGCGAGGGTAATGATTTCCCAAACGTTGATGCGGTGGGTCAGGGTGAGCGCCGCCAGCGTGAACGCAAGGGTCATCGAAGAAACCTGCGTGGCGATCACCACGCGCTGCTTCGGCCAGCGGTCCGCCGCGAGTCCCGCCAGAGGCGACAACAGAAAAATCGGAAACTGGCTGACGAACCCCAGCAGGCCGAGCAGCGCCGAAGAACCCGTCAGGCGATACACCAGCCACGCTTCCGCCACGGTTTGCATCCACGTGCCCACCAGCGAAATAATTTGCCCGGAAAAAAATAGCTGGAAGTTGCGATGCCGGAGCGCGCGAAACATTCCGCCGGCGCGGCCCGGCCCGGCCGGAGCAGGCCCAGGATTCGGCGCAGGGTGAAGATCGGTAGTCGTTGGAATCGAATCCGCCATATTGTCAGTGTCCTAATCCAATTGTAGCTCACGTTTGGAGTGCGATGCGCGTGCTGCCGGGCACACCTGGACAGGAATCCAAAAGACGCACTTGGAATTGCGCGTTGCGCTGCGATTTCCTGAAAAAAAATCACCCCCATAACGATTTGTGTAATTGCCTTGAGGAACGCACGAAGTGAAATCAGAGAAATTTGATTGACAGACGATTCAGTAATCTAGTATCAGAGTCTTGCGTTATTCCGCCTGTCTAGTCTATTTCGACCGTAAAGCGGGGCAGCCTCAGGGTGGGGCTGAAACTTGAAAGGGGTTTTAAAGTCATGATTCGATCTAGGTTCAAGGGTGCGTGTGTGAGTTTCGCGGTAGCGCTTCTGGTGTTGTTCTCGTTCGCAGTTCCGGCAAGCGTTTCCGCTCAGGTTGTCGGCGCGACATTGTCCGGCACGGTGGTAGATCCCTCCGGCGCCAAGATGGCCGGCGTTGATCTGGTGATCACTAACGTTGGCACCGGCATCAGCACGAACGCGCAAACCAAAGGGGAGGGAGCGTTCAGCGTCCCCAACCTGCAGCCCGGAAGTTATACAATCAAAGTTTCCGCGGCAGGATTCTCCACGTTGGTGCGCAAAGGGATCACACTGACAGTCGGGGAAGAGGCCATTCTGAACCTGACCCTGCAAGTGGGAGCCATAAGCGATCAGGTTACCGTCACGGCCGATGCGCCCACGGTAAACCTCGCGAACGCCACCATCAGCGGCGTCGTCGAGCAGGCCACGGTGGCCGAACTCCCGCTCAACGGACGCTCCTGGACCGACTTGGCGATTTTGCAGCCCGGCGTGCATCAATCCCAGAACCAGCCACCGATTAATGCCGGCGACCGCGTGAAGCGCGGCCTGGGCATCGAGCTGACCATTTCCGGCGCTCGCCCCCAGCAAAACAATTATCTTTTGGACGGCGTCAATATCAACGATTACGCGAACGGCGGACCGGGCAGCGTTCTCGGCGGCAACCTGGGCACGGATGCGGTCGCGGAATTTAACGTTTTGACCACCAACTACTCCACTGAATACGGACGAACTTCCGGTGGCATTATCACCGCGACAACCAAGACGGGAACGAACCAATTCCATGGCAGCGCGTACGAGTTCATTCGTAACGACGCGCTGGACGCTGCAAGCTTCATTGACAATTCCAAAGGCAACCCGAAACCGCCGTTCCGCAGGAACCAGTATGGCGCATCTGCCGGCGGACCCATTCAGAAGGACAAGACGTTTATCTTTGGTGATTACGAGGGAGTCACGCAGGCTTTGGGAACCACGACCGTCTCCAACGTGCCTTCCGCAGCCGCGGTCGGTGGAACGCTCAGCTTCCCGGGTGGCTCTAGTTCCTTCCCGGCCGCCTGCGCGCCAATCCCGGGTGACACGACACATTGCCAAATAAGCGTGGACCCGGGGATCGCAAAGTTTCTTGCCTCGGGGCTAATTCCACTGCCCAACCCCGGTACTGTCCCTGCAGGAAGCAATGCGGGGACCTACGTGTTCACGGCGATGCAGCGGACACAGGAGAATTTTTTCATCGTCCGTGCTGACCACACTTTTTCTTCAAAGGACCGCATATTCTCGACGTACCTTTTCGACAAAGCATCGCAGAGTGAACCGGATGAATACAAGACCAAGCTGCTGAATAATCCGATGTTTCGTCAAATGGTGGCGATAGAAGAAAACCACGTTTTTTCGCCCTCTCTGTTGAACTCTTTCCGCGTGGGATTCAATCGCGACAATGTGGAATCGCCCTCCGGAGCGACGGCGTTGCAACCTGCGGCCGCCGACACCTCGCTTGGTTTTGTACCCGGAAGCACGATCGGCAATATTGTCATCGGTTCGGATGGCCTTGCCGGCTATTCGGGTGGTCTCGACGTGGCTGCGCCAATCAAATTTCATTGGAATTCCTACCAGGTGTATGACAATTTGTTTTACACCAAGGGAATTCACTCCATGAAATTCGGGGCCAATGTCGAACGCCTGCAAGGCAACACGTTCACCTCGGACTTTCCGGGCGGCACGCTCATTTACAGCGGCAACGGTTGTGCACCCACGAGCCCGGCCCACCCCAATGGCCTGAACGACCCCAACGCGACTGGCCTATCCGATTTCCTGTCCAACCGCTGCGCTGCCATCAATGCGAATGTCCCCAACAAAGTGACCGGACGCGGTGTGCGCCAAACGATTTTTGGCGTGTACTACCAGGATGACATCCATCTCCGGCCGAATTTCTCCTTGAACCTGGGCATTCGTTACGAAATGGCCAGCATTATCACCGAGGCAGACGGCAAGCTTTCGAATCTTCGCGTTCTGCCAACGTGCAGTACGCCATCCCCATGCACGGCACCACCGGTACCCTACTTGGGCAGCCCATACATCATGAACCCAACGAAAAAAGACTTTGAACCACGTGTTGGCTTTGCCTGGGATCCGTTCAAGGACGGCAAGACCTCAGTGGCCGGCGGCTTTGGCGTGTTTGACGTTCTTCCTTTTCCGGTGGAAATGGGCAGCGGAGTGGACGGGGCCGCGCCGTTTGACGTATTCGCGAGCGCCACAAGCCAGGCCACACCGTACAGTAGTAACCCGGTTTGTCCCAATACAGGAGCGTATTGTTCGGCTCTTGCCAACCAGAGCACCAGTTACTTCACCATGCAATTCAATCCCAAGCGCAACTATGTGCTGCAGTGGAACTTCAATATTCAGCGCCAAATCACACCGAGTACCACTTTGATGATTGGATACGTCGGCGCTCGTGGTTATCACATGAGATTCCAGGCGGATGACAACAACATGGTTTATCCTAACGCCACCAATAGCCCCTACGCTTCGTTCACGTACCCGCTCACTTGGCCATGCCCTGGTGGACATACGACGACTCCCGCGACCACGGCTATTACAAACACTCCCTACCAGATACAGACGTGCTCTGGTGGCACCGGAGTGCCAGTTTACGACCCGACCATGGGCCGCACGCAAATGACTTTGTGGGACGGGCAGTACTGGTACGACGGTCTCCAGGCCCAGGTCAACAAGGCGATGAGTCACGGGTTCGAAGTTGGCGGCGCATATACTTATTCTAAGAACAGGGATACCGGTGGCGGCTCGGTCGCCTCGGATCCTTTCCGGAACTCGGTATCCACGCTGCTGTGGTTTTGCAGGGCCTGCCGACGTGGTCTTTCCGACCAGGATCAGCGCCACAATCTGACCGTGCATTATGACTGGAATATTCCCACGCCGTCCAATTTGGCAACGCCTCTGAAAATGATCATCGGTGGCTGGGAAACCGGAGGTGTTCTAACGATCGCATCAGGCACCCCATTTACCGTGCTTCTATCAGGCGACCCGCTGGGCATGGGCACCACGGACCCGTATCAATATCCGGACAAGGCTCAAACTGCGGATTGCAAGAACCCGGTCAATCCGCAGAATGCCAGCCAATATATCAAGTTGCAGTGTTTTACCGCCCCGGCGATCAGCAATCAGCTTGGTAATTCAGGGCGCAACAATGCCATCGGGCCCGGAGTGATTGATTTGGATTTTTCCATATTCAAGAATATTCCCATCACGAAAATTTCCGAAGCTTTCAAAGCACAATTCCGCACGGAAATGTTCAACGTAACGAATCGCCCGAACTTCAATTCACCCAATGACAATCGCGCCATTTTGAACGCAGATGGAACCCAGAACGGTTCCACCCCTGGCGCGATCACCTTAATGGGCACGCCATCCCGGGAGATTCAATTCGCGTTGAAGCTGACCTGGTAGTCGAGATCGCGCTTGGCAATGTGGTTTGGTAGGGCACGGCACTGCCGTGCCCTGCCTTGCCACAGCGCACATCGAATCTTTTTGCCAAGGCCTGTATCGTTGAAAATGGGCACGGCCGTGCCGTGCCCCTACAACCCCGGGATTGCCTGGGCGGCGCCGCCAAAACGCTGGCGCTTCCGTCGTCCGGGCGATGCCCCGGGAAAATTCCAGCAGGACGTTCCATGCAGGCGGGGATGGGTGTATATTGCTCCCCAGCCCGAAGGCAAATGAACGATCGGGATGCGCCCATGTCCGGATTGTGTTTTACGTCAGCTATTTTCAAAATGTTCCGGAACGCTGCGTCGCCCGGGCGCGTCTGAATTCCTAGCAAGAGTCAGAGAGGGAAACCATGCGAACAAAAATATTTTCCATGCTGCTGGCACTTAGCCTTGCTCCAATCATTTCGTACGCGGCGCCCAAGCCCGCGAACCCCGCGGAAGCGCTGGGCCCTGCCGTGCTCGCAGGACAAGTGAGCTCCCAAGAAGAAGGGCCGATGGAAGGCGTGGTAGTCAGCGCCAAAAAAGAGGGCTCCACGATCACCGTCAGCGTGATCACCGACAGCAAGGGACAATTCAGCTTTCCGGCAAGCCGCCTCGAACCCGGACACTACACGCTAAAGACTCGCGCCATCGGCTACAGCCTCGCGGCCCCCGCCACTGCCGACCTCGCCGGGCAGAAAACCATGACGGCGGATCTGAAGCTGGTGAAAGCTAAAAATATCGTTCCGCAGATGACCAACGCGGAATGGCTGCTGAGCATCCCTGGCACGCAAGACCAAAAAGCGTTTCTGCTGAACTGCGTCGGTTGCCACACGCTCGAGCGCATCGTTCGCTCCACGCATGATGCCGACGAATTTGCGCAAGTGATCGTTCGCATGATGAATTACGCGCAGGTCAGCCAGCCCGTGAAGCCGCAGCGCCGCATGGAACCCAATCGCGGCGGAACGCCGGAACAGTGGCGCAAGCAGGCCGAATATCTGGCCACCATCAATCTTAGTTCCGTGGCGCAATGGGAGTATCCATTAAAAACCCTGCCGCGCCCGACGGGCAAGGCCACGCACGTCATCGTCACCGAATACGATTTGCCGCGCCCCACGATCGAGCCGCATGACGTGATCGTGGACGAGCACGGCATGGTCTGGTACACCAATTTCGGCGAGGAATTTATCGGCAAGCTCGATCCCAAAACCGGCGCTCTCAAGGAGTACCCGGTTCCGACGCTGAAACCCGGATACCCGGAAGGCCTGCTCGATATCGAGGAAGACAAGGCCGGCGATTTCTGGGTGGGCATGATGTTCCAGGGCGCGCTCGCCAAATTCGATACTAAGACCGAGACGCTCAAAACTTTTCCGCTGCCTGCGGAATTCAACGATAACTCCGCGCAGCCCAACATGCTCGGCATGCGTTACGACGTGGACGGGAAAATCTGGACTGACAGCGCCGGCCACTACGATATTTTCCGGCTGGACATCAAAACCGGCACCTACGAACGCTTCGAGCCTATGAAGAGCCTGCCCGACAGCCGCCCGGGCACCATCTACGGCATTGATTCCGACTCGCACAACAACATTTATTTTACGGACTATGCCACCGACTACATCGGCCGCATTGACGCCAAGACCAAGAAAGTTTCGTGGTTTCAGACGCCCACTCCCAATTCCCGCCCGCGCCGTATCCAGACCGATCCGCAGGATCATATCTATTTCGGTGAATATCAGGGCAACCGCATCGGCATGCTCGACGCCGAAACCGGGAAAATCACGGAGTGGCCGCTGTCCACGCCCTGGTCCGGGCCGTACTACGTCACCTGGGACAAGAGCGGCATGCTCTACACCGGAGGCATGACCACCGACCGCCTGTCAAAACTCGATCCCAAGACCGGCCAGGTCCTCGAATACCTGATGCCCCGCGACACCAACATGCGCCGCGTGTTCGCCGACAGCTCCACCACGCCGCCAACCATCTGGACCGGAAGCAATCACGCCGCGGCCATCGTGAAGATTGAGCC
>Ga0207041_1072_pt1 | contig 17805 bp, 18 predicted proteins | sample Alteio_BWMinCont_73_FD_153311 | JGI IMG/M metagenome (GOLD analysis project Ga0207041, IMG submission 153311) | Enriched cells from forest soil in Barre Woods Harvard Forest LTER site, Petersham, Massachusetts, United States -... | ecosystem: Environmental > Terrestrial > Soil > Temperate forest >... | reverse complement strand
AGTTGGTAGTGCTCACTATCGAAGACGCGACGAGCCGGTGGGAGTTTCCATGAAAGCTCTTTGAACTGCAGTGCGACTGAGGCGGCAATCCATTCCTTGGTGGGAGCGGCTTGTGTTCCGAAGGCACGGCGAATGTCCTTCCTCCCTATAAGCACAACCTGTATCGACCGCACACGTGCTAACTGCCGGAATGCCTTCATCATGTGATGCCGTGTCGGGTTTTTCTTGTCCTCTGGAGTCGAAGCCTTCTTTATGACGATGACTGTCGGTACATAAATCCTAAGAAGCCGTTTGATCTGATTCGGCAACACAACTGCGCCATCTTTGGTTCGCGCGGTGCGCCAGCGTCTCGTGCCGGACTCGAGGAGACGGCCCGGGCCTTCGAGTACGGCAAAGCCGCATTTCCGCCGACGCAAATCGATTGCGAGCACCCTGATGACCTGAGTGTTCTCGTGCATGGATGGATTCAGGATTTGAAACCACTTCGCCGAGCGACGATCCACTCAAGCTTTTGGGCGGTCGCTTTGGCGTCACGACCTCTTCCACTTTTTTGCTGGAGCACAGCTTCAAGCTCGGCGATCCGGGTGTCCACTGACTGCTTGACTACTTGATAGAAGCCGGGGAAGAGCTGGGACACCGGGACACCGAACGTGGCTTCATAGGCGAGAGCGACCAGGAACGGCGGCACACTCGTCGCTTGTTCGTGCTGGAATACGGGATCTTCCTTGGCGTATCCGATGATGCGGGCTAGCTCGGTTTGGGAGAGGCTGGTCTTTTTTCGGTGAGGTCGAATGCAGCTTGCGAGTGGTTCGTGTGCCATCAGGTTGTCAAAGAATGGAAATTTGGTTCGACTGCTCTCAGGTTATCAAGCTGAATAATTCCAACAAGGTGCGCGATTCCGTGCGGCACAGGGGATTGAGCAGAAAGTTTGCGGGTTATCCACAACTGTTACGCACCTGAGTCCTGATATTTCCAAGAAGTACGCGCGCACCGCTGTGGATTGATTCGGGAAATCGCTGGGAAAAGATACGCAGGTTGGGTATGGCCCACTCGCACACCGCCATTCCCCTTTCTCACACGGAATCGCGTACCTAGTATCTTTACGGCAAGGGCCTTACCATCTGCAACATGCAAGACTATGTAGACGACGAGGTTCTTTTGCGCGAGCTCTATCCCGACCTGACCGGCGAGGAGCGGATCGAGGTCAAAGAGTTCCTCGATGCCTATTGCCGCATCATTTTCCATATCTGCGAACGCGAGGAACAGGAACGCGAGGCGGTTTTTGACGAACCCGCCCCGGTCTTGTAGGGTGCAATAAAGGTCGATTCCTTAATAAACTAACCCACCAAATCATTGGATAAACAGTATTTTTCGTATATCCGTGTCTCGACGGCCAAACAAGGCGAACAAGGAGTGTCTCTCCGCGAGCAACAGGATTCGATTGTGCGCTACGCCCAACGGTTCAACCTGACGATCGCGCAGAGTTTTGAAGAACGCGAAACGGCTGCCAAGCGTGGCCGACCCGTCTTCAGTGAGATCATCCGGCTGCTACGCAAGGGCAAAGCGAACGGCATCATCCTGCACAAAATTGACCGCGGCGCGAGGAACCTGAAGGACTGGGCCGATCTTGGCGATTTGATCGACCTCGGAGTCGAGGTTCACTTCGCCAATGAAGGTCTTGACCTCAAGACGCGCGGCGGGCGCCTCTCGGCTGACATCCAAGCCGTGGTAGCAGCGGACTACATCCGCAACCTCCGCGAGGAAACAATCAAAGGATTCTACGGCCGGCTCAAGCAAGGCCTCTATCCGCTGGGCGCTCCGATCGGCTACTTAAACTGTGGCGGTGGGAAGCCGAAAGAACCTGACCCCGTGATGGGGCCTTTGGTCACCCGTCTCTTCGAACACTATGCAACGGGACAACATTCCTTGCCGCGACTTTTGACTGAGATGTATGCGCTGGAGTTGCGAAACCACCGGGGCGGCAGGGTGTCTTTAACCGGACTCTCGACAATCTTGAATAACCCGTTCTATGCGGGTCTCATTCGCATCAGGAAGACGGGCGAGGTGTTTCCCGGAGTTCACAAACCACTCGTGAGCAAACGATTGTTTGACCGTGTACAGCAAGTGCTTCGGGGAAAGACCGCAGAGCGCGTGGTGAAACACACCTTCGCTTACAAGCAGATGCTCAAGTGCGGCGGATGCGGATACTCGCTCATTGGCGAACGGCAAAAAGGACACGTCTATTACCGCTGCCACACCGCGAAGTGTGAGACCAAAACGATCCGCGAAGAATCCGTGGACGAAGCAGTGATGATGATTTTGCGCCCCTTGCAGATGCAACCGGGAGAGTTGAGATACATCAGTAACTGGTTCAAGAGAAAACGCCCAGAGCAGGAAACCATTCATCGAGAAGCCGTTGAGAACTGCAAGTTGCAACTCGAAAATCTCCGCAGCCGAATGAACCGCCTGACGGACGCCTTCATCGATGGGGCAATAGAACGCAAGATCTTCGATGCACGGAAGACGAGCCTAGTCCTCGAAGAAGCAAATCTCATGGAGAAACTCAAAGGACTCGAGGCGGGGTGCGAGCAAATCCTTGCTCGCATTGAAAAAATCCTCGAACGCGCAAAAAGCGCGTCAGGTGCGTACAAAACAGCGACTCGCGAAGAAAAACGGGATTTCGTCAAAGACCTAACATCGAACCGCGAGGTGAACGGGAAAAATGTAACAGTGGTGCTGAAAAATGCACATCAATTGATTGCAAACCGAGCGTTACTCTCAACAGGTGTACTTAATCGGGGCATTCCTCGAACTTGGACCCGCGTCTTGAACAACCTCCTGGCGCTTCTTGCGCAGAGCTCAGAATACGAACCGGCATCCGCAGTTGATTAACCTTGCTCCCTCATTATCAACGGTCTCACTCACTAAAAATAGGTGCGCGAATCCGTGTGGGAGAGGGGTGTCACCGTCAAGTTGAATTGTCATTCTGAATCCCCCTTCCGGCACGGAATCGCGCACCTAGAATTCCTCAACCCACGCCTTAGACTTAAACCCACACTTCGCACAGTCATCGGTGAAGTGGATTGCGGGAAGCTCAATCTTCCCAAGTTCTTTGAAAGTTTCATAGCGATTGAAAGCAGTGCGCACAGAACAACCGCTCCCGAGTAAGGCGTGACGGTTGGTACGCATTGTTTTCTTTTGCCCCTTCTCAATGGGAACGCCTCCTCTCTTGTTACCGATTCTGTCACATCACCCCTCACACTACCCTCACCATGCTTCGCATCGTTGAACAACTCATCGCAGGCATTTGGAACCGCCTTCGGAAGCGCGGTGAAGGCGTGCGGGAGGTGAAAGGAACGCTGGACTTTGGATTCCATGTCATGGACGGACAAGCGACAAAGCGTCATCTGCAACTCGGCAATGCACGTCGCTCGATGCACACGGCCGTCCTCGGAAAGAGCGGAAGCGGCAAGAGCAGTTTCCTCAAATTCCTCGCAACGCAAGACATCGAAGCCGACCGTGGATTTGTGTACTTCGACCTCCACGGGGATACGACTCCATTTCTGTTACGCGTGATCAATGAACGGGAACGTCGAGAACAGCGGCACTTGAGCGGCAAGCTCATCCTCATCGACCCAACTGACCCCATCGCATCCGTGGGCTTCAATCCCCTCGAAGGGACTGCGGATGACTTCGTCCGTATCGCCGAATTCACTGAAGTGTTGCGCAAGCGCTGGGGACTCGATCATTTCGGTGCTCGTACGGACGAACTTCTGCGCAATACGCTCTTCGCGCTTTCCGCCAACGGATTAACGCTCCTTGAGCTCTCGCTGTTCTTGAGTCACGGCGGTTTCCGGGTTTCGTGTCTCAAGAACGTATCGAACCTCGAGGTAAGACAGTACTTCGAGACCCGTTACGACCCACTGAGCGAGGCCATGAAAGCGGTCATGCGGGAGCCAATACTGAACAAGACGAGTTCATTTTCAGCCGACCCGAAGTTCCGCCATATCACCGGCCAGAAAACCTCGACGTTCTCACTGCGCGAATCAATGGATGAAGGCCACTGGGTCATCGTGAACCTTGAAAAGGGAAAGCTCGGTGAACAGGCGCTCACCTTGGGAAGCCTTCTTCTTACCGTCGTGAAGAACGCATTGTTCAGCCGAACCAAGCGCTCGCTTTTCACCCTCTACTGCGATGAGATCCAGAACCTCGTCGCGTACGGAGCTGGCATCGAGACCATCCTGTCCGAAGCCCGGAAGTTCGGCGTAGCTGTGGTCTCGGCCAACCAGTTCCTCTCCCAGTATCCGGACGAGATGCGCGCGGCGATCCTCGCCGTCGGCACTCACGTTTTCTTCCAGCTCTCAAGTCCAGATGCCTGGCAGGTCTCCCAGATCCTCGACGGTGGAAAACCTCTGGCCGAGCGCCTGAAGAACCTCCGCCAGCGCCACGCCATCGTGAAAACCGGTTCGGAGCGCTGGATGGAAATCAAAGTTCCCACCGTCCGCGAACCCAAGGTCGATTACACGAGCCTTCTCCATCGCGCACGAGGCGAGCGCTCAAGGGCGCGAGTCGCAATTGAAAAGGAGATAACCCAGAGGCAATCAACCGTGAGCCGGAAGACGGAAGAGGTGCTCAATGACTGGGAATAACGGAATGGTCTTTCAGCCGCGTGACAGGAAACTGCTTGAGGAGTTGGCTGTAATGCGCGTCATCGACCGTGAACAGGCAAAGACCGTGGCTGGCTTTGGTTCTACCACGCGGGTGAATGCACGGTTGCTCAAACTCACTCGTGCGGGACTGCTGAAACGGTTCTTCATTGGAACAAGTGCTGGTGGCAAGAAAGCTCTCTATGCCTTGTCGCAGAAGGGAGCGCAATTTCTTGGAGTAGTAAACCGCTCGCCACAGCGGCGGAATGATGAGGCACTCATCGCGGATTTCTTCGTCGAACATCAGTTGGCCGTAAATGATATTTACTGTGCCTTGAAGTTCGGTGCAATGCCTCCGGGCCTCTCCTTCCGCCGCTGGCAGGGATTTTATCAAACCCTCACCAAGAACCTTCGCCTCATTCCCGATGGCTATGTCGAGATTGAAACTCCCACAGGAATCTCGGCGGCATTCCTTGAGCTTGATCTCGGAAGCGAGAGCCTCAAGGTCTGGAAGGAGAAAACCAGGAACTATTTGCAGCTTGCCATGTCAGGGGAGTGCGAACAGCAATTCGGTCAGAGCCGTTTCCGGGTGCTCGTCATCGCGCACTCAGAGCGACGCATGCAGTCGATCCGCGAAGCGGTCAGCGCCACCACACAAAAGCTCTTTTGGTTCGGAAGTCTCGAGTCCATAAACCGCGACGGTCTCTTTGCTCCCTTGTGGCTCCGTGCCACAGGAGACGAGAGGCTCTCGCTCTTCAAGGAACAACTATGAAGTATTGCTACGAATGCGGCCACATCACGCCCGGCGACCCGCTCTTCTGCCAGTCATGCGCGCGGACCTACAACGTCAAGCTCTGCCCGAGGCGGCATGTGAATCCCCGATGGGCCGACGTGTGCAGCCAATGTGGGTCGCGGGAACTTTCAACGCCACAACCCAAAGTTTCCATCGGCTGGCGGTTGCTTGAGTGGCTCATGCGGGTCGTGCTCGGTGCATTGCTCACATTCCTCACAGTTGCAGTCGTGGTCGCGATTCTGGCAAAGGCGCTCAAGACACCACAGGTGCAAATGGGCATCGTCGCCCTCGCCATCCTGATCGGACTCCTTTGCTGGATGTGGTCACAGTTGCCGCAGTGGTTACGAGATTTCGTGCGCATGTCGTTGCGGAGAAAGAGAGACCACCATGAATGAGAAACAAGAACTGGAGACTACGGGCAATCCTGCGGGCAGCACTGCGGCTCCCTCTGCCCTAGGCGGAGCGCCGGAAAGCCCAATGTTTTCGCATCATTCAGCGTGCGGGCAAAGTCCGACCTGCGCCCTTCCGCCTACCTGCTCCACTAACTCCAGGGCACAGGAACTCGGCGAGCCGATGAACATCAGAGAAGTGGCAAAGCTTATCGGCTGCTCGGTCTGGACCGTGAGGCAGAGGTTCCTCCCTATAGGAATTCCCTACTTCCGGTCTGGACCGGGCGGCCGACTGCGATTTTACCGGAATCAAGTCGTCGCCTGGGTTCTCAAACACCAACAGAAAGGAGGTAAGCGCCCGTGACCCTGTTCAAGCGCGGCAGCATCTTCTGGAGTTATGTCTATGTCGATGGCATCCGCCACGGCAAATCCACCGGCACCGGCAACCGCCGTCAGGCCGAAACCATCGACCAAATGCACAAGGAAGAACTGAACCTTAAAAAACACCTTGTGCCCGAACTCAACCCGCAGATGACCTTCGCCGAACTCACTGCGAAGTTCATTGCCTCCGGTGCCAAGGCCTGGCACATCGACCGCCTCAAACTTCTCCTGCCGTTCTTTGGTGAGTTGGCCATCGGACGGATCTCCAAAGCCACGGCCAAGGAGTACCGGAGACAACGGCACGCACAGAGAACGCTTACCGAGACCACCATCAACCGGGACCTTGAGTGCCTCCGCCACATCCTCTTCTGGGCGGTTGACGAAGGCATTCTGCCCCAAAACCCTCTGAGCCGGATGATGCTTGAACGCGAACGCAAGAAGAGACGCCCGGTGTTGAGTCTTGAGGAGGAAGTGTTACTGTTCTCCTCGCTTGCTCCGCACCTTCGACCTATCGTCCTCTGTGCACTCGACACCGGAATGCGCCGCGGCGAGATCCTCCAGCAGAAGTGGGAGGATGTCGACTTCGGACGCAGGCTTTTGTCGGTCACGCACTCGAAAACCCCGGAAGGCGAGGCCCGCGAGATTCCGCTTACCCAGAGGGTCTTTGACCTTCTCTGGGAAAAGCGCGAGGACCACGGTCTCATCTTCACCTACAAGGACAAGCACATCCATCAGATCAAGACCGGATGGAAGGCTGCCGTTCGCCGTTCCGGAATCAGAACGCTTCGCTTCCACGACCTGCGCCACACCTTTAACACCCGTTTGCTCGAAGCCGGCGTGATGCAGGAAGTGAGGAAGGCCCTCATGGGCCACTCCTCAGGCGAAGACGTCCACTCCACCTACACCCATGTCGAACTGCCGATGAAACGCGATGCCATCAGGAAACTGGAGGCGTGGCGTGAATCGCAACTCGAACATATTGCAAGTCAATCTCAACCAAAGGAGGTTATCTGATCCCGTGAAAGAAGAGCTCTACCTCGTGATGGATTACTGGCCAGGCGAAGGGTACGAAGTCGGCTGCCACAACATCACCAAGGACCGTGCAGACAAGTACGTAAAACTCATCCGGAGTGCGGGACGACGAGCACGTGCCGTCCCGCAATCCGCTAAACACAAACGGGAACTCTCGGAGAACTGCCCAGAATGCAGGGCCGACATCCGGAAGTACGACCAAGCTGTCGAGGAAGGAGAAGCATGAGCAACATGACTAGAGGGGACGTGATGGAGCAGGTCAATCCAGTGATTGCAGTTCTTGCCAACATATTGCAATCAACCACGGTTTCTCTGCCAGAAAGCTCACCATCTTCCTCGAAACACAATCGCACTCGATTGGAAACCAACACCAAAGGAGGTGAACCGGGCCAATGGAAGAAGAACTGTACCTCGCGATCTTTGCCGACCCAAAAGCAAAGATCTTCAGCATCCTCCACCACAACTGCACCAAACCACAGTCGTTTGCCTACGTCACGCAGTACCGAGCGCAGGGGATGCCTGTCTATCTCGTCAAGCAGTACCGCAGGCACTTCGATCCTGTTCTTGCCAATGATTGCCGGCAATGTGACGAGGACATCTACCGCGCCTACAAAGCATTCCGGCACGAGAAGGAGGGACCATGACGGATTCGACCCGCTCTGCGGTCTTCGGCAAAGCGAAGACGAGAATCGAAGAGGTGCAGATTCGCCTCGAGGAAATCTCGGGCTATCTCACCAAACAGGATCTTCTGCCCGCCCTCGGAGCGATCGCCGGACTCGCAGAACTCGTGCAGCAGGTCGAGAACCACTTGACCATCCTGCGCGACCTCGAGTCCTACGAGCCGAAACCCGGCGACAGTTGATGCACGAAGTTTCACCACAACCACAAAGGAGGAAGCATGGCCGACAAACCCAAGACCCAACAACAACCGCTTTACCTGTTCATCGAGCTGAATCGAAACGATTTGGTCCCGACCGACGTTCGTCACAATCTGTCCGATGTCGAAGCAAGTGAGGCGGTCCACCAGACGAAGGAACACGATGGCGCAGCGTACAGGCTGCTCCAGAGTTCCTGGCACAAGAACCCCGATGCAAGGAAATGTGTCAGCTGTCACCGCATGGTGACGCAGGCGCTCAAGTCGAAATCAACCACGGCATAGCACGAGCAATACGCACCTTGAAAACCGAATAAAGGAGAAAACGATATGTCCGCAACTCAGACCACGGAACGCAGAAGCTGGAAGGCAAAGACACCCGTCGAAGTCGTCCTTGAGCAGATCACCAAGCAGGAAAAGAGGGTGGCCGCGCTCAAGGAACAACTTGCAACGGAAGAGAAAGCACTTGCCGGACTCCAGGGCGCAAAGAAGGCCCTCGAGAAGGCATAGCACCAAGGAGCTCCTCGCCACGGCGAGACAGCTCCTTTTTTATGGTCGGAGATCAGAGAAGTCACGAGGAGGATAGACGCCATGAACCCAGAACTGAACCCGCTGGAGATCGGGCAGCAACTCGGCCTTGACGGAGTCGATGGTGTTGTCGCAAAGGTCGAAGAGTATTGTGCACATGAAGAGCGGCGCATCACGCTCGTGAACGAGCCGAGGATGGTCGCTCTGCGCGCGGAGTTTCACCTCCTATTGGAAGAGGAACGAGCAATTCAGGAACGGTTGTGCCATGCACCGCCGCCGGGAGATATGGTGAGCCGGAAGCGCAAAGCCGCGTATTACTGGATGGTGACCGTCAGCCTCACCATTGCCGCTTTTGTCTTCTCCCTGCTCGCTTTTGATCCGTATCGCTTGGGCTGGAAGAGCTATCTGTATTGTTTTGGCATCGCCATCGTGACCCCGTTTCTCGTAGAAGAGGTCATTGAGCGGTGGAGCTGCGAAGGGTTGGTGAAATCCATTGCGACAGTAGCTTGCATCGCCGCCCTCATTAGCCTCATCTCCCTTGCCGTGATTCGCGGCGACCTTTTGACGGAACAAGTCTCAACCACTCAATCCGTGGAGATAGATGACAGCGGCACTGTGCCGCCTGTTCAAGAGAACACCTTTTACGAGAGGACACTTACGCTCTTGCGCCTTTCGATGGCCTTACTTGCCATAGCTATAGAGCTGGGTGCGGGTCTCGCGCTCCACCGTGCATGGCGGTTTTCAGCAAATAACGGGGAGGATGCGAATGCGTTGTGGACGGAAATGCAGACTGTTCGTCACCGCATGATCGCCTGCCTAGCTGAAATGAAGGCCCTCGAGAATGAACCCGCAATCTTTGTCTCCCGTTTCTGGCGGAACTTCTATCAGGCCATGCTCACCTATACTGTCAGGAACGCTGCCAAGAAGCTGCTTTTAACGCTCATGCTTATAGGGTTGCCGTTGCTCCAAAGCCAGACAAGAACCAACGAAAAGGTCACGATAGTTGTCGCGCTTGACCTGACACAGTCTGTGGCCGATATCGGGCCTGATGGAAAATCGGACTATACAAAGAACGTGGAGGCAGTGGGTAAATTGTTGTCCCAAGCCCCGCCCTCGTCCCGGATCGTCGTCATAGGCATCACCGACGCCAGCTTCGCCTCACCTTATATATTGCTGTCGGCACGAGTGCCCGAAGACGCTGGGTACTTCGGGGAACGGCTTACGGCCGATCGTGCTCAACTCGTCAAGGAATGGAAACGACGCACTATAAACCTATCGCCGAAATTTCGGCAGACGGACATTATTAGTGCGCTTGTACTAGCTAGCCAGTTATTTGAAGAATCTCCAAAACAATCCCGCAAAATGCTCATCGTCTTCTCTGACATGCGGCATCACACCGGTACCGTGGATCTAGAAACAGCCAGTTCGGTTCCGAGTTTCGCAAAGCTCCAAAAACATGAAATGCCTATCGCGGCGCTTGCCGGGGTCGAAACATACATTCTTGGTGTCGATGGTTCCGGAAAATCGATGTCATACTGGCAGAGTTTGCAAGCATTCTGGCTAGATTACTTCAAAACCGCTGGAACTTCATTGCAAAGATATTCCGTCCTGAGGGAGTTCCCGGACCCAAATCAACGATAACCGCAATTTGTTTACACGCCTTTAAATAATTCCGAAAGGCTGATTCCCAATGTTTTCGCGATCCGGTTCGTCATCGCAAGCGTGATGTTCTTCTCGCCCCGCTCCACCGCGCCCATATAACTTCGATGGAAGCCGCATTCGCCGGCAAACCCTTCCTGCGAGAACCCCCGCTTCCGACGCAATTCCGCAATGCGTTTGCCAAGCTTTTTATGTGCCTCTTGCATTGCTTGGCATTCTCAGAGTATGCTGTCCGCCAGTCCACCACCTATAGGGAGACTCTTTATAGGGATATGTGTTTACGGACTTGGAAAGAAGGTGTCAGCCATGAATTCCGCCCAGATGATTTCAGGTGTTTCCACAGCATTTCCACGAATGTTCAGCCGATTCGCGACAGTTCGTTTCGCGACTATTACGACTTTGCTTGGCGCGGCCATTCTCGTATCCATATTTGCAATAGTCCAACATGCGAACCTACACCCGTCGCCTGCGAAGGTCGTCGCGGACTACATCGATGCCCTTGAAAACCACGATATTAAGCGGTGCCTCGACCTCAGCGAAGGCATGGTCGGTGAGATTGCACAGATCAAAGCCAATAACCCGCGAGCGCTCTGGGATAAATTGATCCAAGAACACTATGACAAATCAATCCAAGCGTTTAACAGCGTGCCTGAAGTCACAGAGAACCTCAATATGTTGTATCCACACGGTGTCTCATGGAAGATCACTGAAACACGCAGGACACCTGAGGCCACAATCGTGTATGTCACCTTCGATTTTCCGACTTTAGAACAAGCGCCTTATGAGAATGGCAAATTCTTGAAGCAATCCATGACCCAATTCAACCTCAGCCCAAAGAGCGGACTGATGATCGGGTTTGACCGAGTGGAAGCCGGCAATGTGTTCTACGAGAATGTTCCGCCCATGATTTTCACCGCCGCATGGTCGAGCGACAACATGGCCCACGATATCTATTTGCATGCAACGGCGGCGGGAGGAGCCGCCCCTTTTCACTGGAATGTGCAGTGTGGTGATTTGACGTTCTCATCGGTCACCATGATGTTCAAGGACACTACGGGAAATCGGCAAACGAAAATAGGGGTACGCCTCAAGGAACCATATCCAAAAGAACCGCTAGAATGCGAGATGAGAATCGCGGACGATGGAGGTAATGCCGACCGCGTTGCCATCAGCATTCCTCATCTCTTTACCCCAATGCTCGACAATTACTGCTTCATGCGTGAACCCTGGTCGTTGCGACAGAGCGTAAAACTGGAGCGCCAACGCTGCATGGGGAAGACCCTCCCGATGCGACCGCAGCCGAACTAGCCTAAGTCCAAGCAGTAACCTGTTTAATTTCAATAGCTTGGTAATGAATCACAATTATGGAACTCTCGATTCTGTTCCAATCATAGACCTAGCTCCACTACAGTGCCATTTCGGGACAAATTCCGGATTTCTAGAATCAGAACAGACCCTAAATATTTTCCGAATTTTGAACTACTCCAGTTAGGATTCTGGAAATCCACAGAATTCGCAGTTAAAACTAGTCTTACGGAAAAAATAACTTGACATTCACAGTTCTGTGGTAAGATGCAAGCCTAAAATTAAAACATTTTCAAAAAGAAATAGTTTCAAACAACCAAACCGTTAGAGTTGGTGTCTAACTTCTCAACTGTTTTATTTGCACGAAGTGTCAGAAAATAGCAAATAACGACGCAACCGGTTTCTCTACAGTTCCAATTCTGGGCCCCAGTAATATCATCATCGGAAGCAAGAGGTGTTACTTATTATGAAAAACTCAATACGAATCTGCGTTTTCATCATCTTAGTTGCTTGGTTTTCTACTGAGCTTCACGCGCAGAACCCGTCAAGCAGCACAACCAGCAACAATCCACCATCTGGATTGACGAACCCAACTGTTGTAAAAGCCGTAAGCATATTTGCCGGCGGGAAGCAGGTTCAAAACATACAACTGACGGGAATGGTCATTACCCATTATGGAGACGATGATCATGGCACAGCAACACTTACCTTGAATGCGAGTGGTGACAGTAGTTTGCAGTACTTGCTAGGGAACGGCACGCGAAAAGAAACGACTGGCACTAATGATGCAGCTACCGCTTGTACCTGGACCAGTGCGGACGGAACTCCTCACACAGTACCGATGCACAATTGTCTGCGGAGCATCGTCTGGTTTCTTCCTGCATTCTCGTTGCAAGTTGCCTCAAGTTCACCTTATGACATCTTCGTTTCTTACACACCAACAGACTCGTCGAGTTCAACTGTAGGTGTCCAGCACAGTCGCGATTTCAGTCATGAGAACAATCCCAAAAAGCCAACCACTGAAACTGTAAAGCAGATGAATGACACTCTGCAAAACCTAAGTCAAACCAAAATCCTGGTCGATCCTCAAACGGGCAACATCACGTCCATTGAATATGACATACATTCTGACACTAACCAGCAGGTGAATATCCCAGTCGTAGTCCGTTATTCAGATTACCGTGCTGTCAACGGCGTACAGATCGCATTCAAAGTCCAGAAGTACGTAAACAATACCCTGGTTGAAGATTTAACGGTTGAAACTGCAATTGTGAACTAAAGAACAGAAGTAAGGGCATAAGGCCATACAAAAGACATCATTCTCGAACGAAGAAATGAACCGCAATGAAAATGAACTTCATCCGCCTACTTCTCATCCTTGTTATTTACCTTGAGTTGTTCAGCCCATTTTCTACTGGACAACAGATATCACCAGCCGGTGGAACACCCCAATTCGGCAGTTACCAAGGCGGACCTGCCACTCTCAACATTGGCAATCTCAATGACTACTTGGTCGTGCCGATCATGAACAAACCAGGGCGCGGAATCCCGTTTGTCTATAACCTTGTATATAACAGTTCAGTTTGGAGCAAGGTTACAAGCGGTGGTACTACTTATTGGACGCCTGTTACAGCGGGCACCACATGGGGTTGGGCCAACACGGTTGTCAACGCTTCCGGATATCTCACGCATAGTTCAATTAGCAGCCATCGCAATTGCACAGATCCGGACACAGGTTTACATTTTACAAATTACTATACGTTGATATCCAACTATGTATTCACAGACGGCAAAGGAACCGCATATCCATTCTCGTACCAAAAAGAAACATGGACATACAGTGGTGCCGATGGCTGCATCGTTGATGATACAAATTATACGGACGGTTCACTGACAAGTTCAGACGGAACTTACATTTTGAATTTGACTTCAAACACTGTTTTCAATACTAAAACTCTTGTAACCATTACACCCTCACTCAGCGCACCTCCATCAGGTCAATACATGGTGGATAGCAATGGTAACGAGAACACCGTCAGCAGCAATGTGTTCACGGACACTCTTGGCACTACAGCCCTAACAATCAGCGGCAGCGCACCCACGGTCTATTACACGTATTCAATGCCGCCTGGAGTTTCGCCATCAACTCAATCCGTTACAGTCGGTTATTCTTCAACAAATATCAAAACTAATTTTGGATGCAGTGGTGTTACAGAATATTCGGCCAGTTCACAGTATCTCATCACCAGCATTACCTATCCTGATGGCACTGCATATGGATTTACGTATGAGCCGACACCGAGCTATTCCGGATACTATACGGGACGTATCGCCAGCATTACTCTTCCCACTGGCGGGATAATCACCTACAAATATACCGACAGCACCCACACTCAGCCAATCAATTGTTCGGATGGCAGTATCAATTGGTTACAACGTTCTGTAACGGATGGAATATTTACAGCCGGTACAACATGTGGAGGATCGGGTGTTTGGTGTTACACCCGATCAAATTCTGGCAATAATTGGACAACACAAGTCGAAGACCCTAACAGTTATTTGACTGTCTACAATTTCCAATATCTTGCTTTTGACAACAACTTCTATACGACTCAGCAGCAAATCTATGAAGGGTCAACAACTTCGAGCACACTATTCTCGGCGGTGAATACTTGCTATAACACCTACAGCAGTACGGCAACAACAATCTCTAGTTTGAACTGCAACACTACTGCACCCTGTACACTTTATACGGATAGTTATGGTGCTGAATCCTGTCCGATCAATGATGTGGAAGTCTACCCCCAGACCTACAGTGGTTATTTTTCTGCAACCAAAACGATATTCGACAGCATTATGCGGCCAACAGAACTGGATGAATACGATTTTGGATCAAGTACTGGAACATTACCTACAAGCTCCAATCTTAAACGGAAGACTTTAAACACCTACGATACTTCTACGGGCTTAATCTCGACTGTACAAATTTTGGATAATTCCAGTACCGTCCAATCATTTACACAGTATGCATATGATAGCCCCGCGGCAAGCGCCACATCGAGTGTTCCAAACCACATTTCCGTATCCGGTGGTCGAGGCAATCTGACCAGTGTGAAGCATTGTCTTGCATATTCCAGCGGTACGTGCACAACAGAGAACGAAACCGCAACCGGTGCCGGCACAAATACTTATTACGATACCGGGACGCTTTACACCAGTAATGATGCATTAGGCAAAGCGACAACTTATACATATTCATCATCTACTGGCTATGCTTTCCCGGATCAAATTCAAAAACCAGCAACAGGCAGTGTAAGCCACAATACTTCGTTTACCTATGACATCGACTCGGGGTTGACGATCTCCTCCACGGATGAAAATGGCAATGTCACCGACTACGCGTACAACAACATGATGCAACCGGCATCAATTTCATATCCTGATGGGGGATACACAACTTTCTCTTATTCCTACAGTAGCGGCACTCCGTTGGTTCATCGCACAGATAAAGTTGATAGCAGTCAAACGCTGAACTCTTACACCTTAGTAGATGGATTGGGACGTGCAATTCGATCGGCATCAGACAACGGCCAGAGCGGTGGCTACAACCAACAAGATACTTGTTATGATTCAAGTGGAAGGTTAACCTTTGTCTCTTATCAATATCAAGGTAGTGGAATCAGTGGTACGTCGCCAACATGTTCCGGCACGGGAGACACGATCAGTTATGGCTACAACTCAGATAAAAGTTTTACGATAAAAACACAGCATCAGGACAGCACCTACTCGACGGTCACAACTCTAGATCGTGCCACTCTCACAGCGGATGAGGGAAACGGTACCCATAGCATCCAAAAAGTTTCGCAATTGGATGGATTAGGGCGAACCAGCGCAGTCTGCGAAATAACAACTACTAATGTTCAAAGTAGTAATAGCGGGAATTATGCGACACATTGCCTTTGGTCAGACGGAACAAGCAGCCATAATTTTGACATTGACGAACCAGGGTTTTACACCCAATATTCCTATGACATATTGAACGACCTCGCCACGGTCACACAGGGTACATTGATGAATCGTACGTATTCATATGACATGATGGGGCGTACGCTTTCAGCCAAAACGCCGGAATCCGGTCTGACTTATTTCACATACAACGCGGACGGAAATGCCGCTACCCGCGCACGTCCTGCCGCAAACCTGGCACAGAGTTCTATGCCGTCAGATTCGAGCATTGCAACTTGTGCCACCGGCGGTGGCTGCGCATCCGGAATCGTGGAAACGACCTATTCTTACGATGCACTTCAACGACCTATACAGATTCAATACAGTGACTCAACACCGACCGCATATTACAACTATGATGAAACAAGTTTCTGGGGTTCCGTAACCTTATACAACACGAGAGGACGCTTAAGCAGCACTTCTGTATCCGCGTCACCTACAGAACAGACCTTGCAGGGATATGACCCAATGGGTCGCAAGAATGTGGATTGGCAGTGTACCCCGCAGGTGTTTGGCAGTACCTGTTTGAGCATGGCTTATACCTATGATTATGCCGGTGACATAAAATCCTTCACAAATCATCAGGGAGTGGTACTAAGTTATAGCTACAATCCTGCTTCGGAGTTAACTGGCGTAACAAGTTCAAGCTATGACACTACTGCAAATCCACATACTCTGTTCTCGGCGACGAGCAGCAACTACAATGCCTTTGGGCAGCCCACATCTTACACAAGCGGCAGCGAATTCGGCTTGGGAATTACCACAACTAATACCATTGACGCACGCGGGCGGCTGACAAAAAAAGTTGCGAATAGAAATTCAGGATCATATGGGAACGTTTATACGCTAACTGGAAACGGTACTGGAAGCACGATGCAATACGCTCCGAACAGCATGTTGAGCAACGCGACCGATAACGTCATGGATAATTACTCGCACACCTATGACGACATGGGAAGGTTGACGACCTCGACAGACACTGCAAATTCAACCTACACATTCACTTGGAATTACGACCGTTACGGAAACCGCTGCCAAGAGAACGGCGGAGGACCAGGATGCACAAACGGTACGAGCGGCGACAAAAACATGGAGAACTCCTCTATCACACGCAGTGCTGCGGGCAATGTGACCGATGATGGCTATTTCAAATACACCTATGATGCCGAGAACCGGATCATTAGTGTTACGGATGAATACAGCAGTGCTGTGGCTTCATATCAATACGATGCATTCAGCCGCCGTGTGCAGAAGAACGTCAGCACTTCGGTTTGTTCAACAAATTGCTTAGAAGACCAGTTGTATGATGTCAATGGGAACATGGTGGCAGAGTTTAGTTTCAATCATTCAACATATGCGATTACAACTGCATTCACAGAGGCATTTGCAGGAAACCTGCATTTAGGCACGTATGCTGGAGGGAGTAGCGGTATCTATGTGATGTCGAACACGAACTGGCTGGGTTCAGAGCGAGTACGCTTGACGGCCAACACCAGCGCGGACGGCGACTGGCAGGTGGATCAGGACTGCACCACAGGACCATTCGGTGACGGACTGGCATGCACGGGAACGTCAACTGATCCGTACGTACGCTCACCGCTCAACTACGCTGGCTATGAGGGTGATAAGGAGACTGGCCTTAACCACATGTGGTTCAGATATTACAATCCACGTATTGGCAGATTCATGCAGGCGGATCCGTATAACGGTAGTGCAAATCCTTCAAACCCCCAATCATGGAACAAGTTTGCTTATACATCGAACAATCCAATTAATTTCTTTGACCCGTTGGGTTTAGATCAGTGCTATGCAAGATATCAAGTCAATATAAGTAATGGAAAGATAACTTCATGGACATTTTTATATATCTGGTGTATTGCTGACGCAAATTCAGGTCCCAATTTAATTGCAAAACCCATGAACACTAGCGGAGCAGCTGGTGGATATGTGGCCCAAGGACCTGTATCAGGACAAACTAATCAATGTGTAAGTGATCAGGTTAATCAAACTAATGGCGCTGCAGATGCGCAGGTAGCTGCTCAAAATTCCGCAATACTTGCTGCTGCTGCTGGTGGAGCAAAGCAAGGTCTGAAAGGTGCTACTGAATTTCTTGGGCCAGAATTGCCCGTACTTACAAAAACCTGGCAAGGAACGCTTGCGGCTGGTGTAACGTATTTGTCTTTTGCTGCAGTA
>Ga0207041_1077_pt1 | contig 17917 bp, 12 predicted proteins | sample Alteio_BWMinCont_73_FD_153311 | JGI IMG/M metagenome (GOLD analysis project Ga0207041, IMG submission 153311) | Enriched cells from forest soil in Barre Woods Harvard Forest LTER site, Petersham, Massachusetts, United States -... | ecosystem: Environmental > Terrestrial > Soil > Temperate forest >... | reverse complement strand
AAAAGAATTACCGCAATACAATAAATAAATATCCTGCTTATGTTTCGTTTCAACATAAATCAGGCAATAATTATTTTCTCTATCAACTCTACCACTTCTTTAAGATACTGTTCATCGGTTTGGTTAAAGTTTGCCAGGTGTTCACTGTCTACATCTAATACCATTGTCACTTCGCCTTGTTGATTAAACACAGGCAAAACAATTTCCGAACGCGATTCGCTGCTGCAAGCTATATGCCCGGGGAATTTATCTACATCTTCTACAATAATTATTTTCTTTTCTTTCCAACTGGTGCCGCAAACGCCTTTGCCTAAAGCAATACGTGTGCAGGCTATAGGGCCTTGAAAGGGGCCTAATACAAGCTCATTATTTTTAACGATATAAACTCCTACCCAGAAGAAATTCATTCCGTATTTAAGGGCCGACATGAGGTTGCCCAATGCCGCATATTGGTCAGTTTCACCTTCAACCAATGCCCTTAATTGAGGCAGCAGTGATGTGTATTGTTCCTTACGTGAATTTCCTTGTATTACTATTGATTCAGCCATGTTGGGACATTATTGGCAAAGATGCAAAATTGTTTGGTAAAGGGTTGTAAAAGAACGTAAATCGGTATTAGTTATTGTTGGTAGAAAAATCCTGGTTCGAGAATGGGGTACGCTCAGGCGTTACTATCTTATTAAAGTCGAAGTGGGTGTTCTTATGGCAGTTATTGCAGCCAGTAGTAAGGGCATTAAAATTTTCAGAAAATGTATGAACATCTTTATTCTTTATAGCTTTTTGTAAACTATCGAGTTGTGGATATAGCATAGGTTTAAAGAATTTTACCTCCGGCCTGTCAGTCTCCACAGCTTCAGCCTGGTGAATGATCTCTTCAATCTCATCAAATTCAAACTGTGCAAGAGGCCAGTTCTCCTCACGGCCCGCAAACCAAAGTTTGTTATGATGTATTTGTATCCCTAGCATCAGTTCTCCCAAACCAGGTTTAGCCTGGGCAACTAACTTCTTTAAGCTGTCGTTCTGTGTATTCAGCTTGTTTATTTCCGATTGAAGGTCTTTTAGTTTGCCTGAATTTTCGGTACAACCAACAAGGAACAGAAGACAAGTAAAGAGAAATAAATTCCGCATAAAATAATTAGTTAACTACCCAAACGTATAAGGGGCTTATCAATACGTGCAAATTTATTAATAGCCTTCGAATGGGTGAATATACTATAGGTAAAAATTGCAGAACTTACCCCAATTACCGAGGCAGCAATAACATCGGTTATAAAATGTTCGGCCAGGTAAATGCGGGAATACCCGACTAAAAAGGCACAGATAAAGAAGAAGAACTTGGCAGAGCCTTTAGCAGATATAAGGGCCAGCAGGCAGAATAAACCGAACGATATGGCGGTATGGCCTGAAGGGAAACTATCCCAGGCATAAACATCAACACCGGGTACATGGTAAAAGGCTTGATGTAATTGCTCATATACCGTTGCCGGGCGTGGAGCATGCAGGGCAAACTTTATACTATCGTTTATGCCAAATGCTACCAAAAAACAGGCAACGGACATTAGCATATACCTGAAGTTTATAAATGCCAATACTAACGCAATAGGGAGAATTAGATACCCAAGGCCAACGTTAGTCCAGTATCTGAAAAAAAAATCGGTTACGAAAGAATTATGTCCGTTTATAAAAAGCGAAATATCATTTCTTCCCCATAAAGCAAGGCAGCTGGTACTAATCAGCAGAAATAACAAATAAGGGAAAAAAAATGCAGAGTTCTTTTTTAGGAGATCATACATCAGGATGAGCCTAGAGCATGTAATAGATCATGTATTTGTGCATTCCATAAAAGGCGTGCACTATCCAGTTCATCTTTGCTATCGGCAAAATCGCTTACAATAAGCGCAATTTCATTGGTAAGGTCATCTATTTGCAGGCGAAACTCAAAATACCTTTTATCAGTTTGTTCTTGCCAGCGGAAACGTACAAATTCTCTTTCTCTGAGAGCCAATAGAGTAGCTTGCTTCATTTCGTCGTTACCCCAGCTAAAAATAAAGTTGTTATCCTTTATAAATACACGTGGAGCAAACCATTTTTCTAATCCACCTGCGGTCGATAAGAACTCGAAAAGCACATCAGGAGAAGAGCTTACTATATATTCTAACTTATAAAGGCCTTTAGCATTCTTAACATCATCTTTTACTTCTGATGGAACAAGAGGCCTTGGCGGTAACACTACAAAACGCTTTCTGGGTGCCGGTGGCTTCCTAACAGCTTTCGCTGTAGGTGCAGGTCTTGGTCCGGCCTTTGGGTCAACTTTAACTACCGGCTTAACCTCAATTTTTTTAGCAACCACCTTAGGTTCAGGCTTTTTGGCTACTACCTTTGCAGGTTTTACAGGTTTAGCCTTAACAGCTACTTTCTTAACCTGTTTTTTTGCCGGTTTTACCTTGGCGCTAACTTTTTTAGCTGTAACCTTCTTTGCCGGTTTCTTGGCAACAGGTTTCTTTGCGGCTGGTTTTTTAGCTGCCGGCTTCTTTGCAGAAGCCTTTTTAGGCTTATTATTGGTGGGTTTTGTTTTTTTCTTCATTAGGTGACCGGAATATAATGGCAATAATAAAAAAATTATTATAGCAAACTAGGTTTTGTTAATAATAGCTGAAAAATTTTGTCTTTTTCGAAAATCACTATATTTGCGCCCCGTTTCAAAATAACGGAGCGCAAATGGCGAGGTAGCTCAGTTGGTAAGAGCGCCGGATTCATAACCCGGAGGTCGAGAGTTCAACTCTCTCCCTCGCTACCAGTTTACAGTCGTAAAGCTGGTTTCAAGCGTTAATTAGTTAAATGTTTTCTGCAATCTGCTCTTTTTTCAGAGCAGGGATACATTTTAGGATATCCTCTTTAGAAAAATTTATTTTAGGATTATTGATGTCAACTGCATCTGGCCGGCACGGTATGCGTTCACCTTTTAGCCACATAGCAGCCCATTTTTTTGTATCCTCCTTCTGAACAGGAGTTAACGTAGCTTCTGTCTTTTCCCAAAAAGGGGCATCTGAAAATCCTATTTCCTGTAAAATGTGAAATATATTTTGTATGAAAGGATCTATTGCGCCTGGTGGATAATCAAGGCGTTTTTTCAGATGCTTTATTACTCCATTTTCAGGATGAAAATCAAAATCGCTGCCATCAGTTTGTAGTCCTATTTTATTTAATAACCCTAAGGACATTAAACTTTTTTTAACAAGGGCTTTATTTCTACGAAGGAAACTATTTTTTTTCAGGGCATGAATGGCTTTCCGTTTGTTTGTACTCCATAAAGTATAGGAAATATTAAGGGATTCGGGGAAGAAAACAACGTGTGGCCAGTAGGCGTCAATAAATGATACATAACCTTTTGCATTTCTAAATATGTGACTGGCCTCCATAGCCACATTACCTGTTACGGGATCCGTAATAAAATCAGGTTTAAAAATAATGCTTTCGTACCCTTTTCCAAAGCCACCAACTACAGTTAGCAGTAAATTACCATGATGATGAATGCTTTGTGTACTTATGACGGAGGTTTTATTGGTTCCTGGTAAAAATACATTGATGCCTAATGAAAAGTCTTGATTTTTAAACACATCAAACCCCATTACAGGCCCAAAGTAGCGTGATCCGAAATAATGGGGTGCTGATAATTGCCTGCGGACTATTTCAAACAGAATTTCTTTGTCTTCCGTCATTTCCCTCAAATAGCGGGCCGCTTCTTTGTGGGCATCATAATAATCCTGATTTTTAAAAAGATCAGTGAGTTTTTCTATGTAGCTATCTAAGCAGTGGTTTGTGCTCATTAAATGGAATAGTAATTACAATAGTACAAAATTAAATAGATAGTAAAGTGGTGTTTACCAGATATTATCAGAAAAAATTTGAGTTGTCGTATAAGCTGAAGGTAGCCATTAAAGTCATACGATTTGTTTCTATAATCAGTGGCTTTGATTAGATAGTAGTAAATACCATCTAATTCTTGTATGCCTGCAGCGCTTCTGTCATCCTAGTCTATATTTGGGTCAGGCGCATTAAATACATTCTGCCCTCAAAGAATGAATATTTCAATACTATAGGCAACATCTTCAACTTTGTCAATCATTTATTTCCCCAATATCAAGTATGACATCATTTTTTTAGCAAATTAAATTGGTTAATGCGCTATAGTAATGCCTTATGAAAAGGCAAAACAAGCATAATCAATTTTGAGTTACTGTTTCTTCTTGTAAGCAATTGCCAACATTGCAGGAAAGACAATCAGCAATAATGGTAATGCGGCAATCAATCCACCAATAACAGCAATTGCCAACGGTTTATGCAATGTGGCCCCGGCTCCAATGCCTAAAGCTAAAGGCATTAGGGCTATAATTGCACTTAGCGCAGTCATTATTTTTGGTCGTAAACGAGTAGATATTGCAAATACCAGCGATTCGTTAGTTCCGGTAGTCAAATGATTTTCGGCAAACTGTTGAAATGTGAATATCGCATTCTCACCTATTATCCCCACTATCATAATTAGTCCGGTATAACTACCAACATTTAACGGCGTTCCTGTTACAAAAAGGGCAACACAGCTTCCTGTTACACCTAAAACAGCAATAAGCAGAACTATAAATGCGGGTCTGAAATCTTTAAAAAGGAAAAGAACTATGCTGAACACAAGCAGGCATGATGTAATCAGAATTAGCATTAACTCATGGAAAGACTGTTGCTGTTCTTCATAAGCTCCTCCATATTCAATATGGTAACCCTGAGGCAAGGCTATTTTCTGTTGCACTGCTTTCTGCACATCCTTCATGGTGCTGCCAAGATCACGTTGATTAAGGCGCGTGGTGATGATTACCACAGGCTGAAGGTTTTCTCTGTTAATTTCCGCAACTCCTTCGGTTGGAGTTATTGTCGCAAGATGGGTTATAGGTTGCAACCTGCCATCAGGAAAAAAGAGACTGCTCTTTTTCAACTCATCAACACTCTGCAGATAGCCGGAGGTGCCTTGCAACAAACGGATATTTGTCATTTGCTGTTTCTCAAACACATTACCTATAACCGAACCGCTAAGTTGTGTTTGTAATTGAAATTGAAAATCGTCGGGTGATATGCCAAACTTTTTCAGCTGGGTAAGGTCAGGGCGTATATTTATATAAGGTCCGGCAATAGTTACTCCGTTAAATACATCGGCCACTCCATTTATATTTTTTATCACAGGTTCAACTTTATAAGCAACCTTATGTAAAACATCAGGGTCACTTCCATATACCTTTATTTGTATTGGTTCCGTTTCTCCCATAAGGTCACCTAAAATATCCTCAATCCTCTGGCCAAACTCCAGGTGCACAGGCTGGCCGCTTGCTAATATACTTTTACGTATATCATCCGTTACCTCATCTGTTGTCTTCTTTCTGTCGCTTTTTAATTGGATTAAAAAATCACCCCTGTTCTGCTCTGTAACAAAAAAGCCCATTTCAGCACCTGTGCGCCTCACATAGGTCCTCACTTCAGGAATAGCCATAACTGCTTTCTCTACCTTATTCAGTATACTGTCTGTTTCTTCGAACGAGGTGCCCGGTGGAGTAAAATAATCCATTACAATTGTGCCCTCATCCATTTCCGGTAAAAAACCTGTTTCTAGTTTAGGGAATATTATTATAAATGCTGCAACCATTGCGGTAATCAAAATAAAACTGGTCCACGGCTTTTCCACAAAGAACACTACCCATTTCTGCTTTTTCACAATATGAGAGGTCTTGGTAGATACCATCCCTTTTGAGAAATATGAATAGATAACAGGTAATATAAGCCACGCAGCAAAGAAGGAACAAACTAATGCAATAAGCATGGTTACTGTTAACACCTTAAAATATGCTCCCGATACCCCGCTCAGTAAAAACATAAAAGGAACAAAAATTACAATGGTGCTTAGTGAAGAACCTATCATAGAAGGCAAAAGTTTATGTATTGCTTTCTGTGCTGCTTCAAACGCACTTATTTCCGTGAACTCCTCTCTAATGCGATGTATTTGTTCTACCACTACTATAGCATCATCAATTATTAATCCAATGGCGGCAGCTATAGCGCCTAAGGTCATAATGTTGAAGGTATATCCTCCGGCAAACAACACCATAACCGTAAGTGATAAGGTTACAGGTATTGTAAGTAATACTGCAAACGAAGCTCTGGCCGAACGCAAAAATATTATCACCATTACAATTGCCAGGGCTAAGCCTATTAGAAGGGCATCCTTCACACTTCTCATGGCATCATTTACAAATGTTGCCTGGTCATAATAATTTGAAACATGCACATCAGACGGAAGTATTTTCCTCAACTCCCTCAATTTCTCATCCATCCGTGCAGAAAGAGTTACAAGATTGGCATTAGGTTGTTGCAGAATATCAACCAGTAAAGCAGGTTTTCCGTCAGCGCTTATGCGCGTAAATGCAACCTCCTCATGTACCTGTACCCGGCCTATGTCTTTTATCCTTACATAGCCGGATGAATCTGAATTAATGATCAGGTCCTCTAATTGAGACATATTATAAACACTGGCATCCGTCAGTGACAAATACAATCTCTTATAGTCAGATGAATAACCGTTAGATTCTATAAAATCGCTTTTCTGAACAGCATCCTTTATCATTTGCGGTGTTATCCGCAAGCTGCTCATTTTAACAGGATTCAGTTCCACCCAATATTCTTTATTCTTTCCACCTGAAATCTCAACTTTTGAAACACCCTCTACCTGAGAAAAGAAAGGCTTTATAGTATACTGAGCGGCCCAGTTAAGATCAATAGCTGTTTTATCAGGGCTTTCTATTATGTATCCAATTACCGGAGTAGTTGAATACATACTCATTTTTTCTACCTTAATCTGAACATCAGGTGGCAACACATTTCGTACCTGGTTTATACGTGATTCAATCTGTTGCTCACTTATATCAACATCGGCGCCCCAGTCCAGGTAAACATTTATTTCGCATTCACCGCGGCTTGTAGTGCTATAAACACGTTGTAAAAAAGGCACCTGTTTAATAGCTTCTTCCAAAGGTCGGGTAATCGTGATCATCATTTTATCTACAGGCTGCTCACCATTCTCTGCTATTATCTTTACTTTGGGGAATACTATATTAGGGAGCAAGGCAGTCTCCGTTCTTTTAAAAGCAAAGTAGCCACCAACTAGCGAAAAAATAACAATCGCTATAAGCGGGTTTTTAAACTTTATGTAAAACTTGTCCTTCATTACTTATTACCTGTTTTTACAGGTACTGTATCGGCAAGGCCATAGTTGCCCGATGTAAGTATCTTATCCTTATCTGTAAATGCAGGGCTTATGATTTGTACACTGTCTTTAGTCTCAATGCCCTTCTCAATGTTTACCTTCACAGCAGTAGAATCATTCAGAAGTTTCATCAGCCAGAATTGTGTTTGTGCCTCATTACTCAATACGGCGGTTTTAGGTAGAATAACTGTCTTGGTTTGTGCTCTAGTCTGTACAGAAACTGTTCCTGTCAATCCTTCCGGCAAATTCAAAGGAATGGCTGAGCGTAATACGTAACGCTCCATTTGAACAGATTTATCCATTTCAGGAGTTAATGATGCAATGGTTGCCTGAACCGACTCTCCATCAACCAGTGAAATTTTATAAGTAGAGCCCTCCTTTATATACTTGCGAATCTCAAATGGCACATCGAGTATAAATATCAGGCTGGCATTATTAGCAATAGTACAAAGCTCATCACCGTCCTGGATATAATCGCCAACCTGCCTTGTGATAGTTTTTACAATGCCTGCCTCAGTAGCTTTAACCGGTATAGAACCGGTTGAGGGGAACAAACTATCCTTAACTCCTCCCATTGCGGCAGCTTCTTTCGTTTGCATGGTAAATAATACATCTCCGGCTTTCACTACCTGGCCAAGGGTAACATTTACTTTCCTTATATAACCTGCTATTGGTGCCCTAACGCCGTCATTAAGCTGGTAAACTGTAGTTGCATTTAATGTTTCATACTGAGCGATCGTTCCAATACGCGGATTGGTAAACGCAGCTTCTACCTTCCCTTTTACGTCATCGGTATCACCTTCATCACCTTTATCTGATTTATTACTACAGCCGGTTATTGCAAAAATTACAATACAGATCGGAATAATATTTCTATAGAATATGTTGTGCGCCATTGTACTAATGATTCCAGTAATTGAATTCATTTTGTAAGAGTTGTTGGTTTATAATGGCTTGTGCCATATCATTCTTCACTTCTAATTCTTTCTTTAACCCGATTAAAAAATCAGTAATTGAAATATTCCCCACGTTTAACTGCGCTTCATCCACTTTCATCCATTCCTTTATTTGATCTTCTTCCTGCTGAAGTTGTATAATAAGTTTACCGGCATCCTGAATTTGCTTTAGAAGCGATTGTGTGTGGGATGAATATGTTTTGGTATAAAACTGTTCGTAGTTGGAGCGGATACCTTCTGAAATTGTCATGGACTTATGCTTCAGGTCTTTTTTATGTCCATCGTATAATGGAATAGAAAGATTTAAGCCTAAGCTGTTACCAAAGCTCCTGTATATTAAATCGGGGTGCGATGCTTCTATACCTGCATCAGCATACCATGACAGGTGGGGGTAATATTGGGCATCGAGCAATGATTGTTGGCTTGCAAGCTGCAGGCTGTCATACTCGAATTTTATATACCATGATAATTGCTTCATGTCACTCTGCTCAAAAGCATTAATATAAGGAACGGTTAGTTTATAAATAGTGGTGTCTGTTATGCCGCATGCTTCATTCAATTCATTAAAGGACCTGGCAAGTTGGCCATTGATTTGTATAACCAGGGTAAGTTCCGATTGTTCTTCTACGGAAAACTGGTAGTAGTCAGACATACGGTAAATACCTTTATCAGTAAGTGTCTTAAGGGTATTTTTTTCATTCACTAAAAATCTGTCATTCGTTGTATAAAATTCTAACTGTTGCTGCAACAGACAAGCATTAAGATATTTCTCAGTGACATCCTTTCTTAGTTCATTCTCAGTTTTCTTCGCCTCATTAGCAAGTGACATGCGTTCGGTTGAACTGATTGTTCTGTTCAATTTTATTTCTTTCCTTGGCGTAATTAATTGTGTCGCGCTAACAACCGCTTCATAACTGCCTCCGTTTGTTATTGCCTGATCGTATCCGAACTGCCCGTAAGATGGTGCAGTCAAGGCCTGCCCGGTAAGGTTTAGTTGTGGCTTATATGCTGCAGTTGTTATATTACTATCAATTCTGCTTTGCTCTATTTTAGCATAATCCTCTTTAAGAGTAGGGGAGTTAGCAATAGCGATATTGGTATAATCGTTCAGCGTTTTCACTTGCCCCCATAATTGCAATGAAGACATTATTATGCCGGAAATTAAAACAATACAATATTTTTTAGCGCTTTGCATATACCTTCACATTCAACAAAATATGTTCCTAAAGTATGTCAAAAAAGCCCCGCTTATGCGAGGCTTTTTAATATTATATGAGATAGTTAATCGTTATCTTTTTCTTTTTTCAAAAAGTTCCCCTTATCGTCAAAAGTATAATCTACCTCATCTACCTCAGCTTCATACGTAATCTTGCCGGAAGCATCCTTAATGCTTGACGCTTCTTTTATTTTTTTACCTGCAAGATTTTTCGCAAGGTAATCAGTTGCAGCCTTTGGTAAAGCAGTAGGTGCGATTGATGTTTCAGTTTCCAGCAGTTTGCCTTTAGTATCTATAGTAACCGACATCTCAGTTTTACCTTGATGGAAATTAGCTTCGAAATTGCCGTTTTCTTTTTCCCACTTCACTTCCTTTACATCAGCATACAGCGATTTGAATTCTGTTTTAACAGCAGCAGGCACATCTGCCTCATTTGTTTTTTGTGCTTTAACGCATACTACACCGGAAAAGAGTGCGAGAATTAAAAATGTTTTTTTCATGGAGGAGAATTAAGATTATTATACGCAAGTATATAACTTGATTCTGGAGAGTTTCTGTGCTTAGAAGCTTACCATGACATTATGTATGCCATTAGCATATTCATACCGTATCTCGTATTCGTACATTTTGCATATTTCTTTAACAATAGCAAGCCCAAGGCCTAACGACTCGGAGGAACCATCAGCTTTACGAAATCGTTCGAAAAGATCTTGAGGAGAACCGGTAAGTAACCTTCCTGTATTCTTTATAAATAATTGTTTCCCATTCAGGTCAATAACTATTTTCCCTGAGTTCACATTGTGTTTAATGGCATTCCCTATCAGATTAGTTACCAATATATCTGCTAATGCCGGGTGCATTTGTAACGAAACCTGCGTAAGATGCTTCTCAACTAAAATGCCTTTGTGCTTCAGTAATTCATCGAAGGCCGTAAGTTTATTTTTAATGAGATCGTTAATGGCAACAGTGCTTGATTCTGAAAATTGCTTATTCTCGATCTTAGTCAGCAACAATAAAGCCTGGTTCAACTTAGATAGCCGTCCTGCCGATTCATAAACAACCTGTACTTCTTCCATTTGCTTTTCGGTAAGGTTATCAGACTGAATAAGTAACTCTAATTTAGACTGAATGATTGCAAGTGGTGTTTGCAGTTCGTGTGAGGCATTCTCGGTAAATTCTTTCAGGTTTCGATAGTCAGATGATATTTTTTTTGTCATTGAGCCCAATACTTCATTAAGCATTTTGAACTCCTTAATATTTGTTTTGGTAAAGTCGATCTCTGTTTCTTGTGTAAGATCGAATGACTTTATTTTTTCTAAGGCTTTATAAAAAGGCAACCACACAATTTTTGAAATGATGAAGTTGGACAGGAGTAATAGTATTATTAAGCAGGTTGCTATTATTGCAATTGCCTGTGCAATTGCCGCGGTAATATCATCAGATTCAAGTAAGGGGCGGCTAATCACTGCTTTATAAAATCTATCGCTGACAGATACACCAAAAACTATTGTTTGATAAGGCTCGTATTCCTTTTCAGATGCATTATATACCTTGGTATGCGCTATCTTTTCTTCTACAATTCCCGCTGTTGGATAAAAAGCAAGCGAATCGCCAAGCGAGATCGCATTTATGGGTAGTGAGTGATGTGTCTTTATGTAATCGATTACCTTGTTCTTTTCGTCTTCAAGTCTTTCATTTGCATCAGATTTGTTTATTGCGTGTACCCGTTGAAAAAAAACTTCTCCGCCTAATGAAAACACCAGTAAAGTAAGAGCAAGGAAATAAATATTGGTGCGTGTAAGCAGTTTCATTTTTGTGCGAATTTATACCCCATCCCATAAACAGTTTGTATGTAATCTGCTCCGCCTTTTTCAATTATTTTTTTTCGCAAATTCTTTATGTGTGAATAAATAAAGTCAAATGAATCAACCCCATCCATCTCTTCTCCCCACAAATGTTCTGCAATGGACTCTCGTGTAATTACCCGATTTATATTCGCCAGAAAAAATAGCAAGAGGTCATATTCTTTTTTAGTAAGAACTATCGGTTCGCCTTTTATAGTTACACCCATACCTGATGGAGTAACTGCAATTTCATTAAATGTAATTTCATTGCTTCCGCCAAAACTTCTGCGTCTTATTACCGACTTTAATCGTGCATTTAATTCTGATAAGTGAAATGGTTTAGCCAGGTAATCATCGGCACCTAAGTCAAGCCCTTTTACTTTGTCATCCAACGAATTCTTGGCTGAAATAATGATCACGGCTGCCTCCGGTCGCCTCTTTTTTAAATGATTCAAAATATCAAGTCCGTTACCTCCGGGTAAGGTTATGTCAAGCAAAACGCAATCATAGTCGGCTACTTCTATTTTCTCATCTCCCTTCAAAAAGTCTAAGGCAACTTCACAGGTATACCCTTCTTGCTCCAGGTACGAAGAAATAGAATCCGCTAATTGTTTTTCATCTTCTATAAGTAGAATCTTCATTCTTCAAAAATAGCGATAGATTCTATAGCAATTCTGTACTAATAATAGGTGAGCTCCTGTTTAGTGTGGATACAAATAAATTCGCCCCCCTTACAATTATCGTATAAGCTGTAGGTAGCCGTTAAAGTCATACGACTTGTTGCTATAGTCGGTGGCTTTGATGATATAGTAATAAATACCATCTGATTCCTGTACGCCCGCAGGGCTTCTGCCGTCCCAGTCTATATTTGGGTCAGCTGCATTAAATACCTCCTGGCCCCAACGATTGAAAATATGAATAGTGTACACCTTTACGCCATTGGCGGTAACGTGAAACACATCGTTTTGGCCATCGCCATTTGGAGTAAATACGTTAGGTACATAAATTATTTCAATTACGTGAATAGTATCTCTTAATGAATCGCGGCAACCTGCGTTGCTGGTAACCCATAAGGTTGCCACATAGTTTCCTGCTGCCAAGTATTGATTGTAAGGAAAAGAGGAAGTGGAAGTATTGCCATCGCCAAATGTCCAGTACCATGCTGATGCGTTAGTGCTGCTATCAATAAATGCAACAAATTCTCCAGCCCCTACAGGGTTAGGTGTTGCGGTAAAATTGGCTATTGGAGAAGGGCGGATACTTACTTTGATAATAGTTGAGGCTGTATCACCACAACCATCAGTTATTGTACACGAGTACGTTATAGCTGAACCAGGTTTTACTACATAAGGCCCCGGCCCTGTTCCTATTGGTGGGTTCCATTTGTATGTGTAGCCTGGTAATGGATTGCCTCCGACCGGAATAGCCCGAAGCGTATCAAATTGTCCATTACATATTGAATCAAGACCTTTTATGTTTACTGATAGAGTCGGGAAAATATAAATAGATTGAGTGGCAACATCTTTACAAACGCCATTAGCACTTATTGCTGTAACGGTATAAGTAGTTGGGTTTGTTGTAGGTTTCACATTTACCGCTGCCGAAGTTAAACCACCCGGGCTCCAAACGTAAGTACTACCACCGCTTGCAGTAAGTATTACAAACTTGCCGGGGCATATCGTATCATTACCTCCTGTTATTTTAACAGAAGCAGTTGGGGTTGCATTTACAGTAATATAAACTGTGGCAGTATCAATACATCCCGCAGCGCTTTTGCCTATTACACTATACGTTGTATTTGTTGTAGGTGTTGCGGTAACCGGAGATCCAGTTGATGGTGTGGTAGATGGCAACCAGGAGTAGGTGCTTGCCCCACTGGCAGTAAGTACTGTGCTTTGTCCGCTGCATATGGCAGAATCAGAAGGTTTTACTGTTACATTAGGTAATGGATTAACCTTTATAGCAACAGTGTCACTATCCTTACAAGTTCCTGTTGTTGTTCCAATAACTTTAAAAGTAGAATCAACCCCCGGGTTAACAGTAATGGTCGATGTAGTTGCTCCTGTACTCCATATATAATTTGTAGCACCTGTTGCAGTTAGTGTAGTTGAATTACCCGCACAAATAGTTGACGATGGAGCAGCGGAAGCAGAGACAGAAATATTTTTAGTTGTAATAGTTACAGAGACAGTGTCTGATGTGCAATGGTTGGCATCGGTTACCGAAACGGTGTAAGTGCCTGCACCTAACCCACGTGCGGTATCATTGGTTTGAACAGGTGTTGTGCTCCAGTTAAATGTATAAGGTGGTGTGCCCGCGCTTCCTAAAGTAACATAAGCTTTGGTCGTATCCCCAGGGCAAACAGTTCCCGGCGATGGTGCTGAAGCTGTTATGCTTGCCACCGAATTAACTTTTATTGAAACAGTAGCTGTACCATTACAACCACTGCCAGAAGTACCTTTTACAGAAAATGAGGTGTCTTTTGTTGCTGTAATAACAAAACTACTATTCGTGTTACCTGTATTCCAAACATAAGTTGTGGCCCCACCGGCTTTAATTGTATCAGGTTGCCCTCTGCATATTAATAACGAACTGGCAGTTGCAGTAACATTTATTGCGCCCACGTTAACAGTTACAACAGTTTTACCTGTACATACACCATTAATACCCGTCACGGTATAGGTAGTTGAAGTGGCCGGGTGGGCCATAATTGTATCAGTGGTTTGCCCGGTGTTCCACGAATAAGTTGTAGCTCCGCTTGCGGTAATCTTTGCAGTATCGCCAGGGCATAAGCCAATTGGCGACGTAGGACTTACTGTTACTGTTGGAGTTGTTGTAACAGTAACCGTAATTGTTTTTACTGAGTTGCTATTACTGCATCCTGCGGCATTAGTTCCGGTTACAGTGTATGTAGTAGTAGTTAAGGGACTCACCGTAATACTCGATGCGGTTACTCCTGTATTCCAGGTATAACTTCCTCCCAGCCCTGCTCCTGTGGCAGTCAACACTGTGCTGCTTCCTGAGCAAATAGATGCGGGAAGTGCACTTACACTTACTGTTGGAGATGAATTAACAGTGATAGCAGTAGTTGCTGGTGTTGTGTTACTGCATCCGGCGGCTGTTGTACCCACAACGGTATAAGTTGTAGTTACTGTGGGTGTTGCAGTTGTTGTATCGTATGTAGTGGTGGTTAAAGTAGCAGCGGATGTCCATGTATAAGATGCCAGGCCACTTGGGGTGGCTGTTAGTTTTACAGATGAACCAGCGCAAATAGTTGAGGAAGGCAATGCGGATGCAGTTACTGTTGGTGTTGGGTTTACGGTTATTGTAGTGGGTACCGCCCCACCGCTACAAACCCCGTTTGAGGCTGTTACAGAATAGCCAGTAGTGGTAGCAGGCGTAACACTAATGCTTGAAGTAGTTGCACCGGTGCTCCACAAATAGGTAGTGCCTCCAGTTCCTCCATTTGCTGTAAGAGTAACAGGTGTACCTGAACAAACTGCCCCTGATGGTAATGCCGAAATAGTTACAGTGGGGGGAGTTGTAACAGTTACAACTATTGTTTTTTGTGCTGCCGGGCAACCACCTGCGCCAGTGCCATTTACACTATAAGTAGCAGTGGTGCTGGGGCTTACAGTTATGCTTGAAGTGGTGGCAGTTGTACTCCACGAATAAGTTAATGCACCACTTGCAGTTAATGTGGTAGGGCTGCTTGCACATATTGTAGGGGGCGCTGATGTGGATATAGTAGGTGTGGCATTTACAGTAACATTTATGGTGGCTGTTGGACTGGTACACAATGGGCCTGAAGATGCGGTAACAGTATACACACCTGCGGCTGCAGTAGTGACACCAACAATAGAAGGAGTTGCTGAAGAAGATGTGAAACTATTGGGCCCAACCCAACTATAACTGGTTGCGCCTGCTGAGCTGGCGCTTAATGTGAGTGTTTGCCCTGAGCATGGAGTATTAGCGCCTAATGTTGGTGCCGGCGGTGGTGTGGGTGGTGTTATGGTGGCTGTAGTGGTGGCAGAGTAAGTGTATTCACAATCTATTGCACCGGTAACAGTAACCGTGTATGTTCCACCGGTAAGGCCAATAGCTGTTTGTGTAGTTTGCCCATCGCTCCATAGATAGGTGTATGGGCTGGCACAAAAAGTAGGATTGGCAGTGGCTGTGCCACCTGTGGTACAAGATGCTGCTGTTGTTGATGAAGTAACGCCTGTGCTACAGGTACCTATATTTATAGCAGTAATAAATGAAGTTGCATCTCTACCTCCGCAGGCATATATGGTGGTACCATTATTCCCAAGTTTCATATCAAAAACCATATCGGGCAAGCCTGTTGCTGCAGTACCTATATAATTTAAATTCTCATCATACTCATAAATGGTTTTACTTGAACCTATATACACGTTACCACACATATCGGTTACAATACCACTATTTATATTATAGGCAGTTCGTGAATTGCTTCCACCGGTTATCGTTACACGTTTAATAAGAGCGCCCGTATTTAAATTCCTTTGATCAAGCGATACACCATCGGTTGTGTAAACATAATTGCAGGAGGAACCAATTCCATTATAACCTACGCTGCCATTATGGGTACTTATACCTGCTTTAATATCACCATCCTGAAAATCATAACCGGTATTTACAACAAATACGGTGGCATAACCGGCCGATGGATTTACGCAAACAAATTTATTGTTGGGTCCGGTGGTAGCATTATGGCCCGCCATAACATCGTTCATGTTACTATCTGACGTTAGTAAATAAAGGTATCCGTTCGATGCAAACCTGCTGCTTATTACTTCCCCTATGCCAGTATTATAGGTTACTGTACCTTCTGTGCCTGTAGCGGGGTCAACCGGCTCAAACCCTGCAAAATTAAAATCTGCCGTACCTCCAACTATTTCTCCACCACCTGATTGCAGCAGAACAGATTTATCGCAGTTATATGTAATGTTCCATGTTTCATATAAATTATTACTGCTGGCAGTCGGCCCGGCAGAGCCCCATCGTAAAATTGTGCCGGTAGGATCGAAGCTACAAGTATTATAATATTGTGTATAGCTATTAAGAACCAAGCCATCGGTTGTATAAATATTCCCTGAAGGATCTGCAGCTACTGCCCCCATGTTATGCACAACGGTGCCCGTACCATAAGTTTGCAATGTCCATTGCAATGTTCCTGCAGAATTATACTTTTCAATGTATTGATAGTTTGTGGTTTCATCCATACCATCAATTATCGAATTGTTGGAACCATCAACAGCGATAAAACAAACGGTGCTGTTAGGAGTTCCTGCATTTACTATTACAGGATTAATGGTCCATGCTGTTGTAATGGGATCAATTACTACGGTTTGGTTTACAATGCTGCTTTCGCCACTCATGCTAAATCCCACAGTTGAGCCTTCTGAAATTTTAAAGGAAGAGGTTATTTGCTCACCCACAGTATTTATATTTCCATAATAGCTATTAGGCGCAAGATCTTTAATTCCGCCCCCTGCCGTCGATACTATTACGTTACCTGAGCCATCTTTTTCTAAAATTCCACCCGAGTAATTCATTTTAATTTTAGATACATCGGCACCCGGATGCAGTATATACGAATACTTAATACCATCTTGACTATCTATCATATACTCAATATCTATATTCGGGTATATGTTGGTATATAGAAGCTTTTTATACCCCGGTACTCTGCCTATTATTTTATCCCTGTTTATATCGGGGCGGTAATAATTAAAATAAAATGAAGTGCGTTCTTCAGGAGTAACATTTACTGATGGGTTGTAGCCGTCCCAGTTCATTTTAATATAATGTTTTACTATTATGGACTTGGGTCCTCCATCTTCTTTGTCTTCATCACCTTTCTCCTGCTTGCTAAGACGATTTTCTTTTAAATACTTTTCGTATTCCTCATCCGATACTTGTTCTTTTTTCGATAGTTGATATACTAACCCATGTTTGGTAAAATAAACACGCATGGCCTCATCATCAATGCAATAAAGCACTTCATTTTCATCGGCCACACTGTCAAGTAATTTGGTATACTGCCCGTGGTTTTCTATAAAGGCATTGTTTTTACCGGGGTCTACCTTATTTACCCAGCTGGTAGTATTGTTTGTTTTAACAGGTTTTGTGGCAGTATGCTCTTTTATTTCAGGTAATTTACCAGCTATGCCAACAGGAATAATATGTTGCGAGCTTACTTTTGTTTGCGAAAATGCTGATGAGAAAACAAAAAGCAGTACTACAGGCAACACACCTGAAGCACTTAAAAAGGAGTATTTAAAGGTCTCAAAAAGACAATGTAATTTTCTATGCATATTATAGAAGAAGATTACGCGATTTCCGTGAAAAGGTTACTAAAATCTGCAATATTTCTGTTAGTTCATAGAAATATACGCAGTTTCTAAGTATTAATAAACAGGAAATAATTATTTCGAATTATTAAGCTCCTATTGCCATTGAGCCTTAATCCATTTAGGTAAAAAGCATTTTTTCAAAAATAAAAACCTGCTTCAAAAATAAACCCTAACCAAGTAGGATTTTCTTTAAAAAAGGTATACATTTGTTTACAACCTCT
>Ga0207041_1075_pt1 | contig 17953 bp, 20 predicted proteins | sample Alteio_BWMinCont_73_FD_153311 | JGI IMG/M metagenome (GOLD analysis project Ga0207041, IMG submission 153311) | Enriched cells from forest soil in Barre Woods Harvard Forest LTER site, Petersham, Massachusetts, United States -... | ecosystem: Environmental > Terrestrial > Soil > Temperate forest >... | reverse complement strand
CACGTACTGGAGAAGTTACAGGAAGCCGCCAGCGAAACAGGTAATCACTGAAGGAGAAACACATGACCAGCAACGACTTTGACTACGACGTGATCGTGATCGGCTCGGGCTTCGGCGGCAGCGTGGCCGCGCTGCGGGCCACGGAAAAGGGCTACCGCGTCGGCGTGATGGAGTCCGGTAAGCGCTGGCGCGACGAGGATATTCCCCACACGAGCTGGGATATGCGCAAGTTCGTGTGGATGCCCGGCGCCGAAATGTATGGCATCCAACGGATGGAGTATCTGGACAACGTCCTGGTTCTGTGCGGCGCGGGGGTGGGCGGCGGATCGCATGTCTACGGCAACACCCTGTATGTCCCGCCGAAAAAGTTCTTTGATGCCCCGGAATGGGCCGGCATCACCGACTGGGCGGATGAGGTGGCGCCCTACGTCGATCAGGCTTCGCGGATGCTCGGAGTGGTGCGCGTCCCTTACATGGACACTGGGGTGGACCGTTTGATGCGCGAGGTGGCGCGTGACATGGGCAAGGGCGATTCCTACAACCGCGCCCCCGTCGGCGTCTATTTCGGCACGCCCGACGTCGAGGCCGACGACCCCTACTTCGGCGGCGAAGGCCCCAGGCGCCGCGGCTGCGTCAACTGCGGCAACTGCATGATCGGCTGCGGGCGCAACGCCAAGAACAAGCTGACCGTGAACTACCTCTATCTCGCGGAGAAGCGCGGCGCCGTGATCCACGAGCTGCATGAGGTGCATGAGATCAAGCCGCTGCCCGGCGGCGGCTTTGAAGTGGAGGCCCGCCACCCCGGCTGGGCGCAGCGCGCCGCCCACCTCGGCCATCACACGTACACGGCGGAGCAGGTGATCGTCTCCGCGCACGCCTACGGCTCGGCCAAGCTGCTGCACCGGCTCAAGCACACGGGGACGCTGCCGGGATTGTCGGATCAGCTTGGCCAGCGCGCCCGCACGAACTCCGAGCAACTCCTCACGATCACACGCCCCTACGGCGACTGGAAACGCGACCCCGAGAAGGTTCCCATCACGCCCGGCTCCGTGTCCATCACCTCCGGCGTCTGGCCCGACGCCCAAACGAGCATCGAACCCGTTTACTACGGCGTCGGCAGCGACCTGATGGCGTTTCTCATGACCTACCATCAGCATGGTGCGCAAAAGCACCCCGTGGAAGGCTGGCTCAAGGAGCTGGTTGAACACCCGTCCAGCGTGCTGCGCTGGGGCGACGTGCGCCACTGGTCGGAGCGGCAAGTCGTGTTGCTCTGCATGCAGACATCCGACACGTCCATCGAACTGTACTGGAAGGATGACATGCTGCGTAGCCGTCACGGCAGCGGTCCGGCGCCGTCCACACACATCCCCGTCGTGGAGGACTTTGCAGATCGGCTGGCGCGGAAGATGCACGGCGAACAGGGGGCGCTGTGGTTTGAGGTTCTTAACCGCACCGCCTCCGCTCATTTCATCGGCGGCATGCCGATCGCGGAGACCGCGGCCAAGGGCGTGGTCGATCCCTACCAGCGCGTCTTCGGGCAGCCGGGGCTGCACGTGATGGACGGCAGTGTCATGCCTGCGAACCCCGGCGTGAACCCATCGCTGATGATCACGGCGCTGGCCGAGCGGGCGATGTCGTTCTGGCCGAACAAGGGCGACGCCGACCCGAGGCCCGCGCTCGGCTCAGGCTACAAGCGGCTGAAGGCCGTCATGCCGCACAAACCGATCGTGCCCAGAGGAGCGCCTGGCGAACTACGGCTCGACGCGAAGAAAGACGACGTGATCCCACTCTACCCCTATTGACCGCTCAAGGGCATGCCCCTTAAGGAGAGCGACGATGACCGTTTCAACAACCGAATTCCGCCGTCTCGGCAAGTCCGACCGGTTGCCCAACAACTACGTCAATCCGTACTACCTGGATGATCTGAAACGCCGCGTGTCGGTCGCCCGCGTCGCCGGGGCGCTCTATGCGTTCGACGACCTCTGCCCCCACGACGGGGCCCCGCTCTCCGCGGGGTTGCTCACCGGCAAGACGTTGATGTGCCAGTGCGACGGCTCGCAGTTTGACGTCACCACCGGCCGCGTGTTGCGCGGGCCCGCCACCCTGGCGCTGGTGATTTGCGAGGTGCGCGAACAGGACGGCGAGATCCAGGTTCGCGTCTGAACGAGCGGCAGGCAGGCTCGCACGCAACAAAATCATGTGGAGGAACCAATGCACCTCACCAGTTGGGATTACCTGACCTTCCTGACCTTGTTCATTGTCGTGGCGGGGGCCGTTGGCGTCGCCATCTTCATCCTGGGGCTGCCGGGCCGAATTGCCATCGCCCGCAATCACCCGGACGCCGAAGCGGTGAACCTCATGGGCTGGCTTGGCTTCCTGGCCATCGTGCCCTGGGTCCAGGCGTTCATCTGGGCGTTCAAGCCCACAAATATCATCGACATTCGCCGTTTCCCCCCGGAGGAGCAACGCGCCATCAAGGAACAGATCGCCAGGCTCACCGGCAAGGAAGCGAAGGCGCCTCCGGCGGACCCGAACAGCGCGACCCCGCCTGCCGGCAGCGATAAGTAAAAGGGGAGGGCCATGACTCTTGCCCTGGCGATGACCTTCGGCTTTCTCTTCCTGGTCTGGCTGATCTTCTTCAAACTGAAGCTGATCAAGTTCAGCATCATGTGGGGGATCCTGTGCGCGTTCTTCTTCCTCCACGTGCTCCTGATCTTTTTGATCGGCCTGCGCTTCGTGACCCCCTACTCGAAGGACGCCAAGGTGATTCAGTACACGATTCAGCTCATTCCGCGTCTGCCTGAGCCCACGCTCGTGACCGGGGTGCTGGTCAAGCCGAACGTGCCGGTCAAGAAGGGGCAGCCTCTGTTCCAGTTCGACCGGCGTCCGTACGAGTACAAGGTCAACGCCGTGAAAGCCCAGCTGGCGGCGGCCCAACAACACGTTTTGGAACTCAAGGCACAACTGGATGCGGCCACGTCCGCAGTCGCCCAGGCCCGGGCCCAGCGCGGGGTCCTCAAGGGAGCACTCAATGCCGCCGCCGGTAGTGTGACCCAGGTCAAGGCCAAGCGCAGCCTGACTCAGAGCATTTTCGCGATTTTCGATGCATTGCACAAGGATGACGCGGGAGCGATCACCAAGCTGAGATTTGACGAGGCACGCCAGGGAATGGCGGAAGCCGATGCGGCGGTCCTGGTCGCCCAGGCCAACGAGGCGAAGGCCCGCGTGGCGTACCAGGAAGAAGCCGAGGCTGCCATCCAGTTCGCGCTCGCTAACGAAGAGAAGGCCCGGCTGGCCTACAAGTCCGAGATCAACGGCGAAAATACGACCGTGGCCCAGCTCAAGGCCGATCTCGCGCTGGCACTCTATTACCTGGACAACACCACCATGGAAGCGCCGGCAGACGGTCAGGTCATCAACCTCCAGGTGCGCGAGGGGATGGTCGCCGGCACCGTTCGCTTTGGGGCCATCGCCTCCTTCGTTGTCGATGCCGATCGCTATCTGCTGGCCAGCTACAATCAGGAAGTCCTGAAGTACGTCAAGAGCGGACAACCGGTGGAGGTCGCCTTCGATCTCTATCCGGGGCAGATCTTCAAGGGAAAAGTACGGGCCATTTGGCAGGGCAGCGGCGAGGGACAGTTGTTGCCGAGCGGCGACCTGCCCAAGTTTAACCCGGTCCCCGCCCAGGTTCCTCAGGGCCAATTCGCCGTGCAGATCGAGCTGGAAGACGAGGATCAGGGACAATTCCCGATCGGCGCGCAGGGCGTCGCCGCCATCTACACACAGCAGGGTAGCTGGGCCGATTTGCGACGGATTGAGATCCGGGCCCGCACCTGGATGAACTGGCTGTATCCGTTACCTTTTTGACAAAGGAGTTTGATCATGGCATCGTCACTGGTGGTCCTCAAGTTCGACACGCCTGACGGCGCCGATAAGGGGCTGGAAGTAGCCGTTGGCCTGCAGAAGCAACATCTGCTCGAATTGCTCGACGCGGCCACGGTAATCTGGCCCAAAGGCAAGAAGAAGCCCAAAACGCGCCACCTGGGTGACTCCACGTGCGCCGCGGCGTGGGACGGCGCCTTCTGGGGCATGCTGTTTGGCTGGATTTTCTTTGTGCCTTTCCTTGGCGCCGCCATGGGTGCGGCGGTGGCCGCACTCAGTGCCCACTTCGCGGATTACGGCATCGGCAGAGATTTCCTCGAGCAGGTGCGCAGCAAAGTAAAGGAAGGAACTTCTGCCCTATTCCTCATGGTCGGGCAGGTGACCCCCGACCGGGTCATCGAAGCCTTCAAGGCGGCGCCGAAGTTTGAAGTCATCGCCAGCAACCTCTCGAAGGAACAAGAGGAGAAGCTGAGGGCGGCGTTTGCCCATTGACAGAAGGTCCAGCGGCTTGTTTTCGAAGCGGCCTTCGCCCATTAATCCTTTGGAGGTATCCAACCATGAAGCGAAAGCTGAGTTTCACCATGTTCTGCGCCGCAGGCCTCCTGCTGTTTTCGTCGCAGCGAGCCTCGGCGCAGGTAATCTATGACCCGTATCTTACCGGCCCGTATTATTCAGACGCCTATTACAACACTTATCCGCTCGGTTATGGAGGCGGAGCCTATTACCGGCCGTACGCCGGCTGGTATGGTCGCGCCGGCTGGGCAGGAGGCTACGGGCGTGGCGGGTATTGGGGCGCGGGCTACCGCGGCGGCAGATACTGGGGCGGCTACGGCGGACGCTACGCTTATGGCGGGCGCGTCGGCTATCGCGTGGGCGGCTTCCGCCGCTGGTAAGAGTGCTTCGACAAGATTATCCGCTTCTTCGCAAATCACAGGAGGTGCAGGCGTGGACCATAAAGAACAAAGACATCAACATCATGTCAAGGAGCGCGAGAGAAAAATCGAACAGGAAAAGGATCTGGAGCGCGCGGAGGACAAACCCATCCCCTCTGGTTCGTCTCCGTTGGCGTCGTGTTGATTGTTGCCCTTGTGGTGGCGTGGACGTTGTTTCTTTAGGCTTTGCTGGCGAAGGCCAGATGCAATGAAGCCAGCAGAACCAAGCCCGAGGCCGTGGTGGATGATGCTGCTCGCGGCACTCGCCATCGGCCTCATTGCCGGTTTCGGCGCGGTGCTGTTCCGCGGCATGATCGGCGGCTTCCATAACCTCTTTTTCCTGGGACAGCTCTCGTTTGACTACGACGCTAATGTTCATACGCCGGCGTCGCCGTGGGGCTTCTGGATCATTGGCGTCCCCGTGCTGGGCGCTGTCGGAGTCGCGTTCCTGGTCAAGACGTTTGCTCCCGAGGCAAAAGGCCACGGCGTCCCGGAAGTGATGGAGGCGATTTACTACCACGAGGGCAAAATCCGACCGGTCGTGGCCGCCGTCAAGTCGGTGGCTTCGGCATTGTCGATCGGCAGCGGCGGCTCGGTCGGCCGGGAAGGACCGATCATCCAGATCGGCGCCGCCTTCGGCTCGACGGTCGGACAGGTCATTGCCATGCCTGTCCGGCAGCGCGCCATCCTTATTGCCGCGGGCGCCGGCGGCGGCATCGCCGCGACGTTTAACACGCCGCTTGGCGGCATCGTCTTCGCCATCGAACTTATGCTGCCGTACGTCAGCCCGTTGAGCCTCCTGCCCGTCGCCCTGTCCTGTGTCACGGCAACCTACATCGGCCGGTTCTACTTCGGCCTTCTGCCCGCTTTCAACGTGCCGGGACTGGCGCAACTGGAAGGTCACGGGATTCAGCTCTGGTTCCTTCCTTGCTTTGTCGTATTCGGGCTCCTCATGGGCCTGGTGTCGGCAGCAATGGTGCGCAGCATTTACTGGTTTGAGGATCTCTTTGACGCCATGCCCGGCAACTACTACACGCGGCACATGTCGGGCATGCTACTGGTCGGTCTGATCATGCTGGGCTTCCTGTCCTATTCTTCGGCGTGGTTTGGCCAGCCGAACCACTACTACATCCAGGGCGTTGGCTACGCGACCATCCTGGACATTTTGCGGAACGATCTGACCGCCGTGGGCTTCCTGTTGGTGCTGTCCCTGGCCAAGTTGCTGGTGACGTGCCTCACTCTCGGCTCGGGGGCCTCGGGCGGCGTTTTCTCGCCAGCTCTGTTCATCGGCGCGGCACTCGGCGCGGCGGCCGGCAGTGGGCTGAGCCAGCTCTTCCCGAACCTGGGTGTGAGCCCTGCCCAATTTGCTTATGTCGGCATGGCGGCCATGATCGGCGGCACCACGGGCGCGGCCATCACCGGCACGATCATGGTTTTCGAGATGACCCGCGATTATGCCGTCATTCTCCCGGTGATCGTAACCGTGGTGCTTGCCGGCGCCATCCGGCACTGGCTGTCCGCGCCGACCATCTACACGCTCAAGCTCCTGCGCCGCGGCCACGTGGTCCCGCAGGGCCTGCAGGCCTGGATGGGTGAACAGCGGGCCGAGAATGTCATGACCAGCAATTTCGTGCGCTTCACCGAGGCGGAGGCCACAGACAAGAACGCAGTTCGCCAGGCTCTCCTGGTGGGCCAGGTGGTCTTGCTCATAGGGTCTGATCACCAGGTCTGCGGCGTGATCGAGGCGTGGTCGCAAGCCGATTCCCTTGCTGAAAGACCCGTCGCGCCCTTAGCTTCGCACGTGATCGTGAAACCAGAAGAACGGCTTCACGAGGTACTGCGGCGCATGGATCAGGCCGAGGCCCGGGTGGCGCTGGTAACCCAGGGCGCGCCTTCGGGCGGACAGGGGGAGGTGGTAGGCATCATCTCCGAGCGGCAGATTGCTGTCATGGCCCGCGCGACAGCGAGACTAATGGGCGGATAGAGATGCGTCCGTTCGGCTCGCTCGGTTTACGCCGACACGCTTTACTATCCGAAGGACAGGTTCTTCGCGGTGCGGAACACGCCCAGACCTGAAGCCGAGAAAGGACGGCAACGGATGACGAACCAGGAAGCCGCAGGCCGGCCAACCCAAGAGGGGGCGCACCGGTTCTCGGTGGCTCATTTTCTGATCGCTCTGGTGCTATGGCTCGCATGTTTTCCGTTCGTGGCGCAACTCCCATATGGCATCCTGATCGATGGCAGCCTGATGACCATGGTGCTCCTGTCGGCGGTGCTGGCCGTCGGCGGCCGGCGCCGAACACTTCTGGCCGCGGCCGTGCTGGTGACGCCCGCGCTGGTCACGACGTGGATCGATCGCTTCCGGCCGGGACTCCTTCCCGGGGGGCTCGCGTTGGCGGCTGCCATCGTGTTCCTGGTATTCCTGATCGCGCACCTCCTCACCTTTATCCTGCGCGCACCCTGGGTCAACGCCGAGGTCCTGTGCGCGGCGGTTGCGACCTACCTGGTGATCGCCATCCTCTGGGCCTTTGCCTACACGCTGGTGGCGCGGCTGATCCCCGGCTCGTTCGACTTCACGGTCAAGGGGGATCCCTACCGCTCCATGGCCGGCTTCGAGGCCCTGTATTTCAGCTTCAGCACACTCACGACCGTAGGTTACGGAGACATTATCCCCGTGTCGAACCCCGCGCGGATGCTGGCCATGATGGAGGCAACGACCGGCGTGCTTTATGTCGCGGTGCTGATCGCGCGCCTGGTGGGTCACTATTCCGGCAATCGGCCGGCCGATATAACAAGCAGTCAGAGTCCTTCGATGGTGCTGGAGCGCGCCGGAAGTTAAGAAAATCTGTGGGGGAACCTACAAGGAATTCCCACCGCGACAGAAGCCGGAAAGCTTCAACCTCGACTGGGTGCTCGAGAAGTTGCAGGAAGCGGGCGTCAGAACAGGTGACTGGGCGATACGGAGAATTTGGCCGTATTGGACCAAAGTCCAATGTCGCGATTCCTGTCGCCTGGTAGATGGTAGTCATCGAAGTAATCGAGGGGGTCCTGCCGAAAAGCCTTTACGCCGAAGGCGTTCGGCGTAAGAGCGGTTTTCCGAACACTGAGTTTTGAGAGGAGCTTGCCATGTTTTATCGTTGTGCCATCGCCGCCCTGGTTCTCCTGGGCGTCGGCGCTCTGGCTTGTACTGCCTTACCTGATGATGCCAAGAAGGAGGATGGCGCTCAGGAAGACAAGCAGGTCATCGATTCCAAGGCGACCCATCAGACCGCCGCGGCATCGGTCAATTTTCGCAAGGAGCTGAACCTGCCCTTCGCCTCCCTGAGCACGCTGGGTTCGCGTATCGACGCGGCACGGCGAACGCCGGACCCGGTAGTGCTGGCCCATACGGCCAATGAATTGTCCGTCGCGGAAAAAGTCTCCGGCAAGCAGGCGACCTTGACCTCCAGCGCCCTCATCAAAGAGGCAGCCGAGCTGGCCAAGCTCCGGCGGCAGGCAACCGAGCTGCAAGCCGTGTCGCGCGTGGCTCAGCAGATTGCCAGCGAGGCGGAGTTAGTCAAGAGCCTGAGAGCCATCACCGACAGCGCCATGGCAGAAGCCAAGGCCGATCAACTGGCCGTGCAACAAAACCAGGAACCGACCTGGGCGCCGCGCAAAGTCGTCGTGAACAACTACACGACGCAGTACCTGACCCTTTACGTCAACGGCATCTACAAGGGCGAACTGGATCCCGGCCTTACCAAGGTCATTATCGTCGAGCACCGCTGGAATCCGACCGTGTTGACGGCATACGGCAATGAGGACATCGAGACATGGGGACCGGTCAATATCTGGGGGCGGTTTAAGACTTATACGTGGAACATCCAGTAGGCAGGGCTGAGAGGGATTTCATGCAAGCCGAACCGATTTTAGAACCGGCCAAACGCCGCAGCCTCAAGAAGCGGGTCGCATTGCTCGTCTTGGCGACGATCCTGGCTTACCTGGCAGTGGCCTACTTGCTTATGCCGGCGCTCTGGACGCGCTACACCCTCAAGCATCCGTCCCTGGAAGATCTGCCCGGCATCACCCACACGGCGGACGGCATCCCCGCCGATCCCATCAACGTCGCCCTGATCGGCACCAAGGCGCAGGTTATGAAGATCATGCTGGCGGCCAAATGGTATCCGGCCGACAAACTCACGCTGCGCAGTTGCCTGGAAATTGCCGAGGCCTCTGTCTTCAAGCGCCCGTACGACGATGCGCCCGTCAGCAACGAGTTTCTCTTTGGCCGCAAGCAGGACCTGGCCTTCGAGCAGGCCGTGGGTGATAATCCGCGGCATCGCCATCACGTGCGCTTCTGGGAGTCCGACAAGCGCGACCCGGACGGCCGGCCCGTCTGGCTCGGCGCCGCCGTTTTCGACAAGCGCGTCGGCCTGAGCCGCACCACCGGGCAGATCACGCACGAAACCGCGCCCGATATCGACGCCGAGCGCGACCTGCTCTTCAACGACCTGAAGAAAACCGGCGACCTGGCGGAATTCATTATCGTCCCCGGCTTCCACAAGATCCGCGAGGGACGCAACGGCGAGGGCAACCGTTGGTATACCGACGGCGACCTGTACGAGGGCGTGATCAAGCCCGACAAGGCGAGTTAGGGACAGTCCCCTTTTTCAACGGGCTAGAACAAGGAGATCCGACCATGATCGAACCACTGCAGAGTAATGCGCCCAACATCCTCGGCTTCCGGATGAGCGGCAAGCTCCACGACGGCGACTACAAACACTTCGTCCCCGCCATCGACGTCGCGCTCGCGCAGCACGGCAAGGTCCGCCTGCTGGCCCAGTTTCATGATTTCCATGGCTGGGACATGCACGCCCTCTGGGACGATATCAAGTTCTCGACCACGCACTGCACCAAGATCGACCGCATCGCCCTGGTCGGGGACAGGACCTGGGAGAAGTGGATGGCCAAGGTCTGCAAACCATTCACGATGGCCAAAATCCAGTACTTCGATGCAGCGGACATCGAAAAAGCATGGCAATGGCTCGCCCAGGCATAGTCGAAAAAGGGGACGCAGCTCGTTTCGCCGATGCCGGCTGCGTTGATAACAAGGTACGACGAAACGAGCTGCGTCCCCTTTTTCTAGCCTGAAAACAGGATTTAGTGCGAAAGGAAGGGCACAGGGCCCTTCTTCATGTATGTCTGTTTCATCACGTTTCAAGGAGATGACATGAAAGCCAGTCTGAGGAATCGGGTGGTCGCGGCGACGGTAGCCGCTGTGGTGGTGGCCGGGCTGATCGGGTTGATGCGTATGCAACCGGCGCACGCCGCACGGGACGATGCGGCGCCGGTGAGCGGACCGCGTTATTCAGTGGTCGAATCCGAAGCCCACAACCTGATCGTCACCGATAACAAGAGCAACACCCTCTACTTCTACACGATCGATAAGGAAAAAGAGGTTGGCTCGGAGCTGAAGCTTCGCGGCTCGATCGATCTTAACCAGGTAGGCAAGTCCACGATCATGCCCAACAAGGCCGCGGGTCAATAATGGCGTCTGTCTTTTTCGGTGAAGGAGATAATCCGATGAAAATGCGCATCTTGCTGATCTTGGCACTGGTGGCGGCAGGGCTTGTGGTCGCGCCGAGCGCCAGGGCCTGGTACCGCGGCGGCTATCACTACCACTACCATTACAGCTATGGCGGCGGCTATGGCCATTACAATAGCTTTAATGGAGGCTATTATCACGGTGGCTCAGCCGGTTACAACCGCTACACGGGCCGTTATGGCGCCTCGCGCTCTTTCTACAACCCCTATACGGGCAGATACGGAAGCGTTCAGGCCGGCTATAACCCGTACACGAACCGCTACGGCTATCATTACAGCTATGGCTATTGACGCTGCTTGACAGGATTTCTGGTTCCGGCGCACGGCCTCCAAGCCGGTGCGCGGGCCACAGCTGAAAACCACGACGCCGGGAGCAAGACTCCCGGCGTCGCTGGGCAATGCGGCCCTTCCGTCAACCGCGCCGGGACGGCGGGCCGCCCGTCGTATCCGTTAAATCCAGAATAATTCCCGGCCAATTTTGCCTGAGCCGCTGGACGCCTCGACAGTCGGCATGGACTGCCGTGCGACTCACGGCCGATTTATTCTGCAAGCGCGGATTTTGCAGGCGCACGCGAACTTGAAGATTTTGCCAAATCCGCATTCTCCCCATGCCGATGAGCCCGGTTCCGGAAGCCGGCGGAAGGATTCATGCCATGCGATCCAGGATCATGGTTTGCAGCACGCTTGCGGTTTTCTACATCGCGGGAATCCCGGGCGCTTCTTTGAGGGCTCAGCAAACCCGCGGAACCCTTCCCCCGGGAGATGCCCCCCCGTCAGTGCTGCGCATCACCCTCGAAGAGGCCAAGCAACGCGCTGTCGGAAGCAACAAATTGCTCACCCTGGCCTCCATGAACGTCCAGGGCAAAGGCTACGCCACCCGCGCGATGCAATCGAACTACTTCCCGAAGGTGATCGGCACCGCCATCTATTTCCGCTTCGACCAGCCGCTCGGCCAGGTGCTGACGACGCGTGCACGTCCCCTCCTGGGCGTGCCTCCCACAGCCGTCGATGTCAATGTCCTGAATCGGGACAGCTCCTGGACGACGATTGCCGCCGTGCAGCCCATCACCGATCTTCTCAAGGTGCGCCAGGGCGTGCGCCTGGCCAGGGCCGACGAGCAGATTGCTCAAACCGAATATGACAAGGGCCTCCGCGAGCTACTGAGCGGCGTGGAACAGCTCTACTGGGGATTTCTTGCGGTGCAGCGCATCCAGGCAGGAGCCGCCCAAGGCGTTCAGGGCGCCGAGCTGCTTGCCAGAACGCAATTGCTGGAGGCACGCATCGCTCTGGTTGAGGCCAGGCAAGGACTGCAAGAGGCCAACAGACAACTGGCGGGTATTGAGGAGCAGCTCAAGAACCTGCTCGACATAGCGCCTTCCACCCGATTGGAGTTGGTTGAACCGCCCCTGCCGATCCTAACCCTGCATGATGCCGACGAGGCCATTGCGCTTGCGCTCGCGAGCAGCCCGGAGATCCGCGCGGCCGAGCTGGACATCGAGAAAGCGCATGCCGCCCTGGCCGCGGAAAAAGTGGAATACCTGCCCAATATCGTGGTCATGGGCGGCTACCTGAACCAGACCGCGATGTCTTATGTGCAACAGGACAGCAATTTTGTTGGCGTCATGGGTTCATACACGTTTGTGGACTGGGGGAAACGCCGAAACACCATTCGCGAGCGCCAGAATTTGATCGCCATGGCCTCCCTGAAGCTGCAACAGACCCGGGACACGGTACGGCAGGATGCGGCCAAGGCACTGCGCGATCTGCAGGATGCCGCCGAAGCGCTCAAGATGGCCCAGGAATTGGCAACCGTTGAGAGAGAAGCGGCCAAAAAAGCGGAAACGCCCGAAGCATTCAAGAACCCGGCCCCTCTGATCAAGGCCTCGAAAGACGCCGGCCTGGCGGCGGTCGCCCTGGTGAAAGCCGACCTCGCCTACCGCGAAGCTTACGTGAAGTTGATGGCCCTGATCGGCAGGCAATAGTAGAAGTTCATGGGCCTGCCGGGTGTTTGCGTCTGTCGTAGAACGGAATTCATTCCGTTCAGCAATTGGCTTGCATGTCCAGTCGTGTGCAATATACTGAGAACTAAATTGGGGCCGTCACGAGAATGCGGGCTCCGACAAGTTCTCAGGTCGAAGTCGTCGGATGACTAGGTAAAGGGCAACCCGCCAAGCCGGGAGGCCCGTTAAAGAGTAAGCCGACGTGGTCGAACACCTTGGGTGTCCGAGCACGTCGGCTTTTTTTGCGCGGGTGCGGGACGGTCCGATCATTTGCGACTATTGGACCAAAGTCCAATGGCATCCTCGTGGCGATCACTACACTTCATCGTTGAGACGGGAGAGGACCTCTGACGGCTGATCAGCGGGACTCGAATACCTTGAAGCCGTTCGTATGGGTTCGCCGCATTCTCGGCCGGAACCCAATGGCGCCAACCAGGAGAACAAACGGCAATGAATCGTTTCCTATTACTCGGCACCCTTGCGCTAGCCGCATTCGCCGTCACGTTCGGCTTCGTCAAGTTCAATGAGCGCGGCGCCGCCCCGCCTGGAATGGTCTGGATCCCCGGCGGCGAATTCACCATGGGCAGCGACAACCCCAAGATGCGTGATGCTCAGCCTCTGCACCGCATCGCGGTCGATGGCTTCTGGATGGACCAGACGACCGTCACCAATGAACAGTTCCAACAATTCGTCGAGACCACGGGGTACGTCACCGTGGCCGAACGCATCCCCCAGGCCAAAGACTTTCCCGGCGCTCCTCCCGAGAATCTGGTGGCAGGCGCCGTGGTTTTCGCGCCGCCGAAAGGTCCCGTCTCGCTGGACAATCACCTCCAGTGGTGGACCTACGTAAAGGGCGCCAGCTGGCGGCACCGGGAAGCGATCTAGAGGGACGGGAAAAGCATCCGGTCCTTCAAGTCGCCTGGGAAGACGCCGTCGCCTATGCGAGGTGGGCGGGCAAGCGCTTGCCGACAGAGGCCGAGTTCGAGTTCGCTGCTCGGGGCGGAATCGAGCGCAAAAAATATCCCTGGGGCGATGAACTGAAGCCTGACGGCAAATGGATGGCCAATATCTGGCAAGGCCGCTTCCCTTACGAGAATACCGAAGAGGACGGCTTCCGGGCGACTGCCCCGGTCGCTTCTTTTCCAGCCAACGGCTACGGCCTGTACGACATGGCCGGCAATGTCTGGCAGTGGTGCTCGGACTGGTACCGGCACGATTACTACCAGGACCTGGCCGCAGGAGCGAAGCCGGCGCACAATCCCCAGGGCCCGCCGGACAGTTTCGACCCCGCGGAACCGCGCGTCGCCAAGCGCGTCATGCGGGGCGGATCGTATCTGTGCACCGACCAGTACTGCACCGCCTACGAGGCCGGCGCCCGCGGCAAGGGCGCTGCGGATACGGGGACCAATCATCTCGGCTTCCGCTGCGTGAAAGAAAAAGGGGACGCAGCTCGTTTCGCCCGGTGACCTCTGCATTGATAGCAAGGCGGTGCGGCGAAACGAGGCTGCGTCCCCTTTTTTCAGTGGCACTTAGGGCCGGAGAGTTTCCTGGCCCGATCAGGTTCAGTCCTTGCACCAGGAGAGAGCAAATGCTGAAGAACGCCAGACTGCAGATGATCGCCATGCTGGCGATCGGCGGGCTGTTCGGCTATGCGGCCGCGTCAGGAAAGTTTGACGTGTTCCGCAAGGCCAACGCCGGCCCGCCCCAACCATCCGTGGCCGACAAGGAAAGGAGTTCGACCCAGTCCGACACTACCGTATGTTGCCTGGAAGGAGTGCCCAAGGCGCAGCTTGTGGCCATGGCCGATCCAAAGGTGACCAACACCGCCGCCAGGTTTCAGGCGGAAGGCAAGAAGCCCAACATCGTTGTCATCATGGGCGACGACATTGGCATGTGGAACATCGGCGCTTACCACCAGGGCCTGATGGCCGGGCGGACGCCACATCTCGACAAGCTCGCCAAAGAAGGCATGCGGTTCACCGACTACTATGCCGAGGCCAGTTGCACGGCGGGTCGCGCGAACTTCATCACGGGCGAACTGCCCATCCGCACCGGCATGACCACGGTTGGCCAGGCCGGCGCGAAAATCGGCATTCCGGCGGAAGCCTGCACGATTGCCACGGCGCTCAAGTCGTTGGGCTACGCCACCGGCCAGTTCGGCAAGAACCATCTCGGCGATCGCAATGAGTTCCTGCCCACCGTCCACGGCTTCGACGAATTTTTCGGCTACCTGTATCACCTGGACGCGATGGAAGACCCGGCGCACCCAAACTACCCGCAGGACTTGCTGAACGTCGTCGGTCCGCGCAACATGGTCCACAGCTGGGCCATGGATAAGGACGACACGACCGAGATGCCGCGCTGGGGCAAGATCGGCAAGCAGAAGATCGAGGACGCCGGCACGCTTTATCCGGAACGGATGAAGACCGTGGACAACGAGATCCGCGACCTCGCCTTGACGTTCATCGACAAGGCCAAGGCGGACGGCAAGCCCTTCTTCGTTTGGCTGAATCCGACGCGCATGCACATTGTCACTCACCTTTCGGACAAGTATCAGGCGCTGCGCAACTCCAAGAATGGCTGGTCGATACAGGAAGCCGGCATGGCCCAGCTCGATGATGACGTCGGGTTGGTCATGCAGAAGCTCAAGGACATGGGCGAGGACGACAACACGATCGTCGTGTTTACGACGGACAACGGCACCGAACTCTTCACCTGGCCCGATGGCGGAACGACGCCGTTCGCGCAGTCCAAGGGGACGGTCATGGAAGGCGGCTTCCGCGTGCCGTGCATCCTGCGCTGGCCCGGCCACGTCCCGGCGGACACGGTGCAGAACGGCCTTTTTTCCGGCCTGGACTGGTTCCCCACTTTCCTTGCCGCAGCCGGCAATCCGAACATCACCGACCAGTTGCTCAAAGGTGTGAAGCTCGGCGACCGGACTTACAAGAACCATCTGGATGGCTACAACCAGATGGACCTGATCACCGGCAAAGGCTCGTCCAATCGTCACGAAATCTTCTACCTCGGCGAAAGCACCGTCGGCGCGGTGCGCATCGACGACTACAAGTTCCGCTTCATCGACCAGCCCAGTGGCTGGGTAGGTGAGAAGACGCATCCCGATGTGCCCTACATCACCAACCTGCGCCTGGATCCGTTCGAGCGCATGGGCTGGCCAAGCAATGGCACGAAAGAAGGGGCGCAACAATACTTCGATTGGTTCAAGTATGAGTTCTGGCGCTTCGTGTTCGTCCAGCAGGTCATGGGCAAGGCACTCCAGTCCTTCCTTGATTACCCGCCAATGCAGCGCGGCGCGAGCTTCAACCTCGATGCCGTGAAAGCGGAGATGGCGAAAAGAATGCAACAGGCGGAGGCGGCGAGCAAAGGCAGCGGCAATTAACCGGAATGACCCTCGCGTCGGGCGGCGCGAAAGCGCCGCCCGACGCGTTCGATCAGAAGAGGTCCAGGAGTACGTGTGTGCATCCTGGCGTACAAAGCACAGTGGCTCGAGTCAAATTCTTCAAGGAGACATCATGAACGCAAGTTGGAAGAATCGTTCGTTGGTGGCGGCGGTGGCCATCGTGGTCGTCGCCGGCTTGATCAGCCTGGCGCGTTTACAGCCAGCCCAGGCGGCGCGTGACGATGCACCATTGACGGGTCCGCGCTACTCGGTCATCGAGACCGAAGCGCACAACCTGATTGTCACCGACAACAAAAACAACACGCTCTATTTCTACACCATCGACAAGGATAAGGAGATTGGCTCGGAGCTCAAACTGCGCGGCACGATCGATCTGGGCCAGGTAGGCAAGACGGCGATCACGCCGACGAAAACCGCCCCCGCACAATAGTAAATCGATCCGAGGCTTGGGCGTACGGGACTCCCTCTAGAATCCCACGCCCGCGTTTATTCCCATGAAAGGAGCCATTAATGAATAGTCGTATTTTACTGGTCGGCGCCATCATGGCCGCGACGTGGTTAACGGTAGCGCCGAGTGCCAAGGCCTGGCGTGGCGGTGGCTACCATTACAGCTACCACTACGGCGGTGGCGGAGGATATGGCCATTATAACTCCTATACAGGAGGGGGTTATCACGGCGGGAGCGCGTATCACAACTCGTATACGGGTCGGTACGGGACTGGACAGTCCTATCACAATTCCTACACGGGCACTTCAGCGCATGAAGGGTCGCATTATAACCCATACACGAATACGTACTCTCATACGCAGGCAGCGTACAACCCCTACACAGGAAGGTACGCGTACCACTACAGCTACGGACAGCCTTGAAGTGTGTAGACAAAGGTAAGCAGCGAGTCGGAAAAGGGAAGAGGCCTTCCATCGAAAACACCGGAACACGGCTTCCGGGCGATAGCCCGTCATTTGCAGTTGAGCGAGCATCATCATGCTAGCCGCCCAGATCGAGATAATCCTGTTGATCACCGGCCTGGCGACAGCCGGCGCTGTGGCGCTGTTCGTGGCGCCGGTGACGACGATGAAGATCCTGTTCGGGCAGGCGCCCCACGATGCGCTCAGCCTCCTCATCGCCCGCCACTGGGGGCTGCTGGTTTGCTTGGTAGGCGCTCTGCTCATTTACTCCGCTTACCACGCGGAGATCCGCGTCCCAACGCTGATTGTCGCCATTGCGGAAAAGGCTGCCTTCGCGCTCGGCATGTTCATTTCGCCCTTCCGTCGACGTCCGGCGGTGCTCGTCATGGCACTGGCCGACGCCAGCATGGCGGCGATGTACTTGATGTATCTGACCGGTTTGTGAATCGCATCAAAAGGAGGACACCGAAATGATGAAAAGCACCAGAGTCTATGGCTTGCTGCTCGTCGCAGTGGGGGCCGTACTCGGCTACCTGGCAGCGACCAGCAAGCTACCCGTGTTGTGGGGAGCAGATGATGCAAAACCCGCGGCGTCGGCCAACGGCCAGCAGATCACCGGCGTGCTGGGATCGCCTGCCGCCACCACGACGATCTCCGGAAAGGAGCTGCCGCCGCCTGACCCGAAATTCGGCGGCGTCATCAAGGAGAACGCTGCCCAGTCCAAGGCGTAGTGGGCGCCGCGCGTGGTGCCGTCCAAGAGCGCACCCAACGTACTGCTCATCATGACCGATGACGTGGGCTTCGGCGCACCCAGCACCTTCGGCGGCGTCATTCCGACGCCGGCCTTGGATCGCATCGGCAACGCGGGGCTGCGCTACACGTGCATGCACTCGACCGCCCTGTGCTCGCCGACACGCGCCGCGCTCATCACGGGGCGCAACCACCACTCGGCCGGATTCGGCGTCATCTCGGAGCAGTCCACGGGCTTCCCCGGCTACAACAGCATCATCGCGAAGGATAAGGCCACCATCGGCACGATCCTGAGGGACAACGGCTTTGGCACCTCGTGGTTCGGCAAGGACCACAACACGCCGGTCTTCGTTGCCAGCCAGGCCGGACCGTTCGACCAGTGGCCCACCGGCATGGGCTTCGAGCACTTCTACGGCTTCGTCGGCGGCGACACCAGCCAGTGGGAGCCGAACTTGTTCCGCGACACCACGGCCATCTAT
>Ga0207041_1073_pt1 | contig 18166 bp, 14 predicted proteins | sample Alteio_BWMinCont_73_FD_153311 | JGI IMG/M metagenome (GOLD analysis project Ga0207041, IMG submission 153311) | Enriched cells from forest soil in Barre Woods Harvard Forest LTER site, Petersham, Massachusetts, United States -... | ecosystem: Environmental > Terrestrial > Soil > Temperate forest >... | reverse complement strand
GCAAAGTACAATTTGCCATAGGAGTTGACCACGCAAACCCTTATTCGGTTATTACCCGAACAAGCTTTTCAACGGTACTTAGTCATCCCGGAATTATTATTACCGATACAATAAAAAACACCAACGGAAAAAGAATTGGTATTGTAAATACATATACCCAGCTTGTTGGAAACACCTATTCATTGCAGGTGCAAATAGTACCCGATTCAATACAAAATGGTAAGATTGGTACCGACTCATCTTATTATTGGAGCCTTATAACTACAGGTACAGGCAGAATAGATTGCTGGTATCCAGATCCTACTCCTATTGTAAACTCAGGATTACCGCTCCCGCCCCGATACCCTGCCATTGTAAATTACAAAATGCCAGATACTATTACTACGCTTTGTAGTAGCTACCAATGTTCGCCGCATGTTATTACGGTAGGTGATTATTACAATCGCCGTGCTTTTGTTGATTACGATACAGTTAGGGAGGTTTTATTGGGCAACGGAGCCAGTGAAGGGCAGCTTACCTATTATTCAGGTGTTGGCCCTACAAGAGATGGAAGAACAAAACCTGATATAACTGCGCCCGGCGATTTTTGTATGTCGGTACTGGCTACCCCACTAAGGATGACCTACATTAATGGAGCTCCAGGTAATATTGATATGGGCGGATACCACGACTATGACGGGGGAACTTCGACCGCATGCCCGGGTGTTGCAGGAACTGCTGCATTGTATCTGCAATTATACCCAACGGCAACCGCTGCGGATGTGAAAAATGCAATTACAATGTGTTCAGACCAGGACAGTTTTACCGGCGCCACTCCTAATAATCATTATGGCTATGGTAAGGTAGATGCCTTTAAGGCCTTAACAGGCTGCGCCCCATCAAGCGTGCAAAAAATTACATTGCCTGTAACTTCTTTGTATGCATATCCTAATCCCGCTAAAGGTTCGACGAGCATTGATTATGATTTTTCTTCTGTAAACGAATATTGTACTGCATCAATTATGTTTTATGATGTAATGGGTAAAAATGTAAAAAGCGTAGAACTAAAAAATGCAAAAGGAACCATTACCATAAATTCAACTGGGATGGCAGCAGGCACCTATTTTTATAGCCTTATTGTAGATAACAAAAGAATGAACACAGAAAAATTATCGGTAGTAAAATAACGTATGAAGAATTTTGTAGAGAAGTCGTTTAATATTTCGTTAGTAATGGGTGCCCTTGCTGTAATTTTCTGCCTGGCAAGCATGAGCAAGGCCATACTTATATTCGGTTCATTGGGGGCCGGCTTTATAGGCTTTGTGCTTTGTTGCCTGAGTATAATTCTACCCCAAAAATTCAACTTAAAGGAAAGGCCTGCGGGTATGATGATATTGAGCCTGTTTTTAAATTCAGTGCCTTTGTTTTACATGATGTTTCAAATTATATCGCACCAGGGTGGCAAGTAAGCCTGCATGGAAAACATTACGCAAATACTTACCCGCTATTGGGGGCATACTCACTTTCGCCCCTTACAGGAGGATATTATTAATTCTGCCTTAGCCGGTAAAGATACGCTTGCTCTACTGCCAACGGGTGGCGGAAAATCACTCTGTTTTCAAATACCTGCCTTAGCTAAAGAAGGAATCTGTATAGTAGTTTCCCCACTTATAGCCTTAATGAAGGACCAGGTAGAATTTCTTTTAAATAAAGGGATACGCGCTGCCATGCTTCATTCATTTATGACCAGCAGGGAAATTGATATTATACTCGATAACTGCATACACGGCAATTTCAAATTTCTGTATGTATCACCGGAACGATTAACGACCGATATTTTTATTGCACGCGTAAAGCAAATGAACGTGAACCTGATTGCGGTAGATGAGGCACATTGTATCTCGCAATGGGGGTATGATTTTAGGCCAGCTTACTTACAGATCACTGAACTAAGAGCACTATTACCGAATGTACCTGTTATGGCGCTTACTGCAAGTGCCACACCCGAAGTAGTTGCTGACATTCAGAAGAAGTTAGAGTTTAAAGAAGAGAACGCCATTAGACTAAGTTTTGAACGAAAGAACATTGCTTACGTGGTGCAAAAAGAAGAAGACAAATCAGCACGCTTATTAAAGCTTATTATTAATGTAAAAGGCTCAGGTATTATTTATGTGCGTAACAGAAGAAAGACCGAAGAGGTAGCTTTATTCCTAAGGCAAAACGGTATATCGGCCGATTTCTACCACGCAGGCTTGCCACACGATGCACGCAGCAGCAGACAGGAAGCATGGCTGAATGATAGGCTGCGAGTAATAGTTTGCACCAATGCTTTTGGCATGGGTATAAACAAACCTAATGTGCGCTTTGTAGTACACTTAGATTTACCAGATAGTCTTGAGGCTTATTTTCAGGAAGCGGGCCGTGCCGGAAGAGATGAGAAGAAAGCCTTTGCTGTTTTATTTTACAACGAAGCTGACCGCATTAACCTCGAGAGGAATATCGATCACGCTTTCCCTCCGGTTGATGAGGTAAAAAAAACATATATAGCACTCTGCAATTATTACAATATGTCCATTGGTTCGGGCAAAGGCAGCACACATGATTTTGACCTGGATGAATTCTGTAAGCACTTTGCATTGGAGCCCAATGTGGTTGTCAATAGTATAAAATTCTTAGAGAAAGAAGGTTACATAATGGCTACTGAGTCTTTCTACCGGCCATCGAAGGTGCATATACTTATATCGAACAAAGACATTTACCGCTTTCAGGTAGAGCACCCTAATTACGATGCATTTGTAAAACTGTTGTTACGTTCTTACGAAGGCATATTTAGTAATTACGTACCTATTAACGAATACAACCTAGCCAAACGTTCCACACTTAAAGAAGAAGAAGTTAAGAGTCTGCTGCAACGGTTGGATAAGATGACTGTCATCTCCTACATTCCTCAATCGAACAAGCCACAAATAATATATACCGAAGATGCACTTCATCCCGGCAATATACTTATATCGAAACAAAACTATACAGAGCGCAAAGAGCGTGCCATACAACGCATGGAATGGGTGATACATTATGTAACCAATACCCGCAAATGCAGGAGTGAACTACTCCTATCTTACTTTGGCGAAACAGAAGAAGTTCGTTGCGGTATATGTGATGTTTGCCTTGAACGCAATAAGCTTGAACTAAGCGACCTTGAGTTTGCAACCATTGCTGCACAGTTAAAAGATAAACTAAGCAAAAACCCAATGGATCTAACCACTTTGGTACACAGCGTAAAGCAAGTACGGGAAGACAAAATTATCAAAACCGTTCAATGGCTTATGGATAATGGCAAGATAGAGAATGACGAGGAGAACAAACTCGTGTGGAAGAAATAGAAAACTTATTTATTTCTTAAATGGCACCAAATAATTACCTTCCATAATTGGCACCACAGGTGCCTGATCAAGCTTTAAGCAGAACTTAATATCTTCTTGCAGGTTCAGCTTTGCCAAACGCTTAAAGTGAGATGAGTTCTCCATAAAACCATACATATCATGCTGAGCCAATTGATACAATGACTTTGATGCCATAGTAGAATCGTAATTGGTTTCGAACATGCCTGTGCTGTCAAGCTTTGATGCAATAGCGCCTGCACACAAGGTATCCTCCAGATTAAAGATGTCTTTCCAACCAGCACAAAGCAATATAATGTTCTTACGTTGTACTGCCAACCACTGGCATAATGCAGTAAGATTTAAAAACGAACCGATTGTGATTTTATAAGCATCTCGTGCTACACGAATAGCCTGAGTACCGTTGGTGGTAGTAAATACAATCACTTTGCCCCTCAGCTTAGGTTGCATATATTCAAATGGTGAGTTACCCAAGTCGAATCCTTCTACCCTATTGGCCTGGCGCTCTGCGGCCACCAAAAATCCTTTCGATTGAAAATCGCGGGCCTCAACAACTGAGGCTACCGGTAATATTTTCTCAACTCCGTAATGCAGAGCTGTACACATTGATGAAGTAGCACGTAAAACGTCAATTACAACTACTATACATTCTTCGTGCGGATATAATGGAAACGAATGAGGTGAAAAGCAAACTTCGATTGTATTCTTCATACTTTATGCCTGTTTATAAAATGGAGTCTTTACTACAACTGCTTTTATCAATTTATCACGTATCTTAATATATATTTCGGTATCTGGTTTTGATAGTTCTGTTTTAACATAGCCCATGCCTATTGCCTGTTGCAATGATGGCGATTGTGTACCCGAAGTTACAACACCAACTGCATTGCCTTCTGCACCGGTAATTTCATAACCGTGGCGAGGAATACCTTTATCAACCATAGTAAATCCAACAAGCTTGCGTTTTACGCCGTGGTTCTTTTGTTCGAGCAATGCTTTAGAATTGGTAAACTCCTTGGTAAATTTTGTTATCCAACCCAGGTTCGCTTCAATTGGAGAAGTGGTATCATCAATATCGTTACCATATAAATTAAATGCCATTTCTAATCGAAGGGTATCGCGTGCACCAAGACCAATGGGCTTTAATCCTTCTGCCTTACCCGCTTCCATAATGGCATCCCAAATCTTTCCGGCATCTTCGTTCTTGCAATAAATTTCAAATCCGCCTGCACCTGTATAACCTGTATTAGAAAGTATAACTCCGTTTATTCCGCAAAACTGGCCAATGGTAAAATTGTAATAGGCTATTTTAGTAAGATCGACATTGGTAAGTGTACCTAATATGGCTGTTGTCTTAGGGCCTTGTATTGCTAAAAGTGAATACACGTCCGATTCATTTATCATTTCAACGCCAAGGTCGTTATGCGATTTTATCCAGTTCCAATCTTTTTCAACGTTCGATGCATTAACCACCAACATATATGTTTCCTTATCCATGCAGTAAACCAGCAAATCATCTACTATGCCGCCTTTATCATTTGGCAAGCATGAGTATTGCACCTTACCTGACGAAAGCACCGAAGCATCATTTGAAGTTACCTTTTGAATCAGATCAAGTGCTTTAGGGCCCTTAAGAATAAACTCACCCATGTGCGATACATCGAACATACCTGCTTTGGTACGAACAGTATTGTGTTCGTCATTAAGGCCTGTATATGATACAGGCATATTGTAGCCTGCAAATTCAACCATTTTTGCGCCAAGCGCTATATGCTTGGGTGTAAGTGCGGTAGTCTTCATTTATTTAATATCGAATAAGTTATTTACTCCAAAAACCTTGCGCTGACTCAAAAAGCCTTCCGCATATTTAACACCAATGGCATAGCCCATCTCAGAATCCCTATCCTGTATATGTTTCAAAAATTCAGGATTGGTAAGCACTGTTTCCGGTTCTTTTGAATTCGGATCGTAGAACTGAGATTTGAATGCCTTGATCGCTTCTATCTTTTGCTCCATTTCACTACTTGTATCAACCACAAAACTGCAATCGTAACTAAAGTGCTGCATGTAATAGAACAGTCGGTTCGGGCGGAAAGCTTCTTGTTTCTTACCTTCCCATTCTGTTTCTATTTTAGTAAGCCCGGCATAAAACCAAGCTTCCGTAACCATTTGCGATGCACGTCCATGATCAGGGTGTCTGTCTTGCGGCACGTTAGCAAGAATTATATCGGGCTTATACTGACGTATTTTCTGAATAAGCTTAATACGGTGTTCCTCATCGTTCTTAAAGTAACCATCCATCATACCCAGGTTATCACGTACTGATATGCCCATTATTTTAGCTGAATTAGCAGCTTCCTGCAAGCGAATTTCCGCACTGCCACGTGTACCCAATTGGCCCTGAGTCATATCAACAATTCCTACTTTCTTGCCTGCCTTAACAGCCTTTATAATAGTGCCGGCACAAGAGAGCTCTATATCGTCGGGATGTGCAGCAAAAGCAAGAATATCGAGTTTCATGGAATCTTATTTTGTTACGGCGAACAAAAGTAGGAAAATAAAGGAATTTTTGGAACGCTAATGACGCTGATTATTATGATACCCAATGATACAATCATATTTAATCTTAAACCATCAGCGTCATCAGCGTTCTAATCTACAACTCAAAATTCCACGTGCACCCTTATAGAACCAACGCTAACTGGGCCTCTATCGGCGTTATAGCCTGGGTTTTGCACATACTGGTAATCGAGTGCAAGAGCTAAATGATCGAACAAAACAGTTTGATAATAGGTTTCAAAAACCTCTTCAGCAGAATAGTGCTCCAATTGCCCATCACCAATAATGAATTGGTAGCCGCCGGCATTTTCAAAATCGCGGTGTTCTTTTGATAATCCGTCCACAATAAACGCAGCTCCGAAAGTATCTTTCTTCCGCTGCCACATACCGCCGTTTATGCTTATACCGGGAGTAAAGGTTTGATCGACCTCGGTAAATGCCCATGTACCTGTTTTACCATCGTTCCAGCCGGCACGCATAAATATGCCAACATACTTACCAATAGGATGATTCCAGTTTACACCGACTCCGTACTTTTTATTGCCATTATAAGCAGAAAGTGAATCAATATGCAATGCATTAACACTACCGGCATTATAATTAGCAATGGCATTTTCGTAATTGCCCGCACGGTTTTGGTTCAGGTATAGCAATACACTAAAACCACCATCTCGGTCATTTACTTTATAGTTATAACCCGTTTCAATCGTAGCGCCAAAACTCTTCGACACATTCCAATCTAAATCAGGGCCATTGGCATAAACAGGTTCCAGCGCATCTGATAAAGTTAAATACCACTTAGGCGTTATTACCTGCGCCACAAAAGCATAAGTGTAACCACGGGTATTGGCAGGGTAATCCCATGCGCCATTATCCATAAGTACCCAGTTCATAAATTGGGTACGCGGGTCGTGCGAATAAATGTTCTGGTCATAAAAATCACCCAATGAGAATTTGCCTGCACTTAGCGTAATTCGCTTATCAGGTAAAAATTGGTTAACCTGGTTCTGGTCGTCGGCAATAAAAACTTCTTTGCTACCGGGCAAAGCAAATGACTGCTGTAAATATGCCCTTGCAAAATAAGGTTGTGGGGTTGGGTTGCCTACTCTATATATTTCACCATTGGGGAAAGCTGCAATACCTGTGGTTCCGCTAAAGCCCTTACCACCCGATATTTCTGGGTTAACATAAACAGAACCATATTTCCAAAGTCTTCTTCCTAGAAAGAATGTTGAAGTAATGGACATATCTTGTTCTATTGTATCCTGCAAACTATTGTGCCCGGAATAAGGCGCATGAAAATAACCGTGATATTGGTAAATAGATGTCATTTGAAAATGGAAAGACCAAGGCCGGCTAGTATCCTTTCTTATTGAATCATTAGTTGATGCATCGGTTTCACCTGCAAACAAAGCAAACACCATAACACATACAATCTTTGTAATTGTATTCTTCATAATCAGAATCATTGATTAACTATCCAATCGTAAACCAAATAAGCATTTAAAACCAAAATAATAACAGCAATAATCCAAGCTGTAATTTTCATACCGTAGTGATTTGCAAATAAACCCATTTTATGTTTACTATTTGTGAACATTACCAAAGGGAACACTGCAAAGCTCAATTGCATAGATAAAATCACCTGGCTTAACACCAACAAATTGGTGGTACCTCTTGCACCGTATAGTATTGTAACAATAAGTGCAGGCACAATAGCAATCATTCGGGTTATTAGCCTGCGTAACCATGGCTTTAGTTTTATATGCAAAAAGCCTTCCATAACTATTTGGCCTGCAAGCGTGCCGGTCAACGTAGAGTTTTGCCCCGAAGCTAAAAGGGCAACAGCAAATAATATAGGGGCCAATGTAGTACCTAATAAAGGAGTTAATAGTTTGTGTGCACTCATAATATCAGCCACATCCTGATGCCCACTATTATGAAAACTGGCGGCAGCCACAATTAATATTGCAGCATTAATAAAGAAGGCAGCCATTAATGCAACGGTACTATCGATACGGGCAAACTTAATGGCCATTTTCTTACCTTGCGTGGTGCGGGGGTAATTGCGGGTTTGCACTATGCTGGAATGCAAGTAAAGGTTGTGAGGCATTACGGTAGCACCCAATATTCCAATGGATATATAAAGCATATCGGGATGAAACACAACTTCAGATCTGGGTAGAAGTCCGCTTAACATAGGAAATATCTCAGGACGAGATTTTATCATTTCGAATATGAATGAAACTATAATTACAAAAATGAGCGATGCCACAACACTCTCTATAAACCTAAATCCTTTATACTGGAAGAAGAGTATGACCAATACATCTAAGGCTGTTATAGCTACACCCCAAGCCAATGGTAGGCCAAATAACAAATTAAGGGCTATGGCTGAACCTATAACCTCGGCAAGGTCGCAAGCGGCAATAGCTATTTCGCAAAGTACCCATAGTATAAAGCTAACCTTAGGTTTATAATGATCGCGGCAGGCCTGAGCAAGGTCACGCTCGGTAGCTATACCCAGCTTCAATGCCAGATATTGCAAAAGGATAGCAAAAATATTAGAGATGAATATGACAGATAATAAGGTGTAGCCAAATTTGGCGCCACCTGCAATATCGGTTGCCCAGTTGCCTGGATCCATATAGCCGACAGCAACCATTAAGCCAGGACCGGAGAAAGCCAATAGCTTACGCCAAAAACTACCACTGGTAGGTACCTTTACAGACGAAAAGACCTCTGACAAGGAATGTTCCTTGTTGTCTTTTCGCCAAGCTTTTGTAGCTACTTTATGTTCGGTTTCGACTGACACTTAACTAATTCATTTTTGCAAAAATAGTATTTTATTAAATACGGCTAACATAATTTATTAGGCATGCCTAATTTTTATTATTAGAGTAAATAAACTATATTCGCATCGCCTATCTAATAACATGCATACATTTTCAGAAGAGAACTACTTACGAGCCATCTACAGGTTAAGCTTGGATGGTAGCAGTAAAATTAGCCCTACGTCTATTGCTGAGGCGCTGGATAACAATCCTGCCTCGGTGGTGGATATGCTTAAAAAGCTTACTGACAAAAAGCTTATTAGTTATGACAAGAAGAAAGGTGCCAAGCTTACCGACAAAGGCACCAAGACCGCTATTGAAGTAGTGCGTAAACATCGATTATGGGAGGTTTTTCTGCTTGAAAAACTGGGTTATGGCTGGGAAGAGATACATGATATAGCCGAACAACTTGAACATATACATAACGACGAATTAGCTGACAGGCTTGATAAGTTTTTAGGCTTCCCTGATTACGACCCGCACGGTGACCCGATACCTAAAGCTAACGGCAAAATAGCTACTGCCTATAAAACAATGTTACTCGAAGTTGAACCGGGTAGTTCGTGCCAGGTTGCGGCAGTTAAAGATACTTCGGTAGAGTTCTTACAATACTTGGAGAAATTGGGCGTTGGGATAGGAACACGTTTAAAGGTTATTGAGAAGATCGCTTTCGATGGCTCTATGGTAATACAAGTCGGTAAAGGTGACTCCATCAACGTATCTAAGAAGTTTGGGGAGAGTATTTTGGTAGGGTAATTAAGCAGTCTTTCTATTTCCTATTCTCTTCAATTGTTGTAACAAAGTTTTTGCCTGTTCATCATCCGGGTATTTCTTCAACACCTGTTTCAAATCTTCTGTTGCTTTATCAAACTGCTTTTGGTAAATATACCATCCTGCAATATTCAGCATAGCCTGCTTATCATCTGGGCTCAATGCAAGGGCTTTATCGTAATAACTTTTAGCCTCTGCGGCATTTCCTTTGCGCAACAATATGAATCCCTTATTAGTTAGTGCAGAAACAAACTCTGGGTCCTGGATTAGAATAAAGTCGTAGACCTTTTCGGCTTCATCAAATTTATTGAGTGACACCAATGTAGCACCCAACTTATTATTAAACTCAAGCACATATTTAGCAAGGCTGACTGACTTTTGGTAAAAGGCTTCTGCCCCGCGCATATTATTTATCTGGTAAAAGGCCTCCCCTATTCTGTAAGCAGTCCAGGCATCGGTATTGGCATAATCTTTATGCACCAATATACTATCAAGCACATAGCGCGGCTGCATTACAGCAACGTATGAAAGCAAGTGATTGTAGTCTTGTTTATAAAAAGAAATATCAATTAAAGGAGAGAAGTTCCTTTTTATTTCCGCAGGAGTGTTATCAGCAAAGTAATGCTTAGCAGAATCAAGCAATAAAGGAAAATCTGATTCGAAACGCGCATATTGCTGTATAAAGGCAAGTCCGCGCGTCTCGGCTGAAGGATTATCATTGCTTACATCATAAAGCGTAATAAATTTTTTCACCTTCTTTTTGTCTTCGTTCTTTATAGGTATACGTATATAATGGTCGGTAGTAAGTACGTGTGGTATATCAATAGTAGGACCTTTGGGCATGTGGCAGCTAACACAATTGGTATCTCTTGCAAAAGCAGGAACGGTGTTGCATTCTTCTATTTCAAGCGTAATTTGTTTGCATGACTTTGGCTCGTGGCAATTTTTGCAAATAGTATTGAAAGTATTATCATTCACACTTCGAACGTCCACATGCGGGTTATGACATGTAACGCAGGTCATAGTATTTTGGTAAGGCTTTAATGGGTTGGTACTTTTGTTATTGATACTACTCAAATAACACTTACTCATTTTCATACGGACCATGTGCGATGCCATAATGTATTCATCTTCCATGCCCTTATACTTAGGCATAAACACATCTTCTATATCCGACAGTTTCATTCCTGGCTTGAAACCGAAATACGATGTCCCTGGTTTTAAAATTGAATTCCCCTGCAAATGACAGCGCTCACACAAATCGACTTGCAGATTAACGGGAAGCTTAGCAGGGTTTACAATAGTGTAATCGATAGCTTTAGTTGTATCAACCTTATACCCTAACTGAATTGCCCTTACATGCACCTCACCTGCTCCGTGACAACGTTCGCAGGCAATACCATTAGGTACACTGCTATACTTATTGGTCGAGCCCATTACAAAATCAGGATATGAGTTGTGGCACGACATACACTCTAACCCTACTTCACGGCTAAAGCGAGAGTTGAATCCATCGGAAAATCCGGGTGCCAGATCCCATTTTCCTGATTGGGTATAGAAGGTTATGGGAGCCTGATACAAAAATCCATTTACTCTGTAAATATGCGAGTTGGTGTGCTGACCTGAACCAATTACATAATTGATCTGCTGCTCATGCCTGTAAATTGTATCGTGACCCTTTAAGCGGTATTCCAATACATACAAGCTATCCTTTTTCCAGAATGGATGATAATAGAAGTCTTTAAATTTATCATACACCACCTCGTGATTACCGAAACGAGCAGAGCTTTTTTGTTTAGTTGCAATATCAAACGACTCGCCCATACCCGTATGCATAAACGAATCGTAGATATTTTGGTGGCAAAGCATACATGTGTGTGCACCAACATATTTTACTGTGTCGTTAATATTCAGGTACGAATGGGCGCTATCAACTTTAGCCAGAAAATTGTCCCTAGCAGATTGACTTGAAGTATGGCAATAACTTGCAGAGAAAACAACAAAGCAAAGAAAAAGCCCTGCCAGTATATATTTAAGCAAGGCTTTGCTCCTATTCATTTACCTTCAAAATGGAATTTATCTTGGTGCGGATATGCTTAGCAGTGTATTTAGGAAGAACAACCACAGAAGTAGTTTTATTCACATATATCGATTTGCAATCGTTCAGCATATTGTTATGCTGGGCCAAAGCAAGCAGTTCAAAAACTAAATCAACCTTAGCAAATTCGTGTGAGAATGCCTTTGCAAAAAAATCGCGTATGGGCCAATGGCAGGTATGTTCACCATTGCCTAATGCGGTGTATGACTCAAATATCTCCTGCAAGCCCCCACCTTTAAATTCAGTATGCAGTGGTGCTTTTATAGAAACAAACAAGGTCGGTAACGAATTACGGCTAATAGCTTTCAGGAATTTATCTACAGGTTCGCCTGCTTTAACATTACGCACGCTAACCGAATAATATTTGCCATCTAATATTAAAGCAATGTGAGGAGGGACATCTTTTAATCCTGCCAACACCAACCACAAGCCCTTATCTAAAACCTTTATAGAAGTAAGAGGTTTGACATGTAGTGAATAACTATCCTTATTTTCCTCGAATATCATTTACTAATTTCAATTTCGCCCATGTACACCATTTTCACGGGGCCTTCGAGCCATACATCTTTGAAGCTGTTCTTATTCTTTTTAAACCAAACCTTAAGCTTACCGCCCATGGTTTGTATATCGCAATGGTCTTTTGCTGTGGCTTTATTTTCTCCGGCAAGGACTAATGCAGTTGCAACTGTACCAGTTCCGCAAGAAAGGGTTTCATCCTCTACCCCACGTTCGTATGTACGCAATAATGGAATATCATTCTTACGTGTCTCCACAAAATTCACATTAATACCTTCTTTTTTAAAAGTTGCGCTGTTACGTATAGTCCTGCCATCACTTACCACATCAGTGTGCCTTGCATCTTTTACAAACTCCACATAATGCGGAGAGCCTGTATTCAATACAAACCGGCCATGCTTCTCCTCTATCTTAGTTACGTCTTTCATTTTCAACTTAACTACTTCTCCTTTTATAGTGGCATCATGGTCACCGTCAATAGCCAGGAAATGCACCTTATTGCCTTTTATAACACTCATCATTTTCGCAAAATGCGTTATACACCTTCCTCCGTTACCGCACATAGAGCTTGGCTTACCATCTGAATTCACATAGACCATTTCAAAATCATAACCCTTTTTGTTTTGCAATAACATCAAGCCATCAGCACCAATACCAAAGCGGCGGTCGCAAAGCTTCTCCCACAGCTTAGGGTTATTTGCTTTTAACTTACCCTTGCGATTATCAATGATAACAAAGTCGTTACCGGTACCTTCGTATTTATAAAACTGAATCTTCATAAGGTTATTTTCTTTAAAACAGTTTTATCCATCACCTTTTCAAATGGCTTATAGTCGTCAGTATATTCAACCTTGTATACCACCTGGTTTGTCATCAGGTAATAACCATCATCCCATTTCACCAAACGTGTATCTGTATTCGAATTAATGCCGTACAAAATTATTTTACCCTTACTCATCTTGTATCCCTTAAAGTTCAATGGCGATTGCCAGAACTCGATTCGGTAATAGTGCGGATCTTGCTCCTCATTTACATTACTCATGGCAGCTATCATCGAATCAGATCTGTGATTTATTCTGCCCGAATTACTGAGGGAATCGAGTGTGCTAACCGCGACAGACTTAACACTCACCAACTGATTGGTCATTACTACGACATTGCTATCCTTATTTTGCAAGGCAATGGTTCCGTCATCGCTGCTATCAATATTGTCATCTTGCTTCTTTGCAATAACTGAATCACGTTTTAATACAGGCGTGTACTGAGCAACGACAGCTTTATTCTGAGTTTTCGCAATAACAGTATTATTCTTTGCATCACCTTTCATTTTACCTTGTATACTATCCAGCCGTTGCGATATTTTATCCTGTGTACTGTTTATCTTCCTGATGTTTGAATACAGATCGCGAATTGGCTGCAATAGTTTTTTAATACCCACATCAAAAGCCATAACAATAGCTATGCCCGCCAGTAAACCAACTATAAAAACGACAAGTCTATTCTTCATTTTTTTATTCCTGCACAATAATTTCAGGGCTACAAAGTTAGCAAAACTCCGCTGTTAATTATTGTTAAATATTTCAATGTTTAAAGGCATCTTGGCGATATTTGCATCAAGAAACCAATAACACTTGAGTTATGCAAACATTCAAAAAAATCATCTCGGTATTTTCTATAGCAGCAATTGGTGGAATAGCTGCAGTTGGTGTTGATCACTTTTATTTTGCCAAACAAAACAACTGGATGGCTGAAGCAAACATACGAAACCCGTTACCGGTAAAGTTCGCAGGGCTATCTACCTCTGCTGCTGAAACCACTATAAACTTTGTTTCGGCTGCCCAAAAGGCAGTGCCTGCTGTGGTACACATTAAGTCGAAGGTAGAAATGCAGGATACACGCGCCACATATAATTCAATTTGGGATTATATGAATAACAACCCTCACCAAAATATGGTACAAGGCATGGTTACAGGTTCGGGCGTTATAGTATCGAACGATGGGTATATTGTTACCAATAACCATGTTATTGAAGATGCAGGCAAAATAGAAGTAACCCTTAGCGACAGGCGCACCTATACTGCTAAAGTAGTTGGCAAGGACCCTGAAACTGACCTCGCTGTTTTGAAAATAGATGCCACCAATCTACCCTTCTTGGAATATGGTAATTCTGACGAAACCCAGGTGGGCCAATGGGTATTAGCTGTAGGTAATCCGTATAACCTTACATCAACCGTAACTGCAGGTATTATAAGCGCTAAAGGCCGGAATATTGATATTTTGCCTAACGACCCAAGCAAGAATATGTACCCAATTGAATCGTATTTACAAACCGATGCGGCTGTTAACCCGGGTAATAGCGGCGGTGCATTAATTAATACCGACGGACAATTGGTGGGTATTAACTCTGCTATAGCATCTAATACAGGTTCTTATACCGGTTATTCGTTTGCGATACCGGTTAACCTCGTTCGTAAAGTGGTAGCCGACTTACTTGAATCAGGTACCGTACAACGTGCATTTTTGGGTGTAACCATCCGCACAGTTGATGAAGATATAGCCAAATCGGCCGGATTAAATACTACCAATGGCATTTATGTAGATGCGGTTACTGCAAACGGTGCCGCCGAAAATGCCGGAATAAAAGAAGGTGATGTAATTACCAAGGTCGGCAACCAACCCGTGAACGATGTGGCAGGCCTTGAAGAGCAAATAGCCCGTTTAAGGCCTGGTGATAAGGTTAGCATTACCTTAAACCGCGACAATAAAGAAATGGAAATACCTGTGTTACTCCGCAATATAGATGGCAATACCAGCAAGGTAGCTGCTGCCGAAACACCTTCATCACTTAGTTCATTGGGAGCTTCGTTTTCATCGGCCAGTAAAGATGAGCTTGGTAAATTTGGCCTTAACAGTGGTGTAAAGGTGGTGCAATTGCAACAAGGCAAGCTTAGGGAGATTGGTATACAAGAGGGCTTTATTATAACCAAAGTCGATCATCAACCGGTAAGTTCGGCAAACGATATTGAACGCATATTGAAGAACAAAACTGGCGGTATTTTGGTTGAGGGCATTTACCCTAATGGTACCCGGGCATATTACGCTTTCGGGGCTTAATAAAATGGAACGCTGATGACGCAGATTAGTTATGATAGGCACAGATAAACCATAACAAATTGATTTTCAATAATATTATGGCAACAAGGCTAGTAAAATCTTATTTTAATCATAATTATCAGCGTCATCTGCGTTCCGTCGGATAAACATTAAAGCGCCTGATAATAAACGACTTAAAAACAAGCTAAAAAAAACCCTACTGAAAGAGTGTTTTTTCGCATAAGTTTGCCGCCCCTAAAAAGATATACCTATTGTGATTGGCAATATTTAAAACATTGCTGTCATATGTTGAAGGCCCCCGGTTTTGCCACCGGGGGTTTTATTTTTTCTTCTTCTTCACCTGAATAATTACCAGCTCTATACCAAAAGCCACTAGGAAGGCTATATAAACATACTTCTTAGGTAGTTCGATATGGAAAGCGGAAGAGATTAACAATAAACCGACCGCTATTATAAAACCAAGTGCCAATGTTTTAACTGATGGGTATTTATTGATAAAGGCGCTTACTTTGCCCGACAGCCATATCATAAACAACATACCCAATGCCACAGCTATGGCCATTATCACAAAATTCTGAATAAGCCCTATGGCAGTAAAAATAGAATCGAAAGAAAACAACACATCTACCATTACTATTTGCGCTATGGCATTCCTGAATTTTAATTGTTTTTGCGGTCCGTCTTTATCGTTACCCTTATTCCCTCTTAAATGTTCTCTTAACTCGGTAACGGTGCTCCAGGTTAAATAAAAGCCGCCGATAAAGAATAGTGCATCACGCACAGAAATATTAAAACCTCTTACTATCCATAGCGGAGTGGTGCTTTGAGCTAGCCACACTAAACCAAATAACATAAAAAGGCGCATGATCAGCGCCAATGACAAGCCCACTATTCTTGCTGAAAGTCCTTTCCCTTCAGGTAACTTAGCTATAACCAGCGATATAAAAATGATATTATCAATTCCCAATACAAGTTCAAGCAATGCAAGTACCAACAGACTGGCAAGTCCGTGTAAAGAAAGTAAAGATTGAATTTGCTCGTCTATATTCATAGTAAGACAAAGGTAGCTAATTAAGGTTGAGTTTGAGGCTTAGGTTAAGAAGAGGGATTACCGAATTTGTTCTATCTTTATAATGCTTTCTACAAACACATGATAGGCTTTTCAAAACTATACGAATCGTTTTCTTCTGTAATTTCTTTTACTGAAGAAGAAATTAAAGGGTTCCTTCCTTTGCTATCCATCAAAAACTTTAAGAAGAAGGATATTATGCTGCAACAAAATGATGTAGCTGATTCGGTGTTCTTTATTAACTCAGGCCTTACCCGCAACTTTATTACCAACCCTAAAGGTGAGGAAATAACAATGCACTTTACGCTTGAAGGCGATTATGTTACTGAATATGCATCATTCCTTACGGGTCGAAAATCGACTTGCAGTGTGCAGGCATTAGAAGATGTTGAAGCTGTTGTGTTAAACCGCGAAGCCCTGCAATATGGATACGAAAAGGTGAAAGATGGTAATAAACTAGGCCGTATTATAGCAGAGACCTATTTTATGATGGCGGTAGATAAGCTGGAAGAAATGTATTCAGGCGATATACTAGAAAGGTTCGATAAGCTTAATGAAACCCTCCCCGGCATACACCAACGAGTGCCGCAGCATATGATAGCCTCTTATCTGGGCATAACACCCGTACACCTCAGCCGATTAAAATCGGCACAAGTTCAAAAATGATAACATTTGTTATCGTCCTCTTTTAAAGCAATGATGCAATTTTGCGGCATTATTCAATTGCTTGTCATGAGACCATTTAAATATTTACTTGCCGCATTACTGTTTGTTGCTCCCCAATTATTATCAGCTCAAAGTGCAACCCAAAAGATACACGGTATTGTAACAGATGCCCAATCACAATCGCCATTACCGGGAGTAATAGTTAGAGTTCTTAATACCGATTCGTTAATTGGTACTGCTACCGACGCAAATGGGCGATATGTGCTGAACAATGTACCTATCGGGCACGTAAGCCTTGGTTTTTCGTTTATGGGGTATAAGCCGGTAATACTAAACAACATTGTATTAGATATTGGTAAGGAAGGTAGCGTAAACATCAGCATGGATGAATACGTAGACACATTGAAAGAAGTAGTGATACATTCAGGAAAAAGCAAAGAGAATCCCTTGAATGAGATGAGCACACTCAGTGCCCGCCAGTTCTCGCCCGATGATGCCAGCCGATATGCTGGAGCGTTATCTGATCCATCGCGTATGGCGACGAACTTTGCCGGTGTGGGTGTTGCCAACGATTCGCGGAACGATATAGTAATACGTGGAAATTCTCCATTAGGTTTATTATGGAAGATTGACGGAATAGATGTACCCAACCCCAACCATTTTGGAACATTTGGCTCTACTGGTGGCCCAGTAAGTATTTTGAATAATAACATGCTTGGCCAGAGTGATTTTATGACAGGGGCTTTTCCGGCAGAATATGGCAATGCAGTAGCCGGCGTGTTCGACCTGCAAATGAAGAATGGCAATAACGAACGAAATGAGTTTGCCGGAGAGCTTGGCTTTAACGGGCTTGAAGTGCAGACTGAGGGGCCCTTAGGTAAAAATTCACAGGCATCGTATATAGTAGATTATCGCTATTCAACCCTGGCTGTGTTTCAGTTGCTCGGTATTAATTATGGTTTCGCAGCTGTTCCGCAGTATCAGGATATTTCGTTTAAAGTCAATATACCTATGGGCGTTAAGTATGGCACCATTTCTATATTCGGCTTGGGTGGACCAAGTTATGTTGCCCTACTATCAAACGAACAGGATAATTATAGCATCACGCCTTTCAACGAGAATACGTATTTCAATTCGAACATGGGCGTAGTTGGTATTA
>Ga0207041_1071_pt1 | contig 18647 bp, 12 predicted proteins | sample Alteio_BWMinCont_73_FD_153311 | JGI IMG/M metagenome (GOLD analysis project Ga0207041, IMG submission 153311) | Enriched cells from forest soil in Barre Woods Harvard Forest LTER site, Petersham, Massachusetts, United States -... | ecosystem: Environmental > Terrestrial > Soil > Temperate forest >... | reverse complement strand
TCCTCTTCCTGCCCGGCGCGGTCGCCGGGGGAGCGCTCGGCTGGTTTCTTATCCGGCCGGTGAACTGGGCACTCGGCCATCTCTTCCGGGGCTTCAATTGGATCTTTGAGCGGGCGACACGGGTCTACGGCGAGACCGTGGGCTGGTGCCTTCGCCTCAGCGCGATCGTGCTCCTGATCTACGCCGGCCTGATCGGCCTGACGGGCTTCGGCTTCAGCCGCGTCCCCAGCGGCTTCGTCCCAATCCAGGACAAGGGCTACCTGATCGCCAACATCCAGTTGCCGGACGCGGCCTCGCTGGAGCGCACCGTCGAGGTGACTGCGGCCGTCGAAAAGATTGCCCTCGAGACGCCCGGGGTTGCCCACACGTTGGCCATCCCGGGGCAGTCGTTCGTCCTGAACGCCTTCAGCTCGAATTACGGCTCCATGTTTATCACCCTCGACCCGTTCCACGAACGCCGCGCCGCCGAGCTGTCCGCCGAGGCCATCCTGAGTCGTATCCGCGCACGGTTGAAGCAGGAGGTTCTGGATGCCCGCGTGCTGGTCTTCGGGGCGCCGGCGGTGCGCGGCCTTGGCAACGCCGGCGGCTTCAAGCTGATGGTGGAAGCCACCGGCGACGTCAACCTCGACGCGCTGCAGGCTCAGGCGGACAACCTGGCCGCCCAGGGCAACCAGCAGCCCGGCCTGGTCGGTCTGTTCAACGGCTTCCGCGCCCGCACGCCCCAGCTCTACGTAGACGTGGACCGGACCAAGGTCAAGACGATGGGGGTGCAACTGACCGACGTCTTCGACGCGCTCCAGGCGTACCTGGGCAGTTTCTACACCAATGACTTCAACCGCTTCGGCCGCACCTGGCAGGTCAACATCCAGGCCGATGCCCCCTTCCGCACGGATGCGGAGACCATCAGGCAACTCAAGGTCCGCAACGGCGACGGCGACGTGGTGCCGCTGGGGGCGGTGGCCGACGTGCGCGACTCCGCCGGACCAGTCCAGATCACCCGCTACAACATGTTCCCGGCGGCCGCGATCACCGGCGCCTCGCTGCCGGGGGTCAGCGACGGCGACGTCCTGGCGACCATGGAAAGCCTTGCCGACAAGGAGCTACCGCGCAACATGACCTACGAGTGGACCGAGCTGAGTTACTTGAACAAGCAGGCCAGCAAGGTCGAGCAGTTCCGCGACCTGCAGCAGAACCCGTTCAGCGCGTTCGTGCTCGGGGCCGTGCTGGTCTTCCTCGTGCTGGCCGGCCTGTACGAAGGCTGGTCGCTGCCGCTGGCGGTCATCCTGGTCGTGCCGATGTGCCTGCTGAACGCCCTGGCGGGCGTCGCCCTGCGAGGCATGGACGTGAACATCTTCGTGCAGATCGGCTTCGTGGTACTGATCGGCCTGGCCTGCAAGAACGCCATCCTCATCGTCGAGTTCGCCCGAGACCGGCAGCAGGAGGGCGCGTCCCGGTTCGAGGCGGCCGTGGAAGCCGCCCGGACGCGGCTGCGGCCGATCGTGATGACCTCGGCGTGCTTCGTCCACATGGTGCCGCCGTACTTCGCTGCCGGCGCCGGCGCCGAGATGCGCCGCTCGCTGGGCACCGCCATGCTGTGGGGCGCCTTTGGCGTGACGCTCTTCGGCATCTTCCTGACGCCGGTGTTCTATTCCGTGGTGCGCTGGTTCAGCGACCGGGGACAGCCGAAACCGGAGCCGTCCGCCGCTCAGGAAGGGGTTCCGCCTGAAGCTTCCACAGCCCCCGACCTGTGAGTCGGAAGGGAGGCAACATGTACCGCTCGCTCCTGGTTCCCCTGGATCGATCGCCGTTCGCCGAACAAGCGCTGCCGCTGGCGCTCAGCATCACGCGGCGAGCCAATGCCCGGCTGGACCTGGTGGAGGTCCATGGTCTGTACGCCCTGGAGAACCTCGCCGCCGGCTGGGTACCCTTTGAGCCGGAGCGGGACGCCGAACGCAAGCAACAAGAGCAGCTCTATCTGGACGCCACCGCCAAATGGCTGACCTCCATGTCCCTGGTCTCGGCCACCGCGGGCGTGTTTTCCGGTTCGGCCGTTCTTGCCGCGACCGTGGCGGACGGCATCCTGGAGCGGGCCCGCGCCGGCCAGGCCGACCTGATCGTGATGGCCACGCACGCCCGAGGGACCCTGAGCCGCTTCGGCAAAGGCAGCGTGGCGGACGAACTCATCCGCCGCGCCCGCGTGCCGATCCTGCTGGTGCGGGCGAGCGAACCCGCCCCCGAGATCATTCCAGAACCCGTCCTGGATAACATCCTGATCCTGCTGGACGGCTCGGCCCTGGCCGAGCAGGTGCTGGAGCCGGCCCTGGACCTGGCTCACTTGATGGAGGCGCGGTGCAGCCTTCTGCAGGTCGTCGAGTCCCGGTCCGCCCGTGCCGATCGCCTGCCGGGCGAGTCGCCTGAGAAGGCGCAAGCAGAGGCATACCTGGGGCACATCGCCGCAAGGGTTCGAGAGCAGGGAGTGCAAGTCCGGGCGCGGGTCGTCGTCGCCCGGCACGTTGTCGAGGTCATCCTGGAGGAGGCCGCGGCGCAGGCGAGCGATCTCATCGCCCTGGCCACGCACGGTCGGGGCGGCCTCCAGCGGCTGCTGTGGGGAAGTGTGGCCGACAAGCTCGTGCGGGCTGCCGCGTCGCCCGTTCTTGTTTACCGCCCTACCGGCAAGGAACTCTGACAGCGGACGTATAATGTTTTGAGGTGTTAGGCCGGACAGGTCGTGGAAGAGGCAGGTTATGCGACAGGAGGAGGCGGGGCTCGGCGGCCCGCTGGAGCCCCTTGCTGCACTGCGCAGCTTCGTTCCGTTTGAGGCGGCCGCGTCGAGCAACCGGCTGGGGTGGGTGGGCCTGGAGGCGGCGCGCTACCGTGCGTCGCCCGCCTCGGAACTTCACCAGCCCGCCCTTACCCACCACGGGCTCGTCCTTTTTGCCCGGCCGCCGGAAGAGTTGGACCTCGTGTATGAGGGAGTGAAGCGGCACATACCGCCCCCGGCCGGATCGATCTCGGTAGTGCCGGCCGGCTGCCCGGCCCTGTGGCGTTGGAGCGGGTGCAAGGACTCGCTGCATATCTACCTGGAGCCTGGGTTGATCGCACGCGTCGCCGCCGAGGCCTTCGGCCTCGACCCCGCGCGGCTGACGCTGCCGCCGCTCGACGGCCTGGACTTGCCGCACCTTCGGGCCACCATGTTGACGGTGGATGCTGAGCTGACAGCCGCCGCTGCCGGAGGGCCGCTCCTCGCCGAGTCTCTGGCTAACGTCCTGGCCGTCCACCTGATCCGGCACGTGGCGGCGCCCCGTCGGCCTGCGCGCTGGCCGGACGGCGCACTCCCACGGGCGAAGCTCCGCGCCGTCGTCGACTATGTCGAGGAACACCTCGACGCCGGCCTGACCCTGGAGCAGCTCGCCGCCGTCGCCCAGCTCAGCTCCTACCACTTCGCGCGGCAGTTCAGAAGGGCCACCGGGCTGCCGCCGCATCAGTACGTCATCATGCGGCGTGTCGAGCGGGCGAAGCAGCTCCTGCAAGAGGGCGGCGACTTCTCCCTGGCCCAGGTCGCCACGCGCGCCGGCTTCTCGGACCAGAGCCAGCTCTCCCATCACTTCAAGCGCCTCATCGGCGTCACGCCGGGGCAGTTCCGAACGCCCGCAAGAATCGCCAAACAGACAGCAAGTTCCTCCAAGAAACCGGAGACTGATCCCCCTACGATTCCCTATGGGCAGCGTAGATCGACCTGGTCACCCCGATGACCGGGCCGATTGCGCGGCCCCGCCCTCCCGCGCCGGCTTCACGCCTGCAAATGATGGCGAAGACCAGAGCATCTTTCTGACGCCGGTCTTCTATCCACCGAAGCTGTCCGCCGCCCTGGACGGTATTGATAAACGATTCGACTTATGCGCGGCCACTACCGGAACGAGTGGTCGATTTATCCCTGGTGGCTCTTTTTTTGGAGAAGAGGCTTATGAAGAATCGTCGTCGGGTCCGCTCTGGGTTCACGTTGATCGAGTTGCTGGTCGTGATCGCGATTATCGCGGTCCTGATCGGCCTGCTGCTGCCGGCCGTGCAAAAGGTGCGCGAAGCGGCCAACCGCATGAGCTGCACCAACAACATGAAGCAGCTCGGCCTCGCCGTTCACAACTACCACGACACCAATGGCGGCTTTCCGGTCGAGGGCACCACGCAAGGGGTCAGTGTCTACATCAAGTTGCTCCCCTACGTGGAACAGGGCGCCGTGTACAACCAGATTTATCCGGCTTTCCAGACAGCGATCAACGCCGACCTGGCCGTCATGCAAGCCAACGGCCAATGGCAATTTAACCAGGCCGTCGTGAACCTCTACCTGGCTGCGGCCCAGCAGCCCGCGGCCGCGACGCCGATCAAGACCTTTCTCTGCCCCTCGAGGCGCGGCACCGACGCGGGCGGCAAGGCCGACTACTGCGGCGCCTACCACGGCGGCGTCAATGGGCTGTCGATCGCCGGCGGCATGTTGAACAGTACCATCGCCGCCCCCGATGCCAACGGCTTCCAGACGCTCATGGACACTTTCACGCTCGGCCCCAAAGCCCTTGGCGTCACCCTCGGCCGGGTCACGAATGGAGCAGGCACCTCCAATACCATTCTCATGGCCCACAAGTCTTTGCAACCCGTGGACTACCTGAGCAACCTGAGCTCGAACGACGTGGGTTGGGCGTGGACGAACCTGATCGTCGGCGGAACGCCGGTCTGTAATTCCTTGCCCAACGGCTCGGGCTGTGGCGACCACATGCAGTGGGCCGACGCCTTCGGCGGCGGCTCCAGCACGGGCAAGGGCTACACGCAGGATGACCCCTTCGTCGATGAGAACCACATGGGCGGAATACATCCGGGCGGTTCGCCGGTGCTCTTTGCGGACGGCTCGGTTCGGGTTTACTCGTACGGCTACACCGACAACTCGGTGATAGCCCGCGCTGCCTATCCGACTCCAGGCACGCAAGAGGATGCGGTGTTCCAGGCCCTGTGGTCTTACAACCGCAGCGAAGTTGTCACTCCCCCCTGACTAAATGGAGGATCGTTCCATGTACGGTCACCTGCGACTTTGCTCGCTGCTGCTGCTCCTGCTCCTGCCTCTGGGCTGCGGCAAGCGTTACCAGCTCGCCCCGGTCTCCGGCCGGGTCACGATGGACAATCGGCCCCTGGCGCACGCGGAGGTTCGCTTCTATCCAATCGGCGGCCAGGACTTCCCCTACTCCGTCGATGTGACGGACGACCAGGGAAACTACAGTCTGCATCTGGGGATCGACAACAACACGGAAGGTGCCGTGGTCGGCGAGCACCGCGTCACCATCTCCATCGACCCACAGAAAAGCAAAATCGCGCCGCTGCCCGGGGCCCGCATGTCGGCACGGCGCGGCGAGCTGGTGCCTGGCAGGTACAATCGCGACTCGAAACTGACCTGCACCGTGCCCCCCGAGGGCACGAAGGATGCAAGATTCGATCTGAAAAGATAGGCCGGCGTGCCGACGACGACCTATACCACGTTCAGTTCCGCGAAACTCACGTGCTGAGGATGTCTTCCGGGGTAGGTGTTGTCCAATGGTAACAGGAAAAGGGCTGGCTTCGGCCAGCCCTTTCGCCTCCCCGGCCGTCATGCGGTCGAAGCGCCGCGCCACCAGCAGAATCAATATGACGGTGCAGGATGTTGCAGCATTGTAACCCGAAGCGCCAGCGAGGGGTCTTGCTCGCCACGGAGGCCCTCGCTGGCGCTTCGGGTTACAATGCTGCCGAATCGTGCACACTGATCAAGATTATTTGCCTGGCAAGTAAGGTGGAGGCGGAATGGCGCCGGGAGGTGGAGTTATCGGGGCCTCGACCGGAGGGAGGGGCACGGTAGCACTGCGCGAGTGAAGGCGGAAGAATGAATAGCAACGTGCCTTCCTTGAAGAGCCGGAGGTTGAGCGGCTCCGCGGCCTGCGCGTCCGTCGCGGCCAGGGCGACCGTTTCCTTCTTGAGAAGTTCGGCGAGGTTCTTCGTGCTGATGCGCTTGCCTTTGACATCGTAGACCTTCACCATCTCGGTATCGTAGTGCATGGTCTTCAGTATCTCAGCCTTCTGATAACTCGTGCGCGTTTTCCCGCCGGCCGCCACCGTAATGGGTTCGTAATACACCGATAAGGTTCGCACCGCCAATTTACCCTTATCGAGGCTGACGAGGGCCTGCCAGGGCATCGGGCCGCTTGGCAAGGCGTTCGTGCCGCTCAGCTCCGCGAGCGCCGGCTCGGCTTCCCTGTCGGGCAACGCGGCTTCCCTGGCCGTAGCCGATCCGTTCCCCGTTGGTCCTTGCTTGCCTTGCTCTGCCGCCTGAGTGCCGCAGAAGAGGCCTGCCCCGCCGACCAGGGCGGAGATCATCAGCACCATCGTCACCGTCCTGAGTTTGCTCATGAACATGGCTTTCAGCACTCCTTCCGTGAGAGCGGCGACGTTGGCCGAGATCACAGCCTGGGCCGCCGCTTGCCCGGCCGCAAGCGCGCTTGCGGCCTTGACCGTGGCTGACACGAGTGAGTTCGGCACACATGCCGAGGACACATTCTGCGCCAACGCCGCCGCCAGGGCCCCGCCCAGTATCGCCTGGCCGTGCCGGGCGAGTCGTTTTGCCAGCATTGCCCTGGCCCGCGCCAGGCGGCCCGCGAGCGTTCCCTGCGGCCAGTTGAGATGTCGAGCCGCGTCCTTGATCGACTTGCCCTCCAGATGGCACAGGATGATGGGAACCCGGTACTTCTCGGGCAAGCGGCTCAGCTCCTGATCGAGCAGGGGTTGCAGGTCCTGCCAGAGGGCGGGCTCGGTCATGAGCGGCTCAGGGATCGTTGCCATGGGCTTCTCGCGCTGCCGGCGTTTGCTGGCTGCCGCCCTTGCTTTGCGCGCGGTGTTGTAGGCGACGCCGTAGAGCCAGTTGGCGAGCAATTCCGGCAAGCCAATCGAACCGGCTTTGCGAACCAGCACGAGAAAGGTTGCCTGGAAGGCATCGTCCGCGTCGTGCGCATTCCGGAGAACCCGGCGACAGACGTTCAAGACCATGGGGCCATGGCGCCGCACCATCGCTTCAAAGGCCGTTTCATCCTTCCGGTTGATGAAGGCGGCCAGCAGTTGCCCATCGGTCAAGCCAGCGCCTTCATGGAAAAGCACGGCTCGGCGAAGATGCCGAATAATAGTGTTGCCGGAATTGGCCCGCACAGACGCCCTCCTTGACGGTCGTGTCCGGTTTCTATTGAGTACTGCCCGGCAGGGGCCAGTTTTATACACTTTTCTGCTTGAATTGGCCACGCTTTCGGTAAATTGCCACTTGCTTCCAGAAAGGTGACGCCGCGCAGTCCCCGCGAAGCTCCATATATTCGAGGTAAAAGAAGGGAGATTTTTGCCAGGCGCCAGGACATCATCCATCTGCAAGCTCACGCCGGGCCTGACCGTGGCGGACATCGGGACGGGAACCGGCCTCTTTACGCGGCTGTTCGCCATCTGCGATACCTATCATCATCAAACACGTCCGCGCCGGGCAGGAAGTTTTCACCCGGGAGCTTCTGGCGGCAGGGTTCAAGCAAATCGACGAAGTGAAGTTCCTCAAGGAGAACTACTTCGTTCGCTTCAAGAAGGGAGAAGCAGCGAAGGACCAGGGCCCCTGGGTCAAGTCCAGCCGGCGAAAGAATCCTAGTTCCAGTCGCTGGCGACGGATTTGAGGTACGGCGAACCTCGGTTTTTCCGAAGGCGCTTGCCCCGAGGCGGCAGATTATGCTGCCCGCGGATCGATGAGACTCGGACAACGAGGCAGGCTCGGTTTAAATCTACGATGTGCCCTTAAAGTCTTCTCGGCCTCCAGCCGCCGCTCCGCCCATGCTTGACAATCCCGCGCACGCCTTTGTCCGCGGTCATCTATCCCTGGAGACGCAAACTCCGGCGTGGTAAACTGAGTGCTCTCTGGCTCTTTGGCACGAAGTGAGAAATTTTCATGGATAGCATTGATGCCCACATGAACGAACTGTGTCTTGACCTATTGCGGGGACCGTCCGTTCTCTTCCTGGGTCAAGAGACGCTTAGAAAGGGAGAGACGGATGATCTCTTCCTCCGCACGGTTGCAAGCAAGTTCGGGCTTGTTAATATTCAGAACTACCACGATTTGATAAGCACCTGGCCTGCGGCTGACCCCGAGCGCCTTTTCGCCACTTTGCAGAGCATTAGCGAACACATTTTGGTGACCGATTGGCTCAAGACCGTGGCCGAAGTCCCGTGGAATACCGTTTTTACCACTTCCATTGATGAAGTGGTTGACCGAGGTTTCAAGACGGATTGGCGCGATGTAGACGCAATCCTTAATGATCGGCGCTCGCCCGAGAATCCGCGAAACCGACGACACTTGCACGTGTTCAAGCTGTACGGATGCGTCACAAGCAATAAACCCGAGGAGCAGCCAGCGTCAACAAAGCTGACCCTCATGCAACGGCAAGTCGTTGCCCAACGCATGATCACAGATCTGGCAACTCTGGTTACGCCTGAGGGCACGCTAGTAATTGATGGTCTAGGAATGCGAGATTGGCTTATCCTCGATACGTTGCTCATGCAGATCGCCTCCCTGGGGAAGAATCAGGCGCATTGGTTTAGCGCTAGCATCGAACTTCGAAGTCACGCAGGGGTTGAAGAGCTGGTTAGCGAAGGTAAACTGGTACTCCATGATTTATCACTAGCCGAGCTCATTGCCTGGGGCAAAGGGAAGGGGCTGTTCCGCGCAGGAAGTGAAACACACGACGATCCTGAGGGCATTAGCTTAACGCTTGGCCGCGGAACCAAGCCCATTAAGATTACTTTTGACCAGGTCCGATGGCGTCACCTAGTCAAGGGCATCCCCGTCCTCGATGACACCGTCTGCAAGTTGCCGCCGTCGTTTACCTCAGGCGAAGAACGTTACGTCCATTTCCGCCGATTCCTCTACGGGACACGCGGCATGCCGAACTGGGTTGATTACTCACGCAGATTTCCCTTTCGTCGGCCAGTTTTCAATGAACTGCTCGAGGTCTGCCGGCAGCATCTTGCAAAAGCCCGTTACAACCCTGAGCCCGTGCTCGTTTGTGGGCAAAGCGGCGTAGGCAAGTCTGTTGCGCTCGCCGACTTAGCGTATCAGGTGCGTCTTGAACACTGGCCGGTAATTTACCTGGGCAGGACTTATATACGGACGCGCGTCGATTTCCGCAAGCTCGATGAAGTGTGCGAATCGCTCGAAAGTCTCGAGAATTTGGCCACACTTATTGTCTGGGACGGATTACAGGAAGTTGATGAATACGCGGAGTTAGCTTCTTTCCTGGCAGGCCGAGGACGCAAAACCCTCGTTGTTGGTTCGAGCTACCGCATCGACTACAAGACCCGCCATGCCCGGCACCTGCTGGAGTTCAAAGCCGACATGAGTCAGCAAGAGCAGGAAGCTTTCCGTCGCCACCTGAAGGACATTGAGCCAGGAATCGACAAATATACGCCGGCAGCGGCGTTCGGTTGTAAAAATTTTTTAGCGGCCCTCTACCGGATTTTGCCTGAAACACGTTCCAGCCTTCGGTCGGGCCTCCTTCGAGAATATGCGTACAAGGAAGAGCGCCTACAGACCCTAGACGACAAACGCCGGGATGACAACGCGACCACTGAAATCGGTTGGTTTGCTAACCTAGTCAGACAAGCAAATCCGGATTGGTTCCACAAAGTCGTAGATGAAACAGAGAAGATCCCAGTGCTCGACAATAAAGGAGTGCCTGCCAGCAGGATGTACAGACTGTCTGGACTAATCTTGGTTCCAGGCAGATTCGGTCTCGACGTGCCCATCGATTTGGTGCTGCGCTGCATGGGCGCAGAAGGCTTTCAAGCCTTGAGAACCGCACTGCGCGAGGAGGACATTTACACTTGGATTGAGGATGACCAAGGCAACTATCTCGTCGGGGCAAGACAAAGCCTAGAAGCTCGGCTGATTTGTGACGGACGTTTTACGGCCGACAATGAATTGTCCTTCATTCGCACGCTTGTAATTAACTTACGCTTGCCAACCGACTGGCAGCGATCTAATAGCGAGGTTGAGTTCGTTTACCGTCTTCTACGATTGATTGGACCAGATGGTGATTATCACGATCGGTTTGCTCAACATTTCGAGCGTGTCTTTGAAAGTTTAGAGCAATTACGAGAACGCAACGCCAATCGTTCCCATCCCCGCCTGCTGGAGCTTGAGGGACATCTTCGTCGTGAGTATTTGAGAGACCTTGATGAAAGAGCTCGGGCCATTGGTCAGGCAGGCACAGAACGAGTAACAGCTATCTCCCATATCAATAAAGCTAGAGACGCCTTGCTGAAAGCAGAAGAAATAGTCCTGAGTGCTCAGCATTCACAACGGAAGTATGCGAATCTGTTGTCGACCCTTCACACTGAACTAGCCAGCTTGTTTGGTACGTCGCAAGTGATGAACCGCAACTGGCTTATAAGTGAGACGGACCCTGCTCGTGTTACCGAAATTCAAGCGGCTCTTGCGTCAGACTTCCAAGAGGCCGTCGACCACTCGGAACTGGCCAGTCGGTTTCGCTCTGACAATACACATCCGGTCGACGTTCGTTTTTGGGTTATTCGAAACCGGGTAAGTGGAGACCCGACCCTGTCAGGGGAAGAACGCCTGAGTCTCGTGAGTCAGCTATGTGAGATTCTTGAAGAAGAGGTGTGGGAACAACAGCCTGTAAGATTACAAGAGCAACGGTTGAGCCTTGCCGGGATCCTTGAGGACGAGTCGCTCCGGCAGAATGCGCTGGCCGCACTGCAATCTATGGGCTCGATGGCCGGTCACTATTTGATAGCGCGGGAGAAGGCGTACACCCCTACTGGTGACTTCCGCGAAAGAAATGCATTGCGCGATGCTATCGATTACCTAAACAGGGTCGGTCCGAAAGCATTGGAGGATCTGCGTTTGCTGCGTCTATATCTAAGAGTCTGGTGGCAGATCTTTGGGAATCCTTTGTTGTTTCAGAACGAGCGCGTAACCGCCGCGCTAACGACGCTGCAGTGGGAAGAGTATCGAGATCTACTGAAACTCCGCTTATCCTTTGAGCAGGAAGCCAGCAACTTACACGCGCGCTTCTGCTATGCTTGGGCTCTTTTTCAGTGTAAGCGTTTCCGGGAAGCGCAGGACGAGTTTCGGGTCCTCGACCAACAATCGTTATTCGGTAGGTATCGAGTGCAGAAGCTCGCCACCTGGTGTGACAATGATGGTCGCCCTATTCCGTGCACGGGCACCGTACGTTATCTGGCAAGTGATTATGATCGCGGCGAGGTCTATTGCCCGAACGTGCGAATGGAAATCGCATTTAAGCCAAAGGAATTCGGAGAAAACTTACGGCGCGACGATCCTCTTGACAGCCAAGGGTTTTACATCACGCTGAATTTCCGAGGTCCCAGTGCCGACCCGCAGCGATTTTACCGGAACAACCACCTGCCATCGTCCGGGAATTCTTAATAACGCAAGAAATCTATGGACGCTGACAACTTTCGATCGTTGCTAGACAAAGCTCAGGATGAGTCCTGCTGGCTCGTTGCCCCTGGCTTAGCCGGGCAATCGCCAGCACTGCGCAGTTTCGTGGAAAAGTGGCGCATCGCGGCTGGGAAATTTCACCACATACCACACTCCGGAGGGCAGTGTGGAGCTATTCTCGTTCGGCCAAGCGGATTTGATCGCCTGGACAAGGATCTTCTGCATGCAGCCGGCATTAGCAGGATTGAGCATGTCAGGCTTTTTCATGGCGCTAATCTTTACAACGCACGTCGCTTGTTCGGGATTGCCAGCAAACCGGGAGTGTTCGAGAGTCCCGGGGAGCCGATAATCGTTGTTGGTGGGATCGAGTACTTGACGACCGATCTCCAAACGCGCCTTCTCCGTCACCTCGACGCCTGGTGGCTAAACCAGGGGCAGGCTGAACGACGCCCTTTTCATTTGATCGTCCTACTGGATGGAACAGGTCCCCAGCCATTATATCAAGGATTGGCCAAGGTGAGCCCGACCGCGGATTGGAACCGCGTACCTGCGCTAGCGGACCGTATCGAGGACATTCCTTTCTGCTTACATTATGAAGCTCGCTTTTGTGGAGGCAGCTTAGCAGATTTTGGCCTGGAGAATCTATTGCGGCTAATGAGCTACCCGTGGCGTGGCGATCTTGGAGAACTCTATCGTTTTGTACACCGCTTGTACACCCCGTCGCCATCGCAATCTCGGTCGCTCAGTTGGGGGATGATAGAGGGCGCGCTATCGGGGGGGGCCTTGGATAACTCGTCGCATGTCAGCACAGCTCTACCCGACTGGCAGGCCGTCTGGATTGACATTGATAGCCTTCACAAGCATTGTAATCGACGGACACACGCGTTAATCAACGTGCCCTTTTTCGCGCCGGGAACTACGGAGGCAGCCGCTGATCCATCTTGGAACAGTTACTCACCCGACCTTATATTTCTTCAGCTAGTTTCATGGGCCTATCGCAAAATCGTTGAGGAGGCGGAGCCTAATCTACGGCTTGTTCTCAGTATCCACGAACAGGTCTTTCATGGGGGTCGCAAATCGCGAGATATTTGCGACGTAATTGCGAAGTTACGTACGTATGAACAACATCGACTTGAAAACGAATCGCCGCATGACATGGCGACGAGGACCGCCGTGCAAGAATGGTTCAAGCGAGCTTGTGGGGATCCGGTTCCGGAAGCTTGGCAGGTAGAACTATGCATCACGACGCTGTTGGCAGATTTGAAGGATCTTTTGGAGCAGATTCTTAGCGTGCTCCGACAAATCGAGAACGATGCTCTTCGAAACGTCCTGGTCGAACAGTGGACAAAGCGACGCGAAACCACGTGGCCAAAACATCGGTACGTGACGCTTGTCAGTGACGTGTTGCGTTTGGTCGGCCGTTTGGAGGGCCCTAACTCGCTTTCGCCGACGGCGGTTACTGAACGGCTGCTTACACGGATGCAAGAGCAATTACTTGTAATCGGTGAAGTAGACGACAAGGAAGAGCGGCTCCGCCGTTGGCTTGAGAAGCTTATCGCTGGGGAATTTCCGGAGACTATGCCCTTTAGCGCTAGAGACCTCGAAGAAATGGCCCTTCCTCCTGGACCGATCTACAAGAAACTCTTAGGGAAAATCAAAGCCGAACACGACGAAAAGAAATCTTCACGAGAAGATCTTCTTGCACTTGCCAAACAGCTGGTCGACGGTTACCTTGCGAAGGAAGGGAACGCCCCTGAACAAGAGTGACGGAGAGCCCAAGGCCGGGTCCGGGGGGGAAGGTAGATCATGATGCCTGATCGGCATGGAACTGGTAGTGGAGATTCGGACACCGGCCTTGTTGATGGCGTGTCAGTGCATGTGCATTACCATCTTGGAAGAAGAAAGAGGACGCGGCTCGGGAAGAAGAAAGCGATTTGAATCGAGCCGCGTCCTCTTTCTTAGCCCTCTTTCTTACCCCAATCGCTCACCGTCCGGGCTGAACGCAAGCGCGAACTTCGTCACGAGCTAACTGGCGAAGCCCTCAAAGCGCATGGTGGGCAGCAAACCCTTCCCCTTGACGTCCACAATTTGCTGGGAACCCCGGCACAATTCCGACACTCGCCGCCAGGCCCTCATGCTGAGTGTAATGGCCCCGGCAGTGCCATGACTTTCCATTCGGGCCGCAGTGTTAACGGTGCTGCCCCAAAGATCATAAAGGTATTGCCGGCTGCCGACCACCCCCGCCACCACTGGGCCAAAATCGATGCCGACGCGCACGTTCCACCGGTTGGGCAACCGCTGAACGGCGGCGATCATATCCAGCCCGAAGCGCACGCAGTTCAGAACTGGGTTCTCAACCTTTTCCAGCAAGCCGGCAGCCGCCATGAAGGAATCGCCACTGGTTCTAATTTTTTGCACGCGATGCACTAGGGCACTTTGCTCCCAGGAGTGTATTAACTCATCCAGGGATCGGACCACCTCTTCCGGCTCATGCTGGTCACAGTAGCTGGTGAAGTCAACAATATCGGCAAAGAGTATTGCCACATTTCGGTGACGCCGTGGCTTGGGTCGCCGGTTCCCCTTCAGTCTTTTGACAATCGGCTCAGGTAAGACAGCGAGGAGGGATTCCCTGGCCCGCTTTTCGACCCGCTTGATCCGGCCCAGATAACTCAGCTCACGGTCGCGCAAGCGTTTCTTTTCCAGGCAGGCATTGACGCGGGCCCGTAGCAGAACCGGGTTAACCGGGAGTGACAAATAGTCGTCGGCCCCCATTTCGATGCAGCGGACCAGACTGTCAATTTCATTGAGCGAAGAAATCATGAGCACCGGCAGCTGGCGAAGCCGCGGGTCCGCTTTTAACTGTCCAAGCACCTGCCAGCCGCTCATCTCCGGCATGATCAGATCCAGCAGGACTAGGTCGAACGCTTGGGATCGGACCAGTTGCAGCGCGTCGCGGCCATTCTGCGCCAGCAGAATCTTATGTCCCTGCCGTTCCAGGAAGCGCCGCAGAATGTCACGATTAATCTCTTTATCAGCGACCACGAGCAGCGTGCCGACGATGCGTTCCGCTTGCCGGCCGGCCATATCGACCTGAGCGGCTATGTAGCCGACCTCGGCATAACTGGACATAGGCTGGTCCGAGTCGGGGCGTATGGTAGCCTTGGCATAACCGAGCAGATCATCGATCGAGTTGTCCACCAAGTCGCGCGTGATCTGGATGATTCTGTGGAGATCGTCGCTGAAGGCCTTCACAAATGGTGCGTCTACGTCTTCGCACCATAACTCGCAGTACCCAATAATCCGGGCCACGTAGCTGCGTATGTCGTGGCGAAGCTGGCTATTGAACGCGATGCCGGAAGATTCGCTTTTTCCTGGCTCAAGAATCCTTCGGAAGATGGCGAGCAAGCATTCAATCGATTCATTGACTCGCTCCAAGCTCAACACAAAATGGTCGGAGCGGTTCGGGTAATCGCGAGCGTTATCAAGAACTGCCCTGGCAAGATCAAGCAGGGCCTCAGCTGGTTCAATCAATTGCCGCAGCGCCCATGTGCGAAAACCGCTGTCGAGTTCTTGCTCGACTTGTTCGAGGCGCCGACCAGGGACGTTCACACGAGGCCTCGCCCGGTCGTCTGGGCGGGTGAACGCCTGTCCGGGTCCGGGCTCGTTGCGGTCGATCAAATCGTTCGCGAGTTTTGCATCGACAACGTCAAGATGCGCAAACTCACCGCCTTTGACTGCCCACTGTAGACGTTCGGCTTGCTCGGCGGAAAGTTCCAGTGTGAGCCAAACGCTACCTCGGCGTTTGCAAACGACTCGAATTGGCTCACCGACCTTCAGGAATTGGCGGATTGCGGAAAGAAGATGATCCTGTTGTTGTTGGCTGAAGTCGTCGATTTCACGATTAATTTGGAGTTCGATCAGGGCCTTTCCGGTGTCAATCTTGATGCCAGACTCCTCGTCCCGATTTGTGCAATGTTCTGTTGGCACCAAGCTGCCCGGGTCCGTCAGCGTAATCATAACGCACCGCCGCGCGCGGAACTTCTCTTCGCGCTTTCCAATAACGTCCTCTTCGGGCCCGTAGATTGCTTTTAGCTCAGACGGTAGGTCACAGTAAGTTGCAACATCGATGACCAACTCGCCGATGCGCGCTGCCGCTTCTAGACGTACGGCATTGGCAATCGTCACACCCGCAATTTCGTGACCCCCACCGTTCCGTGACTCCATGGCGATGTCTCCCGTTGCCGCCCCCATTCGAAACCAGCGCCGCGCCGACGAAAGGGTCTTCTCAGCATTGTGGGATTGGGTTGCCTGGTGCACAGCTTCTGCGAATCGATGCGCGTCCTCCGCGCTGTCGAAAACCAGAAGCGCTCCGTCCCCCGGTGTAGCCATAACGGTTTTTTGGCGCAAAGCATCTATTGCAGCAAGGCCAGCATCGACAAAGCTCTGAATTTGCTGATTGAATTGCAACACGATTGGAGCATGAAGGTTTTCTTCAAGTGTCCGCGCGATTGTGCTATATCCTGCCAGATCAAGTTCCAAAACGGTCTTCTTCATGTCGAGACCCCAATGATACGAACCTAGACCGCAAGCGTTGGCTGGCCAGGGATTGGCCTAGACTCCCGGGAGTTAACGTCTAATTGTTGTGATTCTACTGCCATTGGCGCCAAGGTTGCCAGGAAAAAAACGCGAGCGGTGATAGCCAGGAATAACAGAGGAAGAAAAGAGGGAACGCAGCGGACGCAGCTCGATCTGGAACTCGAGGCGAACTACCGAGGAGGAAAAAGGGAGGAGGAAAAAGGGGTCGGGAGTCGTTAAGGCGACCGGCGGCGTAGGAAAAACGCCGCGCTCCCCGAGGGGGGTTCCCCTGCTGACACCCACAAAGGAAGAGCGCGGCGCAAATCAGAAAGAGGGCGACCGCAGGGTTAGGACGGTCACCCTCGTTTGCAGGGTACTCATTCAAACCATAGGTCGAAATTTGAGATGTTGCAAAAGTGCTGAAGGGCAAAAAGAAAAACCTCGCTCCCCGCAATTTTCCCAGCGCGAGGAGCGCGCGGCCTTTGGAGTCACGCGCCGCGAACAGTTGCAAGGGAACTCGTCCGGCAAGGCTGCGCATGCTGCCTGCCATTCCTTCAGGGGCTTTCTGCAACGCCCACAGGCGCCGCAGCACCAGGGAGGAAAAAGGGGTCGGGAGTCGTTAAGGCGACTTGTGACTTGTCTTAATTCCGCCCGACCCGTCTGCTCGACCGGTGGTGCTCGACTCTAATCGCACCGCAGCTCCAGGAACGCCAGCACCTGATCCAGCGCCTTCTCCACCGTCGGCAGGCCGGTCCAGATCAGGTCATACGGCTCCCAGAACTCTACCTCCCGGCGAGCCGTACTTTCCGGGCCGCCGGCGGGGCAGAGGGAAGCAAGCGGCACCTCCACCTGGCGGTGAATGGCGACCTGGAAGCCGCCCTCGTTGATCGATCGCAGCGCCTGCAGCCGAAACAGGCGCGTCTCGTCGTCACCGCGCAGCCGGCCGTACACCTCGATGGTCTTCTCCAGCACGTAGGGCTCATGCAATTTCATGAGCCGCTCGAAATGGATGCAGCCGGTTCGCTGCTCCGCAGCCGGGTCCGCACTTCCTCTCTGTCGCCGGCGTCCGTTGGCAGATCCTCGAACGGGTCCACAAAGTCGCCCAGTGCCTCGACAACCTGGCGCACCGGCCGGACCACTTCATCGACAAACGCCCGCGCGAACGCCCGGCCGGCCCCGTCGCCGCCACAGCAGGCATCGAGCCGCCGCAAGTCCTCCTCAAGCTGCAGCACCAGCGTGCGTGTCGCACCCGTCAGCGCCACGGCGCCCTTCCGCACTTGTGCCAGAGCCGCGAATCTGCCCTGCGCGGAAGAGACGATCCGCGGCTACAGCAACGTCAGTCAGGGCGTTTTGCTTTCCTGCATTTCCTTGAGCAGGTCATCGACCACTTTATCCATGGCTGCCCCGCGAACGTTTTTTGCGCGGATGACGCCGTTCTGGTCCAGCACATAAATAGTTGGCCAGGCTTGCACGTTCCATGTCGTGGCGATGGGACCGCTCGTCGTTCGGTCCCACCACGAACGCCAGGTGATCTGCTCCTTCTCCAGCGCCTCTTTGAGTTTCTCCTTCTGGGGATCGCTGTTGATGCCGAGAAGTGCGAACGGCTTATCCTGCAACCTTTTCACGAGCGACCGCTCGTGGGGATACATGGCCCGGCAGGGCCCTCACCAATGCCCCCAGAAATCAAGGACGACCACCCTGCCGCGGTAATCGGCAAGCTTGAACTGCTTGCCATCGAGATCCTGGCCCTGTATGTCCGGGGCCGTCTTGCCGATCACGAGATAATGCATTTCAAAAAGCTCGCCCCTGGCTCGATCGGCCAGCGTTCCTCGCCCCAACTTGACATTCCCGTACTTCTCCGCCGCTCGGTTGAGCAGGCCTTCTGCATCCTTCTGCAGCTTTTCACGCTCAGCCCTGGCGAGGCTCTGTCGCTCCGCGAGATTCTTGAGAAGCACACCCAATGAGTAGCAAGCCTGTCCCTGGATGTCATGCTGTGGGTTTTTCTCGATGACCGCCCGGAGAAAATCCCTGGCCGCTTGAGAATCAGAGTATGTCAACGACAGGCAAACCGGCCCGAGCTTCTTGCTGTCGAGGTGATCGCTGGCCAGTACATTCAGCGCCTTGTTCACCGGAGGAGGGTAACCCACGTTTGTGACGATCCAGGCCAGCGCATCAACGGCAGCGTCGTCCCTGGGGTTCTTGGCAGCGATCTCGCTCATCTGCTCTGCATATTTCAGGGCATTGGGGGATTTCTCCTTGATAATCTTACTTCGCTCCTCCTGGCTCTTGGCCGCTAGAAAGGCCTTGCGGAAGTCCTGCCGCGCATTCTGAAAATCCTTGGCTACTGCCAGGTATTGCTCAGCCGGCGTGCGCGGCTTAACCGCTGTCGTTTTTTCCTTCGCCTTGTCCTTGTCCTTGGCGTCGTCCAGGGCTGGGAGCGCTGTTCCAACGAGCAGCAGCGCCAATAACCCGACCACCATGCGCTTCATGGGGGAGGTCCTCCAAAAGGTGATGCGGAGATTCCTGAGTCCTAGCCGCTCCCAGTGTAGCATCGGCCATA
>Ga0207041_1070_pt1 | contig 18763 bp, 17 predicted proteins | sample Alteio_BWMinCont_73_FD_153311 | JGI IMG/M metagenome (GOLD analysis project Ga0207041, IMG submission 153311) | Enriched cells from forest soil in Barre Woods Harvard Forest LTER site, Petersham, Massachusetts, United States -... | ecosystem: Environmental > Terrestrial > Soil > Temperate forest >... | reverse complement strand
ACAATCGATAATAGCTGAGTAATTTTGTTTTTCACTCTGACATTTTTCATGAATGATTTTGATTAAGTTTAGCTTTTCGTGATTGTTATTTTCATTAAATAGCTTTGCAATTTCTGTAAAATCGGCGTCTGTGTGATTTTTGAATTTTGTATTTATCAATTTCCAATGAACGTCTGTTGCCTGATTGATTTTTTTTTGCACACCAGTATCTAATTGATCTAGTGAAGTGGAATATGGATAATCTCTTTTTGCGTTAAAGGCTAAAAGAAAACCTAGAGCATTTCTATTATCGATAAGCTCTGGTAATACCTCATAAAAATTGGTTAACAATTCATCTGCTAGTTTTTTTCTATTCTCAAGATTCGTTTTTTTATACTGTATGACGTCTTCAAAAAGTTGATTATCTTTTATCCAAATACTGCTTAAATCAGTTAAAATTTCTTTGGCGATTAGTTCATATTCACTTTGATCCAAATCCTTTGGTAACATTCTATCGAAAGACCAAAATTCATCACTAATTTTATCATTAATTAATGTGCATAGATTTTGTTTCTCAGCTTTGGGAAGTGTGGAATAAAATTTTAAAAGGTCATATTTTTCTTCTTCTGTATAGTCTTCAAAAGGTTTTTCTCTTAAATTTTTATTGATTTGGGAAGCTACGGAATTATCTTGAATATTGTAATGTGTATACAATATGTCTTTTGCTTGCTCATTGAGTTTAGGAAGCATGACTGTTAATAACTTCTTCAGGACAAGCGGTTGTAGATTATCCATTGATTCCATGAGTTTTTTTCGTTCTTGCGTATCTGAATGATTAAATAAAATAGTAAATTTTTCAAAAGATTCGGGTGTTCTTCCTTGTATCAAAATTTTAGGATCGATCCCCTGCAAATACTGAGAAGCAAGAAAGTGTTTTTCAACGATTGTCAAATCCTTAAATATTTGATCAATGTTTGGTGTATCTAATAAATCTAAAAGACCCGAGTCCAATAATTGACCCATTTTTTCGTAATCCGAAAAAGGAAGGTTTTTTAGAAGACCGTAAGCTAAATTAACCTTATTTTCGTCAGTTAAAGAATCGTTTACAAATTGATTCATCTGTTCATAAGAGATCTTTTTGAATATTTCTACAGCCATGAGCTTTTGATTATCGGCATCAAGCATTTGAAACTGTGTTCTTAGTGTGTTTATGTTGTTTTCTGATAAATTTTCTTTTTTTAATAGTCTGTTTATATTTGTAATTTCCTTCGATCCCCGCGTCCATGTTGATTTGGGAGAAGAAGTTTCGTTAGCCTGTTGTTTCTCAGAAGGAATAGTCATTCTTGTGACAGGACGATCGGATAAATTTGGTACCTCAGTGTATTCTTTAGAAAGTACCTTTGCGGAATCTTTTGGAATACTAATCCATTTTAATAGGTTTGAAATGAGTCTAACAATATTCATCGTTGTAATGTAGCTTTTGATAAAACTTCCATCTCGGAGTGAATAGATTTTTTTCCTAATCAATTGTTGAACAGCATTTAAATTCTTACCACTTGTAACATCTCGAATAGCATCTTCTAGCTTAACTTTATTAATTCCTAGGTTGTTAATTAAATCATCTTTTTTAAAGGCCATTGTGTGATTTTGAAAGTTTACTTTTACCCATTCATTGGGTATTTTTTGCTTACCCTTAGAAATGAATTCCATTTCTTCAAATTGTTCAAGCGTTTTGACTGCTATATTGTAGGATTTGTCCTTTATTCGTAAATGTAGGGATTTTTCTTTTTCTGATTTATTAGTTAATTGCCTGGAATATAGGGGATCCGTGTGCTGGTCTGAGGAAATGTATTGCCCCATAGTTTTACCAATTATTATAGTAGTATTATAAAGTATAAAATTTAAATTATTAACAATAATTTGTTATTAATTAAGATTGTGTTAATTTGAAAATGGCAACAGTGTTGAATGACAGTAGTTTAGAAGGAGGAATCCTCCTAAACTATCGTTCCCTAGAAAGCTTAGGACCGAAGGCGGATAACCCTACTCCTAACAAAATAAAGGGGATACTCAGTAACTGACCTGTTTGAATAAAGGACTCATCCAACATAAGACTCATGGGTTGTTTCCAAACCTCAAAAATAAATCGAGATCCAAAAACAATGATAAAAAATAAACCACTCACCAGACCTGGTCGTTTTAGTGCGTGATATTTTTTCCATAAAATTAGCAGAAAAATAAACGTCGCAAAATAGGTCAATGACTCATATAACTGCACAGGGTGCCTAGGCTCTGGGACACTTCCATCCGCAGGATTTCCAAAAATTACTCCCCAAGGAAGTGTGGTTTGTGTTCCTAAAATTTCCTGGTTAATAAAATTTCCTATGCGAATACAACAACCCACAAAAGCTGTTGGTATCGAAACAATGTCAATCCAATTCAATAAAGAAAAAGGAAGATAACGTTTAGTCGTAAAATGAAATAACCAAAGGGCAATCAATACCCCAAGAGTACCACCATGACTGGCTAGGCCACCTTCCCACACTTTAAAAATATCTACCCAATGTTCGCGATAACGTGGCCATTCATAAAAAAAGACGTGTCCTAATCGTGCCCCGATAATAGTTCCCGCAGTCACAAACCAAAGAAGTCTGTCGACATAATGATGACTTGTTTTATGAGCTTCTGCAATAGATAGTTTAGTTTTTCGAAGGAGTTCATTTTGAACGATTTTAATGGCTAGAAAGTAGCCTACAGTAAAGCCGATGACAAATAGGATGCCGTACCAAAGAATAGGATGATCGATGTAAGGGATTCGAAAAGCTTCACGAGGGGGATTCCAGTAGAGCCAAAGAAGCTTCATGTGTGTTACTCCCTTTTCTTTTTGCAATCCTGTATCTATAAAAAAAGGCTTCAACCCGGAGGTTGAAGCCTTTAATGTCGGAGCAGAGGGATTTGAACCCCCGACCTACTGCTCCCAAAGCAGCCGCGCTAGCCAAGCTGCGCTATGCTCCGAAAGCAAGGACTATAGCAGAAGCCCATATTTTTCCCAAAGGATTTTGTGCGTTAGTTTTTAGATAATTCGATGATCAAGATAGTCTGTGCGTGTGCTGTCCTAAATCGTGAAAGTGTCCGCATCCTAATTTTTAACACAAAGTAGAACACAAGATACAAAGACACAAAGAAACAATAAGGGTATTTTTTATTGTTTCTTTGTGTCTTTGTATCTTGTGTTCTACTTTGTGTTAAAATTTCCAACGACACCACTAGTTGTAACAAAACTTATTACAAAAAGAATAGTTAGTTTAATCATTGTTAATGATAAATCGTAAATAAATAATTTAAATAATTATATTTTCAATTTTTTAAATTTTTACATCGTCTTTAAAGCAATAGTTTTTTATAAAAACGATTTTTTGACATTTTCATAGACAATTTCTCCCCATTCTGTTACAAATGAGGGTGTCCTATCTTGAGGTAGCTTTCGTAGACGTTTTTTCGAGGCCCCATAGATTGGCAGTTAACATGTATATTGGAGAATTTTATGAAGAATAAGCTCTTTGTGGGCAACCTTTCTTGGAAGGTATCGGAAGACGAGCTACGGTCCGTTTTTGAGAAGTGTGGTGCAGTAGTTTCAGTAAAAATTATTACTGACCAAATGACAGGCAAATCCCGTGGATTCGCTTTCGTTGTAATGGAAACTGAAGAAGGTGCTGATGAAGCGATTCGCGTTCTTAATGAGACTGCAGTCCTTGATCGTAACATTCGTGTTAGCCATGCTCAAGAGCGCCCAGAAGGCCAAGGTAATGGCGGCGGCGGCGGACGTTCTTTTGATCGTCGTAGCGGCGGTGGTGAGCGTTCATCCGGTTCTGGTAACTACAATAGCGATCGCGGCGGTAACCGTCCTCCTCGCTCACGTTACTAAGAATTAAAAACTTATTATTTAAATAAGTTTTTAAGAAGAGACTCCGCCCCCTTCTGGATAGGATCTATCGGGAAGGTTGAAGGCGGAGTTTCTTTTTTCTCCGGTTTTCCAGGATTTTGTTTCACTTCGCTTTCCCAAGGAAAGGGTTGTGTTGTCGGTGCTGGTACGGCAGGTTCACCTAATTTTCCCCCAGCTATCTCTAAAGCGGCACCAATCAGCATTCCATGCGGGCCACCCTGATTCTGCGCCACAAGAGCAGTTATCCTTGTAGTCGCTTTTCTTTTATCAATAGATGCTTTTCCAATACGTCCCTTATACGGAAGTTGTAACATATAACTGGCTGTTAAGCTCGGAAGATCAAACGCGTGTTTTAGAGCTAAACCAGAAATTCCTAAAATAATATTTACCTTATCTTTCACTAAATCGACGTTTCCCCAGGCTGCAAAAGGATATTGATTCATTGTCAACATATCGACGCGTTCAAGCTTGAGAACCCCTTTTTGAAGGCTAAAATAGGCAGGTGTCAGCCAAACAACAATCAGCTCTCTTTTTTCTGGTTTTAATATATCTAGGATACTGGCAATTTCGCCGTCATGTGAAAAAGACATCTTCCCTAAATCCAGCGTGGCTTTGGGAATTTTTACTTGTTTTATTTCAAAAGGATGTAAAGGAATCATGACATCTTTGGAATCAATGCGAAAAGTGAGGGGAGTTTCCGAAGTCACGAGGCCCGCCATGAAAGGGATATAATCATCTAAGATCGCAGATCCGAGTAGGGGAGTCACATTCACTTTCGCTTCTAGAGGGGCATTTAACAATAAAATCCCGTCTTTAACATATCCATCCCAAGTGAGGCTACCGTTTTCCCCTTTTAATGCCCCTTTAAGAGGTCCATTAAGGCGAGCTATATCCATATTAATCGCCACATCCACATGATGTCCTAATAAAGCTGTGATCTGATCTGCTAATTTAGGATCTGGATAAATAGCTTTAAAAAAAGAGGGAATAGGAAACTGAGATGCCTTAACAATCAATTCTAGACCGGTTAAAGGAAACGCATGCCAATCAATTTTACCATTAAGGGAGGCTGTCTTATGATCTTGCGAAATGATTTCCGATTGAAAAGAGATTTCTTTTTCAAGAGATGGACTCGAAATGTGCGCCTTAACTTCTTGTAAAGCTAATGTCCGCCCTGTATCGGGAAATTGTAGGGAAATAGGACCGGTGACAATATCTCCTACTAACGAGCTTTGCGAAAGAGGGGAAGCTACTGTAAATGACTTTATATTGATCTCTACATCCACAGTAGACATCAGTTTTGGAGTATTGACTTCTTGGATCTCTTGATAAATGAGTTTATGTAATGTTGCATAAGCATGCTGATTGAGTGCAAAGTGAAAATGAATGCCTTCATCGGATGTTAAAAACGATTCACCTTTCTGATCAAAAACAATGGAAAAATAGCCCTTTTGTCCACCACCAGCCCAACCTACTTTCAGCTCGGTTCCGTTCGGATTGTCCCAACGCAATTGCGATAACGGAGTTAACAAACTCAACGTATAAGGCGCTGTGACAATCGGATCGGACTCGAGCGTAAAGGTGGCTTCCGCAGTATCATCATGGACGTGTCCATTCAACTGAAGTTTTAATATGGGAAGTGTTGTGGCTAGATCAATACTGGATGACTTTAGAAAAAGATCTGCTAAAGGAGTATCCATACTTTTTGGTTTTTGGACTGTCGTATTGAATTTGATTTCAATCGGTTCCCCATTTTGTTTGGCAGATCCTTCAAAATGCACATTCGCTGTTTGAGAGGACGCAGGAGCCTCAATGGAAGCCTGGATTCCTTGTAAAGACACATGACCAAGCAAAGAGTTTCCGCGAATTTCAGCCTGTTTTAAAGAAAAAAGGGCAGAAAGAGATAAAGCAGAAACATCTAATTGCTTAGTGTTCGGAAAAAAAGGAACGTTAAATTGATGGACCGTTAGTTGAGCTTGAGTCGGTTGACTGAGTAAAATCCCACGCATCCATGGAATTTTTTTCCCTAACGCTTCAACGAGTTGAGGAGTTAATTGAAAATCTATTTGCCCCGGTTGATTAAGAGTAATGGTAGATTGATCTAAATGACCCGTTAAATCAGCATTTAATAAAGGAGTTTGGATATTGATCTGAAAAAGATTGCCTTCAGCTGTTGACGCTTGTTTGATCTTTAAATTTAAAGTATCTCCGAGAGCCGGTTGTAAAAGACCCGCATACTCCGGATAAGACAGCGCAAGAACATGATCAAGAACCGCAATGGGAAGATGGGCTGCATCGGCCTCAACATTGATAGGAGTATGACTCACAGAAGAGAACAATCCCTGTGTGGTAAAGTCACCAACAATCCCTTCATACAAAGTTCTGCCGGAAGCCTTCCATTCAACACCTGCTTTATTTGTAATAAAGGAGGCGTCCACATTACTAACAGAAGCTGGCAGTACATTTACAGGAAGTTCTTTTAACTCATTGGGAACCCATTTTTCGCCTAAAGTGCGTTCTAGTGCTTGAATGTCTAAAGTCGTGCTTAGGTTTTTTACTATAATGTCCTTTTTCTGGAATAAGTAGATTGGAGAAGACTGGAGTTCTAAAGAATCGAGTTGGAGAATGGATTTGCCCTCTGGATCAATTAATTGAAGTTGTTGAGCTTGTTGAGGTCCCATCCAACTAAAGGATAACTGAGAAGCTTCTATTTTTCCTGGAATAGATTCATTGATATATTCTAGAAGTTTACGTTGACCCCAATCGGTAGAAAAAAGAGAGGGAAGAGCAGCTGTAATGAGGATGGCCAGTAAAAGAATACCCCCAATAAAATCAAAAATCCATTTGGTCGTTCGTTTCATTTTTTGTACCTCATCTAAAATGTTTAGTGGGAACGTGTCGTATTATTTTTAACACAAAGAAGGACACAAGATACAGAGACACAAAGAAGCAAAGAGAGAATGTATTGTTTTTATTTCTTTGTGCCTTTGTATCTTGTGTTCTACTTTGTGTTAAAAATAATACGACACATTACCCCTACTTTAATAAGCAATTTTTTCAAATTGAATATTCGATTCAATTAAATTTATTGCACGTTCAATCTTTTGCGTGTCTTCATTACGGATTTTTGTCGTAAAAGATGTAATCATTTTCATCGCATCATAACTGCACACGGGTGCATAAATAATCGGTAAATCCGCTTTTCTGATGCGTTCTAAAATATTGGGACTTGGGGGATGTTGACTTGTCAATACCATGCCACTACAAAAATTAATCCCATCCGCTACTTGCTCAACATGATGTTCAAGAGTTGTTAAAATGATATCTTCACGACTAGCCGGAGTAATAATCAATTCATTCGGAATGATATCTTTTTTATAGCTTTCTACAGAACCGGCCACAAGACGCGCATGCTGAAAGTGCTGATAGCGATAAGTTTCCCCCGACAACAGCGTTGTATTAAATAGATTTTCAAAATCTTGAATGGTCGGTATCGCCAAAAATTCGTTGTAAGGCACACAACCCACTAAAGGTAAATTCCAACGTTTGAGGGCTTTCGGATAATAGTCTTCAATCATCTTGCGTTTATTATCTTTCACTTTGTTCAGGATAATGCCGCGCACATGCACTCGATATTTTTCACAAAGAGCAAGATTCATTTCCAATTCATCAAAACTCGATCCAAGACCTGCTGAGGTGATGATAACCATATCTAAGCCTAGTAAAGCGGCTACTTGGGCGTTGTTTAGACCGATGATTGATCCAACGCCTACATGACCCGTTCCTTCAACAATCGTAAAAGGATTACGGCTAGAAATAGACTGATAGGATGACAATATTCTTTCTTGTTTCGCCTGAACATTTACTTTTCCATCTAGATAATCTCTTGTAAAGCCATTTGGAACAATGACTGGGCTCATTTCTTCCCAGTCAGCTTCTAAGTTAAAATGCTCTTTAAATAAAACGACATCCTTATCAACATTAATTCCAGGAGAGACTTCTACATGTTGTTGTCCGACAGGTTTAATAAAACCCACAGAAGCATGATGTTGACGCATTCCGGCAATGAGTCCTAAACATACTGTCGTTTTACCGACGTTTTGACCTGTTGCTGCAATAAATACGCCTTTTTGAGTCATGCTACACCTGCTGTAATGTCCGTATTTAACAAACGCTGAAGGACATCTCTTGTTTCTTCAAAAATTTCTTCGTCACCTTTTAGAGCGGCAATTTCGGGCCAGCGTAACCAAGAGACTTTTGTTCCCGCTTCCTCAATTAATATGCCTCCAATGGGCTTTGCTAAAAAAATCAGGTCTACATGCTGGTGTGCAGGCTCTTGTTTGTGAGCAGGAATCTCTTCAAGTAAACACAAAAATGGTCTTGGGATACTTTTCGCATTCCATCTATCAACAGTAATATGATCTTCGGAAATCAGCTCAATATCTAAACCCGTTTCCTCTTTAACCTCACGGATAACTGCCTCTGGTGGCGTTTCATTTGGTTCAATATGTCCGCCAGGCGGTAACCATTTTTGCAATTTTTTATGAAAAAGTAGGAGTGCAGCACCCTCATGAATGACATAGGCCGTCGCAGTAAATTGTCTCATCATAGCTTTCTTCTGGTGTTCGTGTTTGTTAACATGTTATCATCTTTTTCAAAAACTGGGTATAAGGAGTTTTATGGCGATTAGTCTTTTCCAATTGTTTTCGATTGGAATCGGTCCTTCCAGTTCGCATACAGTAGGCCCTATGCGTGCTGCCAGGCAGTTTGCCGATTGGTTACAAAAAAATAATTTGAACTCTCGTGTGATACGAATAAAAATCGATTTATATGGTTCCCTGGCGTTGACAGGGAAAGGCCATGGAACGGATATCGCTATTATTTTGGGACTTCAGGGATTTACGCCTGAAGGAACTGATCCGGAACAAGTTGTTCCTCTTGTTGCTAAAGTACGTACAGATCGTCAGCTGAATCTAATGGGTGTTCATCTCATTACCTTTAATGAGTCGGAAGATCTTCTATTTCACGGAGATAAATATTTGCCCTTTCATCCGAATGGCATGCGTTTTACGACGTATGACACTGAGGGAAAAGAAGTTTTTTCTCAAGTTTATTATTCTGTGGGTGGTGGATTTGTCGTTGAGCATGAAAATGCCCATCAAGATGCTCATTTAGGGGATGAGGCTCACGCTTTACCTTATCCTTTTGTCACAGGAGATCAGCTTCTAAAACATTGCCAGACACATCAATTGTCAATTGCCCAAGTCATGATGGAAAATGAAAAGACCTGGCGATCAGAAGAGGAAATACGGAGCGGAATTTTACACATCTGGGATGTGATGAAGCAATGTATTGCTCGAGGATGTCGGCAAGAAGGAATTCTGCCGGGCGGATTGAATGTAAAAAGACGTGCAGCAGGACTATACAAAACATTAACTGAAGATAAAGGGCGTAAAAAACATCCTGCGGAAGTCATGGAATGGGTAAGCCTTTGGGCTTTAGCTGTGAATGAAGAAAATGCCGCAGGCGGACGTGTAGTAACAGCGCCTACAAACGGAGCCGCAGGCGTTATCCCCGCTGTATTGATGTATTATGTAACTCTAACAGAAGATTCGACAGAAGAAGGGATTATCGTCTTCATGTTGACGGCTGCAGCGATGGGCATTCTTTATAAAGAAGGTGCTTCGATCTCGGCTGCGGAAATGGGCTGCATGGGGGAAGTCGGCGTCGCCTGTTCAATGGCAGCCGCCGGATTGACTGCAGCGTTAGGGGGAACTCCTGAACAAGTAGAGAACGCTGCAGAAATTGGAATGGAGCATAATCTTGGGCTCACCTGTGATCCGATTATGGGATTGGTTCAAGTGCCGTGTATTGAAAGAAATGCCATGGGTGGTAATAAAGCCATTAATGGGGCGTTATTGGCCTTGCATGGAGATGGAACCCATCGCGTGTCGCTAGATCAGGTGATTGCAACAATGAGGCAGACAGGGGCGGATATGAAGTCGATTTATAAAGAGACCTCGTTGGGGGGACTTGCAGTGAATGTTCCTGAGTGTTAAGGGAAAATTTTAACACAAAGTAGAACACAAGATACAGAGGCACAAAGAAATAAAAACAATACATTCTCATTTTGCTTCTTTGTGTCTCTGTATCTTGTGTCCTTCTTTGTGTTAAAATTAATACGACACGTCACCCTTTATCTACTTGCGCACATCCAAATGAATTGATAAATATAGAGATATGACACACAAATTCGAAGAGAGAGAACATATTGTCCTTCATAACGAAGGACAAAAAATATTCGGCATCGTTCACTGGCCATTGACGCCAGGGCCATGGCCTGCCGTCTTGATTTGCCATGGCATGGGTGGTCAAAAAACGGGTAAGTATCGCATCTATGTCTCTCTAGCAGAACGACTTGTGAAACAAGGCATAGCTGTCTTAAGGCTCGATTTTCGTGGATCAGGCGATAGCGAAGGATCTTTTCAAGAAATGACTCTTGAAAGCGAAGTCAGCGATGCCCTCGAAGGACTGAAATACCTTTCTCAACAAAAGAAAATTGATCCTGAAAGAATCGGAATCTTTGGCCGCTCTTTAGGGGGTGTAGTGGCTGTGATTACTGCACGCCGCTTTGCCAAAATTAAAAGCCTTGCTGTTTGGGCTCCGCTTTTTAATGGAGATCAATGGCAAGAAAACTGGGGCTTAGTAAAATCTAATAACATTACCCCGGAATTACGGGATGTGTTGATGAGTATTAATGGTCAGTTGGCGGGTTATCCTTTTTTTGAACAATTATTTGATTTGAAATTAGAACAAGAATTTGAGGATTTACATCACGTTCCTTTTTTACACATGCATGGCGAAAAAGATGAAACCATTAGTCTTACTCACGCAGAAATGTATGAAAAAGTACGTCAACGCTCCAAAGCAAAAAATAAATTTATTCGTTTACCTCTTAGCGATCATGACTTTTCACATCCCAAAGAACAGCAGTTTGCTTTAGACGAAACCACAGAATGGTTTAAAAATACCTTATGACCTTACAGCAGCTAAGAGCGGCTTTTATTCCAAAAATTCCGCGTCAACTTACTCAATTAACGAAATTAATCGCTCACGATTCCTCTTTTTTATCGTCAAATTCAGAATTAGAAAAATTATTTCCCCATTTAATTAATCAAGCGATGATTCGTTTTGTGAATGGCACAGAACAAAGCTTAAAGAAGTCGATGACAGTCGGGATTCTTTTTTCAGGCGGACAGGCGGCAGGTGGGCACAATGTCGTGACAGGATTATTTGATGCTTTAAAGACATTGCACCCTGACTGTAAAGTGATTGGTTTTAAGAATGGGCCATCTGGGCTTGTGAATAATCAAGCAATGGAATTGACAGCACCACTTCTTGATTCTTATCGCAATCAAGGAGGATTTGATTTAATTGGATCAGGAAGAACGAAAATTGAAACGGATACCCAATTTGCGCAATCCTTAAAAACCGTACAAAAACAAGGTCTAGATGGTTTAGTCATCGTTGGTGGAGATGATTCTAATACAAATGCTGCTTTTCTGGCGGAATATTTTTTAACGCATCAGTGTTCGACAAAAGTTATCGGAGTCCCTAAAACAATCGATGGGGATTTAAAAAATGAATTTATTGAAATTTCCTTCGGATTTGATACAGCAGCGAAGACATATGCGGAAATTATCGGGAATATCATGCGCGATGCTCTTTCAGCCAAAAAGTATTATTACTTTATTAAACTCATGGGACGAACAGCATCTCACTTAACTCTTGAATGTGCTTTGAAAACGCATCCGAATGTCGTCTTAATCGGAGAAGAAGTGGCTGAAAAAAAACAATCCCTAAAGCAATTGGTCGTCGAAATTGCAGATGTGATCGAAAAACGTTCTAAAAACGGAAAAGATTACGGTGTCATTCTTATTCCAGAAGGGATTGTGGAATTTGTTCCTGAATTTAAACAGTTAATCAGCGAATTGAATCATTTGTTGGCACAGGATATCACAGAAGTAGAACAAAATTTATCAGACGCCTCTAAAGCAGGTTTTAAAGATTTACCAGAGAGTCTCAAAAATCAATTGTTAGAAGATCGCGATCCGCATGGGAATGTTCAAGTTTCTAAAATTGAGACTGAAAGGCTTTTTATTTATTTAGTCGAAGAAGAACTAAAAAAAAGAAATAGTAAAAGTAAGTTGAGTGCGCAGCCTCTTTTCTGTGGTTATGAAGGCCGTTCCGCGTATCCTTCCAATTTTGATGCACAGTATTGTTATGCATTAGGAATGACTGCAGCATTATTACTCAATGCAGGAAAAACAGGGTACATGGCCTGTATACAGCGTTTGACGGCACAAGTCGAAGATTGGGAGATTGGCGGAGTACCCTTAATAGGAATGATGGTTTTCGAGACGCGAAAGGGGAAGCAAAAAGCGGTGATTCAAAAGGCGCTTGTGGATACTAAGAGTGCTGTTTTTCAAGAATTTTCGAAGAAAAGGGCGGCTTGGGCTCTAGAGGATGATTATTTATTTCCTGGACCGATTCAGTTTTTTGGGCCGTCGGAGTTGACTGATTCCGTTCCCGTTATCCTTCAATCCAATTTTAACACAAAGTAGAACACAAGAAACGAAGGCACAGAGATTAGGAAGAGATCAATTCTTCCTAAATTTTTTTACTAAATTAAGGAAAAATGGATCTCTTCTAATCTCTGTGCCTTCGTTTCTTGTGTTCTACTTTGTGTTAAAATTTTATCTACTTATTGACTTCCATCTCTTTTTTATGGATAATGTCATATCGCCGGGGACCTCCTGGAATAAGACAGTCCGAACCAGGTCAGAACAGGAATGTAGCAGCCTTAAGGATGACGCTTATGCCTTGAGTAATCTCCGGCTCTTTTATTCCTTTAAGGTAATTCCATCCAAAGTGATTGACTTTGTTGATCAAGTATATTACTCCCATACGGTTTTTTTTTGTTTTCTTTCTTGTGGTTGTAACTCTAGTGGCGTAGAAATTATGGGTCTACGTTGCCCTGCTAAAATCACATGACTGATTCCTTCATCCGTTGAAAGAACTCGCGCTAAAGATTCGAGTTTTGTCCAAGTCGCTTCGCTTTGTTCGTATTTTCGTGATAAAGGGCCTAGAATCCATCCAATAGTCTTCCATAAAGGAGCCAACCAAGAATGGCTATTCCATTGAAACCAAATTTTAGAAAAAGAAAAGCGACGCTTAAGTTCTTTACGACGATATTCCGGATTTTTTGAAGCTTTGACAAAACGTTGGGGAGCTTGGAAAAAATCATTTATTTTTATGGCTAAGGTAAATCGACTGACAAGGGAATGTTCGATGATAAATTCCGTTTCAAAAAGTTCAACGAAGCGTTCTAGTGCATCTGTGGAATGAAAATCAATTGCTGTGGAACAAATGACCCACCCTTTAGGTTTCACAAGTCTGGAAAGTTCGTTTATTGAGAGACGTAGATTTTCTTGAGGAATATAGGGTAAAATTTCTGCAGCAATCACTAAGTCATAAGTATCATCAGTCATTTTGGTGCGTGGCAGCCAATCTTGGGAAGTATGGATACGTGGAATATTTGTTAATTCTTTTAAGGGGATAGTTGAGATGTCGATAGCATCCACTTGCGCGCCTTTTTCTGCTAACCATTTTGACAACCAACCCGTACCACAACCCATGTCTGCAACTTTTATTTGGTTTAGGTCGGGAAATAATTCGAGAATGATCGTTTGAAGCCGTTGCATTCTGAGTTTTTCTGCTGCATTTTTTTGGGGATTAAATTGGTCAGGATTGTTTAACCATTCACGATCAAAGCGTGCTTGAGCTTCTAAACGAGCAGATCCTTTAGAAGCAGGGGGAGATTTGCTTTCATTTTCAATAGAAACAATATTAAAAGGGGACATTATTCACTCAATTTTATTGCCAATCTACACACTAGTGAATAAAATGTAAAATATTCGAATAAGTGCTGAATTTCCCCCGCCCTAAAATCGTGAACGAGCCCGAGCCCGAGCCCGAGCCCGAATTTATTACAACGTTTTAGCCGGAGTTTTGTTGAGCATTAATGCAGTAACAAAATTCGGGCTCGGGCTCGGGCTCGGGCTCGTTCACGATTTTAGGACGGGAACGGATGAAAAAGCGAAAGAGGACTTTTTCAGTACGCTATTAATTTAAAATCTTCGTTATAGGATACTTATGATTCGATCAATCACTTGTTTATTTCTTATCTTCCTCAGTTCTGCTTGTGGACCACGCTACGTAGACTATTTTCCTTATACCGATGAGGGAGAACTTAAACCCAAAGTTGTTTTGGTTCCTCCGTCGAATGAACTAGCTACAGAAATAGATGTTGGTTTACGACAACAATTAATGCATCACGGTGATCTCTATGTGCTCTCCTCAGAAGATACTACCCCGGTTTTTCAAAAAATGGGTAATAACACAGATTGGTTTAGTCCAAATATCGAATTTACAAAAAAATTTAAAGGGGCCGACTACATCGTTGCTCTTGATGTGATAGATCAGCAAGTCGTTCCTTATGAACGTGGCAAGTACTATCCGCTTTATTCCGCTAGAGCTCAACAATGCAATCAAGTTTGGGTCATTAAAATACGTGTACGTATTTTTGAATTATGTCAGGAATCTTCACGTGTGATTCATCAAGAAGTTTTTTGTAGTAATCATGCTTTTGAGGCTTTTTCCGGAGAAAGATCCGAAGACCTTTATGTTTCTACTGCTACTAAACGGATGATCAGAGACTTAGCTGAACGGATTGAATTAGTCATTAAAGGACCTCACTGATGGAAGAAATAAAGGTCCAATTAGATAATCTTTTTCTTTTACTCTTGCTTTCCATAGGAGTGAGTTCGATAGGAATGAGATTTGGTTTTTTTCGCTTTCCTTATCCGCCAAAAACAATTTTTCCAAGATGGAAAAACTTAATCACCGTTTTTAGCTTGTTTTTAGGAACCGAACTCATTCTCGTTCCTTTTGTATTAAATTTTTTTATTCATTTCGGGCATTTATCGGTCAGTAATCCAGAAATCCATGGATGGTTGAATATCGCTTCAATTTTTATTTTATGGATAGTATTAGGCCTATATTTGTGGGTTTTGCCTTGGGAAACCCGTCGTTCCGTTTGGGGATGGAGAGCTCATGATCTAAAAACTGTAGGAAAAGACATTTCTTTAGGAATCCTCTGCTGGTTATTTGCTTTTCCAGTTGTTACTTTTTTAGGACAATTAGCTTCCTTTGGACTCTCTCTTTTTATGGAAGTCCCACATGTTGACCAAGTTGCAGTACAACATTTAAAAGAAACTTTAAATTACCCATTCCTCTTTTGGACGACAGCTATTGCCATTATTGGCGTTGTTCCTTTTATTGAAGAATTATTGTTTAGAGGTTTTTTACAAAATTTCTTAATTGGTATGATTGGAAGATGGGGTGGAATAATATTAACAGCTGTAATTTTTTCATTATTTCATTATGCTCCGGAGCAGGGATACAATAATGTTGAGCTTATAGTCTCGCTCTTTGTACTGTCTTGTTATTTGGGTTTTATTTGTGAAAGACAACAATCTTTATGGGCATCCATAGGATTGCATTCTTTTTTTAATGCTGTCAGTGTAGGAATGATTTTTTTTGGAGGTGTAGATGGTTAAGTTTTTAATGATCTTAATGATGGGTGTTTATGGTTTATCTAACGCAGATGAACCTAACGAGAAAAAGGTAAGCCTTCCTGATGGCTTAAATAATTTTGCTTGGGAATTATTTAAGGAAATTGGGACAGAGGAAAAAAATACTGTAATATCACCTTATAGCATTGCTTCAAGCCTTTCGTTTGCAGCTTCTGGAGCAAAAGGTCAGACTCAACAACAAATTAATAAAACCCTACATCTCTATCAAGATCAGAATACGATCAATAAAACCTTTGGACAATGGCAAAATAGTTTGAATACAACATTAAGTCAGCAAGATTTACAGTTTGTGATTGCTAATGCGTTATGGATGCAAAAAGATACGAATATATTACCTTCTTTTATGAAGATCGCTAAAGAGAATTATAAAGCTATCGTTCGTGATGTAGATTTTGTCGGTTCCTCACTGATTGCTACCCAAGCGATGAATAAATGGGTAAAAGAAGCTACTCAAGGTAAAATCCAAGATCTCTTGCAAAGCGGCGATGTGGATGCCTCCACTCGAATGGTACTGTTAAATGCCATTTCCATGAAAGCCTTGTGGCAATATCCTTTTAACACCGAAAAAAATCAAGCAGGTTCGTTTTTTAACGAAAATGGACAGACTGTCTCAGCAACTTTTATGAACGAAACTGAAACACTTCCATTTATTCAGACTGATAACTGGTCTTTATTACAACTACCCTATCGGAAACCTGTCAATGGTCCCGAACTTGTCATGACCATTGTATTACCTAAAGATGAAAACGGATTTTATGACATGATTCAGTCTTTATCTCTTCAGCAAATTCAACAAAAAATGTATGACGTTCAAATGGAAAGAGTTTTGGTGCAAATTCCAAAATTTAAATTTACTTATCGGGTAGGATTAAAATCCGCTTTAGAAGCACTAGGAATGCAAGAGCCCTTTACTACGAATGCAGATTTTTCAGGGATTAATGGATTAACGAACTTATCGATTAGTAAAGTATTGCATGAAGCATTTATTTCAGTCGACGAGTCAGGAACGGAAGCAGCTGCAGCGACATCAGTAAACATTAGTTTAAAATCTGTTCTAGAAGAAAAGAAACCTATTGTTTTTAGGGCAGATCATCCATTTTTGTTTTTAATATATGATAAAAGTAATGGTCTTGTTCTATTTATTGGAAAAGTTGTAAATCTATAATTTTAGAATCAATGAGTAGTCAGGAAATAAAATTTCTGCTATATTGTTCCCAATGTTTAAAAGGTTAAAATTCTCATGTCTCACCACGTACACGTATTCGGTTTGACTCATGTTGGACGGGTACGTCTAAATAACGAAGACGAGTGGGCTGCTGTGCCCGATTGTTCTTTTTTTGTATTAGCAGATGGAATGGGGGGGCATCGAGCCGGCGAAGTTGCTTCAAAAGAAGCGGTTCAATCTCTGTGCCATATAATTCAAAAACAAGCATCTGAACAAAAATCATCTATCTCTTTGCAAGAAGCCGAGGACCAATTAAGAGAGGCGATCGAACAAACGAATGATCGTATCTATAAATTGTCGCATAAAAATACTGCATGTCGAGGGATGGGAACAACCCTGTGTTGTCTTCATTTTATAGATAGTGGTGTCGTTATGGCGCATGTGGGAGATAGCCGTATTTATCGTTTAAGAAAAGAAAGGTTAGTTCAGTTGACTAAAGATCATTCATTGTTACGAGAATTAGTGGATCTTGGCCAAGTGGAAGAAAAGCAAGGTGGCGAAAATTCTTATAAAAATATTCTCACTAAAGCCGTAGGAACTGAATCGGAAGTGGAACCTTCTATCCAGTTTCAAGAAATTTTTAAATCAGATCTTTATTTAATGTGTTCCGATGGTTTAACAGATCATCTTTCTAAAAAAGAAATAGAATCTATACTCAATAAAAATACTGATCTAGAAACCACCGTAAAAATATTGATCGCGACTGCGAATGAAAAAGGTGGTCATGACAATATTACAGTCGTATTAATTCAAGTTGATTAATCATGCGCGCCTATTTAGATAATAATTCCACTACTTTTTTAGATCCTCGTGTTTTAGAAGTACTGATTGCTGAATTAAAAAAAAATGAGGGGAATCCCTCTAGTTTACATGCATGGGGTAAAGAATCTAAAAAACGATTAACTCAGGCTAGAGAAACCATTGCCGAATTTCTTCAAGTAAAACCTAATGAAATATTATTTACTTCCGGTGGAACTGAGGGCATTAATTTCTTGATTCGCGGCCTTAAGACGAAAGGTCCCCATATCATTTAATTAATGACTCTGATAGTGAAGATGAAAAGATAAGTAATAATAAAAAAGCTCGCTCTCCGATAATGCACAAGGTTGATAGAGCTTTCTTAAGGCATACACATCCCAGCATCAAAGATCAAGGAAGTATCCCTATCCTTTGTTATAAAGAAGGCGGTAATCGACTCTATACAACGAGAGTTGCATTAATAAAAAATTCTGAAATGTTACGTGTTACTGCGAATTTTAGCTCAATAGAACAGTAGCTAAAATTTCTAACGACACCTCACACCTACGACGACATCCCTCGCAAAACACCTAAACAATACGCAACCTCATCTTCTGTCGTAAAACGACTCAAAGAAAAAACGTAATGATGCCCCAGCCAACTCTCTTGATAACCCCATATTAATCAATATTCTTGAGGGTTCTCTTGCCCCTGAACTGCACGCAGCTCCTAAACTGACTCCAACACCAGCCATATCTAATCGTGCCTGCATGGCTTCCCCATCTCTATTGGCAAAACAAATATTGGTTGTATTACATACTTTGGGTCCTTCTCCATTCACAAAGGCTTGAGGAAATATACTTAATATTCCTGTTTCCAGCTGATCCCTTAATAACTGCATTTTTTTTGTTGCGTCTGATAATTCATTCTTCAACACACTTACAGCTTTTGCAAGTCCGACAATCCCTGATAAGTTTTCTGTACCCCCTCGTCTTTCTAACTCTTGGGGTCCTCCGGTCATTAAAGGGTGACATTCTGTCTTATGACGCAAGAATACAAAACCCACCCCTTTAGGGGCATGTAGTTTATGACCACTGAATGCCATTGCTGTTATCCCTGGCGAAATAACGAAAGCTTCTTTGCCAAGTAAGGCAACACCAT
>Ga0207041_1069_pt1 | contig 19155 bp, 13 predicted proteins | sample Alteio_BWMinCont_73_FD_153311 | JGI IMG/M metagenome (GOLD analysis project Ga0207041, IMG submission 153311) | Enriched cells from forest soil in Barre Woods Harvard Forest LTER site, Petersham, Massachusetts, United States -... | ecosystem: Environmental > Terrestrial > Soil > Temperate forest >... | reverse complement strand
CTTTTTATAGTTGAACGTGCCGGCAAACAAGGTTTAGGCACAGCATACATAGCTGGTTTTAAATGGGCATTGGCTCGTAGCTACGAGTTTATTTTTGAAATGGATGCCGATTTCTCTCATAACCCTGAAGACCTTATACGCTTAAAAGCAGCTTGCGTAAATGGCGCTGACCTTGCCATTGGATCACGTTATGTGAAAGGTGGTAACGTAAAGAACTGGGATATGAAACGCGTACTGATGTCGTACTTTGCTTCGGTATATGTGCGCACCGTATTGTGGTTGAACATAAAAGACACCACTGCCGGTTTCAAATGTTACAGGCGCAGGGTATTAGAAGCTCTTCCGCTTGATACTATTAAATTTATTGGCTACGCTTTTCAAATAGAGATGAAATACCTGACCCATAAAAAGGGATTTAAAATTGCAGAAGTCCCAATTAACTTCATCGACCGCGAAGTTGGAATATCTAAAATGAGCAAGGGCATATTTAAAGAAGCCTTCTGGGGCGTTATACAAATGCGTTTTGGCAAACATGGCAAGTAAGAGTACCCTTATCAAGAATGCTTTATTGGTCAACGAAGGGAAAACTTTTTCAGGCGACTTGCTTATTGTTAACGGCAAAATTGAAGAGATAGGTAGCATCACCAATTATCCTGAAGGCACTACTATTATTGATGCTACAGGTAAATACTTATTACCCGGCATTATTGACACCCATGTTCATTTTCGCGAACCAGGATTAATTCATAAGGCTGATATACATAGTGAATCGATGGCTGCCGTTGCAGGTGGTGTTACTTCGTTTATGGATATGCCAAATACTGTGCCTGCCGTCCTTACACAAGAACTGCTAGAGGATAAATTTAACATAGCTAAAGATAAGGCCCTTGCCAATTACTCGTTTTATATGGGCACTTCGAACAATAACCTTGCAGAAGTATTAAAAACCGATCCCAAAAATGTGTGCGGTGTAAAGGTTTACTTAGGGACATCTACCGGCAATATGTGTGTAGATAAACCCGAAGCGGTTGAGCAACTTTTCGCGCAGTGCCCTACTCTGTTAGCTGCGCACTGCGAAGACGAACATATTATAGAAGAGAACTCGAAACTGTTCCGCGAGAAATACGGAGAGAACCCTCCACCCGCTAGCCACCCGCTAATACGCACGGAAGAATGTTGCTACAAATCATCGGCTCATGCTGTTGAGCTTGCAAAAAAACACAACACGCGCTTACATATTGTACACGTATCGACTGTAAAAGAAACCGATTTGTTTGAGAACAAAACTGCACTCGATAAAAAACGTATTACAGCCGAAGTGTGTATACACCACTTATGGTTTAGCGATAAAGATTATGCCAATAAAGGCAATTGGATAAAGTGGAACCCTGCCATTAAAACCGAGAATGACCGCAGCGGCTTATTTAAAGCATTGCTCGATAATAAGATAGATACCATTGCTACCGACCACGCCCCACATACACACGGCGAAAAAGAGCAGGAATATTTCTGCTGCCCTTCGGGTGCGCCTATGGTGCAACATTCGTTAAATGCCATGATGGAATTTTGGCGCGAAAAAAGAATTCCTATCGAGACTATTGTAGAAAAAATGTGCCATGCACCTGCTACTTGTTTCCATATCGAAAACAGAGGTTTTTTACGCAAAGGCTACTTTGCTGACCTTATTTTAGTTGATACCAATACCACCTGGAAGGTTGACCAATCGAACATACTTTATAAATGCAAATGGGCACCTATGGAAGGAGAAACTTTCCATAATAAGGTTACCCACACATTTGTTAACGGCAATTTGGTTTATACCAATGGCGTGTTTGATGAATCAGTAAAAGGAATGCGATTGACCTTTGATCGCTAATTATTCAGCGCCTTTCAGTATACCTGACTTTAAAGCAAATTCGTGGGCATAATCGTATAACGATGCAGCCAGTTTTTCATCACTCAATGCTTTTTTAATAGTATCGCTTTGCCCCAATAAGGTTTGGTGCATAAACTGTTTCATTTCATCTGTCATCATATCTTTTGTCCACAAATGCAGGTGCATTGAATTTTTTTCTTTGTCATCCCACATCGATAATAACATACCTTTTACCGGGCCTCCTTGCTTAGTATCGCTGGCTGACCAATTCATACTTATAGGTAAGTTATTTTCGTCTAACTCAACGGTTATTTTAATTTCTGTTGTCTTTGCCATAGTTAAAAATGTTCGATAAATATGGTCAAAAATAGGTCAAATTCAGATACCTGCGGCACAAATTATTTACCGCATTTTATATACCAATAATCGGTTACGAATGTTATCTTTGAATCCTGAACACCTATTAGCTCAATTATGCAGAAAACACTCTCGCAGTTCGATGTTGCGGTTAACTCCTGCAGGGATATTTTCATTAAAAAGATGCACGACTATGGTACCGCTTGGCGAGTACTTAGGTTATCATCTATTACCGACCAAATATTTATTAAAGCCCAACGCATTCGCAGCATAGAAGAAAAGGGCACCAAGAAAATAGATGAGGATGTAAATGCTGATTTTGTTGGCATATATAATTACGCTGTAATTGCCCTTATTCAACTTTCGCTTAAGGACGATAGTCGCATGGAAATGCCGGCTAAAGAAATTGAAGAACTTTTCGACAGACATTCAAAGAATGCCCGCCAATTAATGCAGGATAAGAATCACGATTACGGTGAAGCATGGAGGGAAATGCGCGTTTCATCACTTACTGACCTTATACTGATGAAGCTTTTACGCATCAAACAAATTGAGGACCATAAGGGGCAAACGCTAATATCGGAAGGTATTGATGCCAACTATTACGACATGATGAATTACGCCATTTTTGCATTAATACGTCTTACTGAAGCGCTCTAGTATGAAGGCATTAGTTAAAATATGCATATTTCTTGTAGGGGCACTCTTCATATTCTCGGGCTTTGTAAAAGCCGATGACCCACTTGGGTTTTCATATAAGTTGCAAGAATATTTCGAAGCCTTTGGCCCTGCATGGAAATGGGCAATACCTCTTTCACTTCCTCTTGCGTGTTTCATTCCAATATTAGAAATGATACTTGGTTTCATGTGCCTCGTCGGGGCTTTCAAAAAATTTACCATATGGATGCTTTTCCTGATGGACCTGTTCTTCACCTTCCTCACATTTTACACTGCCCATTATAACAAGGTGCTTGAATGTGGTTGCTTTGGTGATGCTATACCAATGACACCATGGGTAACTTTTTGGAAAGACGTGGCCCTACTTGTTCTAATAGCTATAATTGCTATCGGTCACAAAAACTACATATCGGTTTTATCACCTAAGCTCGAAAAAGCAGCCGTTATCATCTTTACTGCAGGCTCCATTTGGTTCTCATGGTATTGCTACAACAATTTACCGGTTATCGATTTCCGCCCTTACAAAGTTGGCACCGATATTAAAAAGGATATGAAAGGTGGGATACCTGATGTACTTAAATACTACTACACACTAAAGAATAAAAAATCAGGCGAGACCAAGGAGTTCGATAAGTTCCCTGACAATTACCAAAAAGATTGGGACTATGTAAGCAGCCGCACCGAAGTGGTAAAGAAAGGTATAGAAGCCAAGATACATGACTTTAATATCACCAACCTGGATGGTATTAATTGCACCGACAGTATATTAAGCAATCCTGAATACAGCATATTTATTATATCGTCAGCTATTGATGCAGCCAATGTATCGGATGAAGTAACAAAGAAAATAAATGACCTTGTTGCCAACTGTGCAAAACACAATATCAAATCACTCTGCCTGACAGCATCCGGCGAAGATGATATTACTAAGTTCAAACAAAAAACTCAGGCTCAATATCCGTTTTATAATACCGACGATACTCAATTGCGAACCATGATACGTTCGAATCCAGGTATTATAATGATAAAAGATGGAATTGTTATTGCCATGTGGCATTACCATAACACACCCGATTACAAAACGTTGAACGCACAATACTTTCATAAATAGTGATTACATTTATTATTAAAAGACTTTTTTACGGCATGCTGGTACTCCTTGGAGTATTGGTTCTTGTTTTTCTTTTATTTAATGCATTACCAGGTGATCCTGCACGTTTAATGTTGGGTCAGCGCGCCGATGCACAATCAATTGCCATTATTGATAAAGATCTTGGACTTGACAAACCGCTCAGTACACAGTTTGCCATGTATATGGATGACCTTTCTCCTATCTCGATTTACAACGATAAAAAACCGGACAGCCCTATTTATTTAGATAGTAATAAATACAGCAGTTACACTAAGTTGTTTCATATTTCCGAAAACAAATTAGTGGTACTTAAATACCCATACCTGCGCCGCTCATACCAAACAAAGCGAAAAGTATCTGATATAATTGCTTCTACATTACCCAATACAGCGGTACTTGCAATTACAGCTATTGTGTTTGCTTCTATCATTGGCATTTTTCTTGGTATCGTTGCGGCCCTGCTCAAAGATTCTATTTTCGATAAGGTATCGGTAATACTCTCGGTACTTGGCCTTGCCGGCCCCTCGTTCTTTGTCGGATTAATATTTGCATGGCTGTTTGGCCACGTATTAAGTAAATACACCGGGCTTAATACGGTTGGTAATCTTTATACTATTGATGATTATGGTAATGGCCGCTACCTCGATTTAAAGAATCTAATTCTGCCCGCTTTAACATTAGGCATACGCCCACTTGCCATTATAGTGCAGCTTACACGTGCATCCATGCTCGAAGTATTATCGCACGACTACATACGCACTGCGTACGCTAAAGGGCTTAAGTTACGCACGATAATTACCAAGCATGCTTTGAAGAATGCATTGAACCCTGTTGTAACAGCTATATCGGGTTGGTTTGCCAGCTTAATTGCAGGGGCAGTGTTTGTAGAATATATTTTTGGATGGGAAGGCATCGGTAAAGAAGTTATTGAAGCACTAGAACGTTATGACCTTCCTGTAGTAATGGGTGTGGTGTTGGTAACATCTATCCTGTTCGTATTGATAAATATAATTGTAGATATTATATACGCTGTATTAGATCCTCGCATACGGCTTAAATAAAAATTTGTTTATGAGAAAGAAGATAGTAGCCGGCAACTGGAAAATGAATAAAACATATTCAGAAGCAGTGCCGCTAATGTATGAAATTAAGGACCTGTTGTTTAAAAGCAACAAATCAGAATCTGTAATTAAAATAATTGCACCTCCCTATCTCTATATTCACGATTTTCATGAAACATCGAAAGGCCTGAAGAACCTTTTTATTGGTGCACAAAATTGCGCATATGAGGAATCTGGCGCTTATACGGGCGAGATTTCGGCATCTATGATAAAATCAGTTGGTGCAAACTATATAATCATTGGCCATTCGGAAAGAAGAAGCTATTACAAAGAAACCCACGAAGAGCTTAAAAAGAAAACAGATATAACACTTAAGCATGGTCTTACTCCCATATTCTGTATTGGCGAAACGAAGGAGAAGCGCGAAAGCAATGAGTATTTTAAAATAGTTGAAGCACAAATAACGGACAGTCTTTTTCATTTATCGGCGGAAGAATTCAGAAAAATAGTACTTGCCTATGAACCGGTATGGGCCATTGGCACAGGGTTAACAGCAAGTTCAGCTCAGGCACAGGAGATGCATCATTTCATTCGTTCGCTGATTGAAAAGAAATATGGTAACGCGGTGTCATCTGAAACGTCAATACTTTATGGCGGAAGTTGCAATGAAAAAAATGCAGCAGAGCTTTTTGCCTGTCCCGATGTTGATGGTGGGCTTATAGGAGGCGCAGCACTTAAGGCCAAAGAATTTGTTGAAATAATACATTCCTTTCCTAAATGAAATTTATAAAGAAGCTTTCTCTCCTCGTTGCATTCTTATCATTCGCCCAACTATCACAGGCACAGGTAAAAATATTCAACGCTGACTCTGTATTGTTTGTGAACGACCTGGAAACCTATATGGGATCTATTATGTCGAACCACAAGGATGTAAAGGAATTCATCTCTCAATTTGTTGCCAAATGGAAAACTCCGGCGTTTCCACATTATGCGCGTGTTGCGACTTACACGATGTCGAATGAGATGCTAACACGGAAGATACCTTCGTACCCAACATATGAGGTATTTCTTTCGGCTATGCTCAACTTTGTTAATACCGGTTTGTCGCAGGACCAATTTAACCAATGGATGGCGACACTTGAAAAAATGGTTAAACAAAGGCCCTATAATAACCTGAATACATTCCTCACCATGAGTGATAATTTATTCAGTGGTGATGTTATGTTCAAATCGCCAACAATTTCATGGAGTGCCAACAACAATAACTTCACTTTTAAAAGCGATAGCGTTCCGGAAGTTGTTTTTACTAAGTTGAATTTAAAATGCACCAATGAACGTAACGATACCATTGTAATATATGGCACACAAGGTGTCTTCTATCCCAATACAGGTACTTGGGTCGGTAACCGCGGTAAAGTAGACTGGGTTCGTACAGGGCTCGATGGGAATTCGGTATATGGTGAATTAGGCCATTATACAGTAATTTGTAAGCAAGGTGGGTTTGTAGCCGATTCAGTAATATTCTGGAATAAAACCTATTTCGATAAATCGCTTATGGGTAAAGTAATTGAGCGTAACATATCAGAACCTTCCGGTAAAGAAACATACCCTCGCTTCATATCGTATGGCAAACGTTTTGCCATACCTAACCTTACACCCGATGTTACATACAATGGCGGTTTTTCTATGCGCGGAAGGCGCTTTGTAGGATCGGGTACAGTGGCCGAACCCGCACAGTTAATTTTCAAACGCAATGGCAAACCATTCTTAATAGCGTCTTCGGTTGAATATGGCATTACGAAGGATCAGATTCTGGCAGATGATGCCAGTATTGTTATGCACCTTACCGATACTGATTCGGTTTATCACCCCGATGTGCAAATGGTATACAGCATAACAAAAAAGCACTTATCGCTAATCCGCAACGGTCAGGGCCTATCACAAACTCCTTATTTCGATACCTATCACAAGGTAAACATGTTCTGTGAAGAAGTAGCGTGGGATATTGACCAACCTAAAATTGAATTGCGAGTACTTGAAGGCGCAGCACAAAGTATAGCTGACTTTGAATCGCAGGATTTTTTCAGGCCCGAACTGTTTGACAAGTTCAGCGATGGAACAGGAACCAATATTATATCTATGCTGGCCCAATATTCAAAGGCTGCCGGTGGTAATGACTTTCTGGTTAGCGACATAGCCAGCTACATGCATGCCACATCTGACGAGATGCGACCAAGCATTATGAAACTGGCAACAGTTGGGCTAATTAGTTACGATATACCTAACGATAAGATTCACGTTGAGAAAAGGCTGGGAACCTTTATTAGTAACAAAATAGGCAAAATGGATTATGACGTGCTTGATTACCATTCTGAAAATCCGGGCCGTGGTGTAGATAATGGTGTATTGGATCTGTTAAGTAACGACATTACTCTTAACGGTATTAAAGTTATTGTAGTTAGCGATTCAGAGAACGTATATATATATCCAAAAGATCAACAAGTAGTACTGCACAAAAACCGTAACTCAACCTTTGGCGGTAATGTGCATGCAGGGCGTTTCGATTTCTATGGCAAGCATTTCGAATTTAAGTACGATGACTTTAAGATCAAGATGAATGCTACTGACTCTATTCGTATACAAGCTGAATCGTACGAAACAGATTCGCGTGGGCAACGTCACTTAGTACCGGTTAAGAGCGTTATTGAGCACGTAAGCGGAGAAATAGCCCTCGATCAACCGTTCAACAAATCGGGTTTAAAACCATTCCATCAATATCCAATACTTACAAGTGATACAAACTCATTTGTGTTTTACAATAAAAAAACCATACAAGGTGGTGTCTATAAAAAAGATAATTTCTATTTTAAGCTAGATCCGTTTGTTATTGATAGCTTGAATAGATTTACCAATGCCGGATTGCATTTTAACGGAACCTTTGCATCAGCTGACATTACGCCCGATATGCGCGAAACACTTAAGCTACAGCCTGATTACTCATTAGGTTTTGTGCATGATGCTCCGGCTGATGGTATGACTCTTTATAATGGCAAGGGTAAATTCTTTAGCAAACTGCGGCTTAACAATAATGGCTTAACGGGTGATGGTACCGTTAACTATGTAACATCTGTTTCCAAGTCAAATAACTTTAGGTTCTACCCCGATTCAATGAACGCGACGGCGAACAAGTTCGTCGTCAACGAACAAAAATCACCACCCGAATTCCCTCCTGTAACTGCCGACACTGTTTATGAACACTGGTTACCTAAACAAGACCATATGGCCGTTAACGACGTTAAATCTCCTTTCTTTATTTATACGAATGAAAGTATTTTTCATGGTATGATGAGTCTTACCCCTGATTTACTCTCAGGTAATGGTGAGATAGATTTTTTAAAGGCCAGCTTAACGTCTAAGTTCATCCGTTTCAAACAACATAAGTTTAATGCCGATACAGCAGACTTTAGCCTTGAAGCAACCGATAACTCGGGTATTGCATTTGCCACCAACAATATGAACTCAGAAATTGACTTCCAAACCCAAATGGGTGAGTTTAAATCGAATGGTGGTGGCTCTGTAGTTAAGTTCCCAGAGAACGAATATATAGCCTACATGGATGAGTTTAAATGGTACATGAACCAGGATCAACTTGAATTGAGTTCGAGCAAGACACAGAAAGTTGAAGTTCAGGGTAAGGAATTACAGTTCTCGGGTGCTAAATTTATATCAACCGATCCGAAACAGGACTCCCTGCAATTTATTGCTCCTTCTGCTCGATACAGTATTAAGGACTTCCTTATCACTGCACATAAAGTTCCGTTCATTAATGTTGCCGATGCAGAAATTGTACCCGATAGCGGAAAAATATTAGTACATAAGAACGCTGTAATGGAACCTCTTATACGCGCTGAAATAACTGCCAATACTATTACCAAGTATCATCACCTGTATAATGCCGATTTAAGCATAACCTCTCGAAAGAGTTATAGTGGTTCAGGTTATTATGATTATGTAGATGAGGCCAAGAACAAAAAAGCTATTTACTTTAGTAATATACACGTTGACACAACGCACCAAACGGTTGCTAACAGTACCATTGCCGATACGGCACACTTTAACTTGAGCCCGTATTTTAGTTACCAGGGTGGTGTAACATTAAAGGCGACGAACCCTTTCCTTTCATTTAACGGAGAAGCACGTATCATACATGAGTGTAATGAGTTGAAAATTGCTTGGGTGAAATTCTCTTCGCAAATTGACCCTAGCAATGTGCAAATACCTATAAGCGGCCATGCTGTTAATGAAACTAATGCGCCACTGGCATCTTCTCCTATATTGGCCACAACCGATTCACTGCATATGTATGGTGCCTTCCTGTCGCCATTGGTTAATGGCAAAAAAGACATTATAGTGTTACCTGATAGCGGGTACTTAGCTTATGATAAGCCATCGCAACAATACCGTATTGCAAGCACAGAGAAGTTAATAGAGCAATCGTTGCCCGGTAATTATGTAAGCCTTGATACACGCCGTTGCATATTATATGGCGAAGGTATTATGAACCTTGGCCCTGATTACGGCCCTGTGGATATGCAAACGGTAGGTAACATTAACGATTACCTGGTGCGTGATTCAATAGAAGCTAAGGTTATGGTGCTGCTCAACTTCTTCTTTGATGATGGAGCATTAGATAAAATGGCTGGCGACTTTACGAATATGGGAAGCTTAAAACCTATTGACGTGAGCAAGGGTGATGTACAAAAGAACCTTCACCAGTTATTGGGTAAAGAAGAGGCTGATAAACTTATATCGCAGTTAACCCTATACGGAACAGCCAAGAAGATACCAAAGGAACTCCAATCATCGCTTTACTTCAGCCAGTTGACATTGAAGTGGAACAACCAAACCCGTTCATATGTTTCAGAAGGAAAGATTGGTGTGGGTAGCGTAGGTAAAACCATGGTAAATAAAATGTGCGATGGTAAAGTTGAGTTTAAGAAGAAACGCGGTGCCGATGAAATAAACATTTACATAGAGCTTGATCCCCAACACTGGTACTACTTTAACTATGTAAATGGATTTATGCAGGTACTTTCTTCGAATAACGATTTCACCAATGCTATATCGGCACTTAAGTCTGATAAGCGCGAACAGAAGACGGATAAAGGTAAATACACATTCGGTGTTTCTACTTCAAACAAAAAGACCATCTTCCTGCGTAAATTTGAGACTGACAATGGCGGTGGTGGCGGAAACTAATACCTGACCTACTTATATAGTTTTATAAATTAAACGTATGAAGAATACTTCGCTCATCAGAACATTCTCTGCATTGGCCCTACTTCTTTCGGTAAATGCTTTAGTGGCACAACCCTACAATCCATCGCTATTCAATTGTATGAAGTGGCGCATGATTGGCCCCTACCGTGGTGGACGTACCGTTGGTGCATGCGGTGTGCAACAGCAGCCTAATGTATTTTATATTGGAGTAAATGATGGTGGCGTTTGGAAAACCGATGACTACGGCCGCACCTGGAGCCCTATTTTCGATTCAATGCCAACCGGCTCTATTGGTGATGTGGCAGTGGCTCCTTCGAACCCAAATGTGGTTTACGTAGCAAGTGGTGAAGGCATACAACGCCCCGATCTTTCAGTAGGGAATGGTATGTATAAATCTACTGATGCAGGTAAAACATGGACACACCAAGGGCTTGATGATGCGCAGCAAATTGGTGGCCTTGCAGTTGACCCAAAAGATGAGAACAGAGTTTTTGCAGCTGTGCTCGGCCATCCTTACGGGCCAAACGAAACGCGTGGTGTATTCCGCACTACCGATGGTGGAAAGACCTGGCAGAAAGTATTATACATTGATGAGAATAGTGGTGCTATACAAGTTGCTATTGACCCGGTAAACACACAGATAGTTTATGCTGATATTTTTATGGCGCGTAATGCGCCATGGGAGAATGGCTATTTCTCGGGTAAGAATAGTGGGCTTTATAAATCAGAAGATGGAGGCAATACCTGGAAAAAATTAGCAGGTGGATTACCAACAGCCGAAATGGGCTTAGGCAGAATAGGCTTTTGCATTGCACCAAGTAACCATAACCGCCTATATGCAACAATAGATTCGAGAAAAGGCGGAGGAGAATATAGAAGTGATGATGGTGGTAACACGTGGATATTACTAAGTGATGATGTGCGCTTATGGGACCGTGGTGATGATTTTGCAGAAATAAAAGCTGACCCTAAGAATGCTGACATCGTTTACGATGTGAACGTAGTAGTTTGGAAATCGATTGATGGAGGAAAGACATGGAAAGGCTTTAAAGGCGCACCGGGTGGAGATGATTCACACAGGTTATGGATTAACCCTGACAATACTGATGTAATATTATTAGCAGGTGATCAGGGTGCATGTATAACGGTTAACGATGGTGCAACATGGAGTTCGTGGTACAACCAGCCTACAGCGCAACTATATCACGTTACTGCCGATAATGCATTCCCTTATAATGTCTATAGTGGTCAGCAAGAGAGTGGTTCAGTAGGTATAGCATCTCGTGGTAATGATGGAGGAGTAACCATGCGCGACTGGCACCCGGTTGCAGCTGAAGAATATGGGTATGTAGTGGCAGATCCGCTTGACCCGAATATTGTTTACGGAGGAAAGATTTCAAAGTATGATAAGCATACAGGTCAGGCGCAAGATATTTCACCTGATGCTACGCGCTGGGGTAAGTATCGTTTCTTGCGCACTGCTCCTATTGTGTTCTCTACTATCGATAAAAAGACATTGTACTTTGCGGGTAACGTAGTTTTCAAAACTCACGATGGAGGCAACTCATGGCAAACTATCAGTCCTGATTTAACCCGCACCGCTTATGATGTACCCCAAAACATTGGAGTATATGCAGCAGATTCGATGAAGAAAATGCCACCACGCGGAGTGATATATACATTAGCATCTTCACCATTAGACAGCAATACCATTTGGGCCGGTACCGATGATGGGTTGATACAAGTAACCCGAAACGGAGGACAAACATGGAACAATGTTACTCCTACTGGTTTAACTAGTTGGAATAAAATAAGCCTGATTGATGCCAGCCACAGTAATGCTAACTGCGCGTATGCAGCGGTTAACAGCAGTAAGCTTGATGATATGCACCCGCATATTTACAAAACTACCGACGGCGGACAAACCTGGAAAGAGATTGTAAATGGCCTACCGAATGACCCTATTAATGTGGTAAAAGAAGACCCTATGCGCAAAGGATTACTATTTGCAGGCTCTGAACGGATGACCTATGTCTCGTTTGATGATGGAGACCACTGGCAATCATTGCGATTAAATATGCCATGCACATCTATCCGCGATTTGACCATAAAAGATAATGACCTTATTGTGGCAACACACGGCCGTTCGTTTTGGATATTAGATGATATTACTCCACTCAGGCAAATGACAGCAGAGACGGCGAAACAGTCATTTATTTTATATAAGCCAGGAAACGCTTACCGTGTTCGTTGGGATATGTATCCTGATACACCTATGCCCAAAGATGAGCCTGCAGGACAAAACCCACCCGATGGAGCAATTATAGATTATTATCTTTCTACTAAAGCCAAAGGAGAAGTAACACTCGACATCTCTGACTTTACAGGTAAGATACTCCGCCATTATAGTAGTTTGGATAGTATGTATAAAATACCGCCTGTAAATATTCCGCTTTACTGGATAAGGCCACAGCACATACTTTCAGCAGATTCAGGGTCGCACCGTTTTTTGTGGGATATGCATTTGCCTCCGCTCAATGTACCTGCCGAATACCCAATATCGGCAGTAGTTGGCGAAACTGCCCCTGCCCCTACCTCACCATGGGTAATACCAGATACATATACAGTGACATTGCGAGTAGATGGTAAAAAGTATTCGCAGTTTTTTGCCGTGGTTATGGACCCGCGCGTAAATGTCTCATCAATGGCATTAAAGCAACAGCTAATATTATCGATGGTTTGCTATGAGCATCGATATTACTTGATAGATGCGGCTAAAGAAATAGAATCGGTAAAAAAACAGGTACAAGCACTTTTACCCAAGACAAAATCACCATTAACTGAAAACCTAAAAAACTACGTACAAAGTTGCGACTCGCTTAAACTCGGTGACATGGAACAGAAGTTCACCATATTGTTTAACAGCCTGCAAGGAGCCGATGCACAGCCTACCCAACAATGTATGGATGCCGTTAAACTGAACGACGATATTTATACAAAGACCTGGCCGAAATGGGAAGCACTTCAAAAGGAACTTGCACCTATTAATGAGCAATTGAAAAAGGAGAAGTTAAAGGATATACATTAAGAGTTTCCACCAAAAATATGATCATATATTGCATCGCCATCTTTACCCTTAGGGTAATGGTGTCTTCCTCTTAAAATTTCTTCCATTGTCCATTCGGCAGACCTCTTTTTAAACTGCTCTTGGGATACTTTTATTAAGGATTCATCTTCAAACAGCGGGTTAATCTCAATTAGCAATACATCTTCAATTTCATCCTCATTTTTACCTTCATCCTTATGCTTCTTATAAACATCAATAAGATTCTTTATAAAAGCCACGTCCATAATATCTAATACTTTCAGATTACTATTTGCCTCTGAAATAAGGTCTATAGAATGGATAATTTTATGAATTATTTTAGGTATTGCAATTAAATTATCTTTTTGATTATTGCCTGCATCCCAATCTATATGATGAACATCCCAACCCTTAGGAATATTCCCATAGCCATATATCTTTTTATAATTTACTTTAGACCTCATCATACCAATATACGAGTTTAATTTAAGCGGAGGACAAAGTAATGGCACGTGAGGTGAAAAGAAATTACGATAGGAAATAACATCCGCCAGCTGGCGGACAAAGGATTGTGCCAAAGCCACGTAGATTTACTGCTCCGACTTCTTAGTTACAACAATAGACACAAAGTCTCCGAAGGTTGCCATAAATCGGCTATGTTTATCTTCAAATTCCGCTAACCATTTTAAAAACTTTTTGCCTCCAAGCCAGCTATGGGCATACAGCTTAAGAAAATAAATATTGGTACTCCGCCAGCAAAAGAATTCAATGTTGTCACTAAAGACAAACGATTTCTTAAACCATGCCGGACTATGAGAATAAAAATATAATCGCGGTTTTGAGTTAAAGAATCGCACATAAATTTTACCTGCAAAATGGCGGGCAACCCTGTATAACTGAATTACATTAAGCGATAGATTCATCAGCCAGCTGTGATAGAACCAGCTATACACAATAACTATTTTAGATCCGGGCTTAGCAACACGATATAATTCATTTACCGCATTCTTCTGTTCGTCTTTATGTATATGGTAAAGCGTATGTTGCGAAACTACCGTATCACAGACATTATCATTCAAGGGGATATTCGTAATATCTCCGCAAATATAAATCCCCTTCTTCCCATTTCTTTCCAAATTTAACTTTGCTTGTACCAATGCATTGATAGAAATATCAATACATATTCTGTATTCATATCCGTCTGAAAGGTCCATGTATTCTTGCAGGCTTACCGGCCCTGATGCAATATCTAAAAAGTATTTTCCCGTTTTAGGGTAGTACTTTGATGCACTTCTGAAACAATGCTGAAAGTATTCTCTGGTTAACTCCCTGTCGTCTACCCATTTTTTCCAGTCCTGGTAAATTTGCAACGAATCGTTCGTTTCAAAGTTGATCTGATTGTAATAATCTAATACACGCTTTTTGTCGAACGATATATCAGTACGTTTATCTACGCCTTTACCAATATATACAACATATTGAGGCAACAGAATAATAATTGTATTAAATACAGGGTAGAAATATGACCTGCTGCTATCTATTAATCCCTTATCAAGCTGGCCAAATTTTAAAAACTCATCGTTAATGCCGAATTTGCTAAAATCTGCTTTCTCAATTACCTCAAGTTTATTTTGTGTTAATGGGCAACGCAGAATACTAAAATCCATCTACTTGTTTTATAATCCAAATATAGCGGTTTAGAATAAAGCCGTGAGGCTGGGCTCATTGCAAAATAGTAACGGCACGTGAGGTGAAAAGAAAAGATGATAGGGCATGACACATAGATGCAAAGGATTGTGCCAAATCCAAGTAAACTAATGTATTTGCTTTGAGATTGCTTCGTTCCTCGCAATGACGAACTAACTAATTAACATTCGCCAACACCGGATTGGCATTGATCTCGTCAGATTCTATACCACCATCCTTCAGACGGATAATACGATGCGCATAGCGGGCAATATCTTCCTCGTGCGTAACCAGCACTATTGTATTTCCTTTTTTATGAATATCCTCGAACAGGCCCATAATTTCTACCGAGGTCTTAGAATCGAGGTTACCTGTAGGTTCATCAGCCAGAATAATAGCAGGGTGGTTAACCAATGCACGCGCTACGGCCACACGCTGGCGCTGCCCACCAGACAATTCGTTTGGTTTATGCATCATACGGCCTTTCAGCCCCACTTGTTGCAATACTTCCTCAGACCTTTGCTTGCGCTGTTGTTTGGTAGTGCCCGCATAAATCATTGGAAGCATCACATTATCTAATGCTGTAGAACGTGGTAACAGGTTAAAGGTCTGGAACACGAAGCCAATCTGCTTGTTTCGCACATCGGCTAAGTCGTTATCTAACATCTTATCAACCGAAATACCGTTCAATATATATTGTCCGCTGGTAGGAGTATCGAGGCAACCTAGTACGTTCATCAGGGTAGATTTACCTGAACCTGAAGGGCCCATTAAAGCCACGTATTCGTTTTTATGAATGGTGAGACTAACGGAATGCAGAGCGTTAATGGTCTCTACACCCATTTTATAGACTTTACTTATTCCGATAAGTTCGATTATCTTTTCCATAGCCTCTAATTATATGCGAATATACCAAAAGGGCGCAATTGCTTAATACTTAAGCGTAAAGTGTTGCTTTACCTGCCCTTTGCGGAAGAATACAAGGCCAAATGAGAAAAGGTCGATGGTTACAGTGGCACTGGGTTCCTTAATAATTTCCTGCCAGGCACTATACATATCCGGCGACCAGCGTATATCATCGAATATAAAAACGCAGTTATCGGCAGCCAATGGCAAACACTGCTTGAAGTAGTTAAGTGTAGGCTCTTTTTTATGGTTGCCATCGAAGAAAACATAATCGAGTGAAGTAAGTGTTTTTAATACTTGAGGCAACGCTTCATCGAAATTGCCTGTTACCTGTTTTATATTGGTTGCTTTAAGCAGTTGAAAATTCTTGGATGCCAGTTTAGCCGTTTCGGGACTACCTTCCATAGTTATAAAATTGGCATTGGGACAAGCCTTCGCCAGATATAAGGAACTAATACCTAGGGATGTACCAATTTCTAACATGGTTTTAGGCTGCATGAAATTTGACAACCTAAATAATACTCGGCCTTGTTTAGCTGGTATGGCAGAACGTGAAGCAATATCACTCACTTTTCTTTTAGAACTATTACCCGCACCAGCGCCAAAGTCGACCACATTAATAACTTCATCGGACTGGATCAACATGGACCTAAGATGCTCAATAGGAGCGAAATCGTAATACTCACGGTCGCCATCAATAACCTTTTGGTAGAACTCATACACAAAAGCAGAATGGGTGCCGTGCAGCGTTTTTGCACGCATTAAATATTGCAGATACTGAAACGGCAGAAATATTTTTTTCACCCCACGAAAATACAAATCTATAGCCATAAAATTTCATACTTTTGACAGGCTTAAATTTTATCTCCTTTTAGCATACCTATGGGAAATTACGCGATAGCGATACACGGCGGTGCAGGCAGCCTGATGACAGGCACAATTACTGCTGAAAAAGAAAAGGAATTTAATGACAAACTTTCGGAAGCCCTGCAGGCAGGTTACAATATATTAAACAAAGAAGGCTCAGCTATTGATGCGGTAGAAGCCGCAGTGCGTGTATTAGAAGACAGTCCATTATTTAATGCCGGCAAAGGTTCAGTATTTAATAGCGACGGCATAAATGAAATGGATGCTGCCATTATGAATGGGAAAAACCTGAAAGCCGGTGCTATTGCAGAAGTACACACTATACGTAACCCTATTTCGGGTGCACGTGCGGTAATGGAAAAATCGAAACATGTATTATTGGCAAGTGCAGGTGCTGAAAAGTTCGCTAAAGAAGTAGGTCTTGAAATTGTTGACCCATCATACTTTTACGACGACACCCGCCACAAACAATGGCTGGCAACAAAAGATGACCCTACAAGCAATTCGTGGGCAGGTGATGGTATACCTGAAGGGACCAAGAAACATGGTACGGTTGGATGCGTAGCATTAGACTCTCAGGGGAATATTGCTGCAGCTACATCAACCGGTGGTGTAAACAATAAAAAATTTGGTCGCGTGGGTGATTCGCCTATTATTGGTTCAGGAACTTATGCCAACAATAAAACCTGTGCGGTATCATGCACCGGCGAAGGTGAATACTTTATCCGCAATGTGGTATCTTATGATATATCGGCCTTAATGGAATACAAGGGCTTTAGTCTTGCCCAAGCTACTGCCGAGGCATTGAAAAAGGTGGCACTACTTGGTGGTGAAGGCGGATTAGTTGCGATAGATGCACAGGGAAATATATCAGCTCCGTTCAATACCAATTCTATGTTCCGCGGTTGGATAAATACAGCCGGAGAAAAATTCACAGGTATTTTCAGATAAGAGTATTCATGAAAACATACAGCGAAGTATTAGACTACCTGTATAAACGCTTACCTATATTTCAAAGGGTGGGCAGTATTGCCTATAAAGGTGGGTTAGATAATATCATTAAACTCTGCAATGCACTGGGTAATCCTCAAACCAAATTCCCGGTTATACATATTGCAGGCACCAATGGTAAAGGCTCAACATCGCATTACTTAGCATCTATATTACAAAGTGCAGGATATAAAAATGTAGGGCTACATACATCTCCCCATTTAAAAGATTTCAGAGAGCGCATAAAACTGAATGGCATACCTATGCCGGAACAAGATGTAATTGATTTTGTAAATTCAAACAAAGAACTTATAGAACAAATGGATTGCTCTTTTTTTGAATTGAGCGTAGCAATGACCTTTTGGTATTTTGCAAAGGAGAAATGCGAAATTGCTGTTATTGAAACCGGCCTTGGTGGCAGATTAGATTCTACCAATATTGTTGACCCGATACTTTCTGTCATCACCAATATAAGCTTCGACCATGTAGCATTATTAGGTGATACCCTACCTAAGATTGCAGCCGAGAAAGCAGGTATTATTAAACCCGGAAAGCCTATAGTAATTGGCGAAAAACAAAGTGAAACAAAACCGGTATTCGAGGCAAAAGCAAAAGAGCTTAATTCGCCAATTTGCTTTGCCGATTCAATTTACAGTGTTAGTAATGTCCATACAGCGAGTAAAGCCAAAACACCTTATCTGGTAATGGATGTTGCAAAAGATGGCAAGTCGTATTTTACTGCATTGGCATCAGAACTCAACGGAACATATCAACAGAAAAATATTTGCACCGTGCTTGCAACAATAGATGTGTTAAACAATGCAGGATATAAAATAAGCCTAGAGAATGTACAGCATGGTATTGCTAATGTAATAACTCAAACCGGATTATTGGGAAGATGGCAAACTATTTCTACTTCTCCCCTTACCATTGCCGATACTGGTCACAATGAAGCAGGAATAAGAGAAGTAATAAAGCAGTTAGCAACCGTAAATTACAAACGCCTGCATTTTGTAATTGGTATGGTGAATGATAAAGAACCTGATAAAGTATTATCGCTGCTTCCTAAAGATGCTACCTATTATTTTTGCAAAGCAAATATTCCACGAGCATTGCCGGAAAAGGAATTAGCAACTGTTGCAGCCAACTACAATTTACATGGCGATAGTTTTGCCACAGTTAAAGAAGCATTGGATGCTGCACGGAAAAATGCAGCACAAGACGATCTTGTTTTTGC
>Ga0207041_1068_pt1 | contig 19865 bp, 17 predicted proteins | sample Alteio_BWMinCont_73_FD_153311 | JGI IMG/M metagenome (GOLD analysis project Ga0207041, IMG submission 153311) | Enriched cells from forest soil in Barre Woods Harvard Forest LTER site, Petersham, Massachusetts, United States -... | ecosystem: Environmental > Terrestrial > Soil > Temperate forest >... | reverse complement strand
GCGGGCGGCGGGGTTCACCGACGAGCAGCTCAAACAATGGGAGTCACTGTTTGCCCGGCAAAATGGCTACGCGTTCTCGGTCGACGATATCACGCTGCCGGACGACGAGGGCACACTGACCGTCGACCAGGCCCAAATCTCCGGCCTCAAAGCCACCGTGGGAGCCGACGCCTATGCCAGGTACCAAGCTTTCATGGCGGCGCAAGGCAGCCAGGTGATGGTGGCGGCCATCGCTCAGCTTGCAGAATCGCTGGGCAGCCCGCTGACTCCAGATCAGAGCCGAGCGCTCTTGCCGCTCCTGGCCGCCGGCCAACAAAATACGGAGTGGGAAGCGGAGACGCCGAAGGCAGCAACCCTCCTTTCACCTGCGCAATTGCGGGCGTGGAATGCGGAAAAGGCCAATCGGTTGGGCAGCCAAGCGGAGGACGCCTACCGGAGGGCCGCGGCTCAAGCCGCCACCCCATGATCAAAGTCCGATCTGTTTTAGCTTTTGGCTTGGGATTGATTGCGGCGGGCGCGGCGATGGTTGGATGGCTTGAAATGATGCAGATTCGCGAGCTAAGAACCGCGCTCGAGAAGTCGAACCAGCTCGGGAAGCATCTCGCTGCGGACGTGACGGCAGACGCCAAACGGAACGAATGGCAGCGCAAGCAGCGGGCCGCGCTGCAGGCCAAAATGGACCAGCTGAAAGCGGCGCACCCCGAAGCCGCGCGGGCAAACGAGCGGCCGCTCGATGAGAAAGCATGGCTGGCGATATACGGCGACCCGAAACTCCAAAACTTGCGGCTGAACACTTACCGTTCGCGGCTGATCTTTAGTTATGGCGGTTTCTACCGCGCAATGGGGCTTTCGGCTGCCCAGATCGCGAAGTTTGAAGAGATTCGCGCCCAGTCGCGGGCGCACTACGAAGATATCGCGATGGCAGGCGAAACGCTCGGCTTCGACGCCAAGGGCCCGGAAGTGGCGCCGCTCATCGCCGATAACGAAGCCAGACTCAGGGCCGATGAACTGACGCTCTTGGGCCAGGCGGGCTACGATCGGCTTCAAGCGTACGACCAGGCGGCTCCGGAGCGACAGTTCATGAGTTCGCTCGCGTCCAATTTGCTGTTCACCTCCGCTCCGCTTTCCAGTCAGCAATCCGAACAGCTGGCTCAAATTGTTTCGGCCACGCGGCAGCCGGCCCCGCTTTCCGCAGCCGAACCGATGGCACCGAGCGGCATCGACTTCGGCGAGGTTCAAGCTCAGGCGGCCAACTTCCTGTCCCCAGCCCAAGTCACGGAGTTGTCGTCAACGATCGCTGAGGCCAAACACCGAGAGTTGATGTTCCAGGTGATGGGAATGATTCGCGACTGGGAGCACAAATCGGCTTGGCCGGGGACCCACTGAATTGATTTTGTTGCTATCGATTTCGATCCCTGCCCAATCGACAACGATGACCTGGACGATCTGGCCCCTTCGGACGCGCTTTGGGTTAAGCATGTTCGTTTCCGCGGCTTGCTTCGCAAACTCGCCTGAAATGGTCGATATCGGGGATCACAAGTTGGCAATCGCGCGGAGTGGGCAGGGAATACCGACGGTTGTGATGGAGTCCGGCGCCGGAGGCGATATTCCCGCTTGGACCAAGATTATGTCCGGGGTCGGTTCTTTTACTTCCGCGGTCACGTACGCCCGGGCCGGGCGCGGAGCTTCCGAAGCCGCCAAAACACCTCGTACTCTCACTAATATGGTTACGGAACTTCACGAGATGCTGGTGGCCGCTGGCTACAAACCGCCCTACGTGCTGGTCGGCCGTTCGCTTGGTGGGATCTTTGTCCGCGCGTTTGCCATCATGTATCCTGGTGAAACAGCCGGTCTGGTCCTCGTCGACGGTAGTCATGAGCGCCAGCAAATCGAATTTGCCAAAGCCGAAGGGCTCACGACGGAAATGTACTTCGCGAAGACGAAGCAGGCGAACATACAGGACGCCGCAACCAGCCGAGAGTTGGACGGCCTAAAACCGGTACTGATCTCAGGCAACCTCGGTCTCTCGGGCTTGCTGTCCGATCTGCCGATGGTCGTTATCACCTCGACTCGACCCGACCGTCCGCCGGCAGTCCTGAAGGCCTGGAGAGTGCTACAAGATGAGGTCTTCCGGTCGACGACTCACGGAATGCACATCGTGACCAACAAAAGCGGCCACAACATCACAGAGACCGAGCCCGAACTTGTGATTAATTCGATCCGGTGGGTGGTAGATACTGTCAGGGCGGATCAGCCTGATAAGTAGCGCAGGCCGCACACGCGGCCTCAATTTTCCAAGTCCATAGCACTCTTGATGCTCCAAACGAAGGCGGACCCATTTCTCTGCACCAGCCAATTGCCGTCGCTGATTGCGGGCGGAGACTCGGCCGGGAAAATGCGCAATTGCATCGCGGCCAAACTCGGCATGCCGCAATCCACCCATTCATGCACGCGTTTGAGCAATCGATCAGGTAAGTTGGGCAAGCCGAAAAGGTTACTCCTCGGCTTCTTCGGACGGCGATATGTCCGCATACTGTCCCACTCGGTGGAAAGAATCGAGCGCCGCTTGCCCGTCTCGGGGTCGAAGAACGTCGGAATTAATCCAAGCTTTGCGGGAATAGCGGCTTCCACCGCCTCGGTTGTCATGCAGAGAGAAGGGGATTTCCCTTCTCTTGTTCTGCCTCCGGCCTCTCCGGTCTAAATTGCAATCGGCACAATCAGCCAATCTCCAGTGTCGGCGGCTTTTTGCGGCTAGGGAAGCTGGGGCAGAACTTTAGCTCTATCGAAAACAGGTGGGTTGCGGCTTCGGTGGAAACCAGCCGCGTCTGTTGAATAGGGTGAGCGGAGAAGGACAACTCGCGGTAATGGGACATAGAGTCACGAGCCAGAAGCAGCACAGGCGCACCGACGAACGACCTGCAAATCGGAAGCCGATGCAATAACTTGTCAGAGCGCCGCTGCGGTTTCTCTCACTTCACCTCGTAGATTTCCACCAGAGCATGATTGCCTGTGGCACCGGCAAGGCCGGACACTTGGGCGGTATAGGTTCCTGGCGCTAAGGTCATCTCAATGGCGGTATCCGCAGAGGTCGCAGGCAGCGCAAAGGCGTGGACTCGGGCGAATGCGGTCGCGAGCGCCGCGGAACCGCCCCAACCCGTATTGGCGGCCAGAGTGTTTCCTTTCGAATCAAACAAGGTCAGCGCTGGCGCGGTGAGCGGCGTCGCTACGCCGTATTGAGAGAGCGCGGGGCCGATTCCTCGGATCAGAACGGTTTCTGACGCCGTTCCAGTGATGACCAAACCAGCCACGAGCGTGTGGCCGGAGGCATCGACCTGGCCCAGGGTGGAAATGTTGATCAGATATACGCCCGAGGGCGTTTGGTCGGCGTCATAAATTTCGGCGAGCACTGTGCCGCCCCCCGCGCTCGGCGCCGAGACTTGCGCGGTATAGGATCCGGGATTCAGTGTTTCTAACAGTGCGGTATCCTTCGACGTGGGCGGGAGTGGAAACGCATACACCCGAGCGAACGCATTTGTCAGCTCTGTCGTTCCGCCCCAAGTCGCGTTGCTATCGATAGCGGCAGACAGACCATTGAAGAGGGTCAGCTGCGGAGCAGCCAGCGCGTCGGTGATCCCGAACTGGGACAAGGTCGGGCCGACGCCCCGGATGAGCACAGACTTTTGTCCTTGGCCAGTTGCAAAGCTTTGACCCGACCCCGAGACCACGAAGCCCGCAGTCATTGAGCCGCCTGCCGGTACAAAAGCATGCGACGAAAGATTGATCAAATGCGCATCGGTGGAAACCGACACGGTCACCGCATTGGAAGTCGCGGATCCGTTCGCATTGGTGATCGTAACCTGGTAGCTCCCAGCTTGGTCGCTTCCGATATTACCCAATACGAGTGTATTTGAGGTCGCGCCGGCAATCGCCGTACCATTCAGAGTCCACTGGAAAGAGGAGCCAGGCCATGAATTCACGGTCAAGGTGACAACGCCGCCGGTCGAGGAACTCTGCGGCTGGGGTTGCGTCGTTATCACCGGGACGATGGAATCGGTTAGCCGGTAAAGACCAGTTGAGCCGACAATTACGTTGCCATTTTGGTCGGTCCAAATGCTCGTAATACCACCGCCTCCAAATGGCAGCGGCCCATCTTGCAGCCTCATAGTAATCCCATAAATGCCGACAAAAGCTCCGTCGGCCAAATACTCGCTAATACCCACGCTCACAAAATCGTTGCCTGGGGTTAACGCAGACTCAGATATGCCGCTTGCGATGTAGACGTTGCCGGCATTGTCAACTGTCATGCCAACCGGTGGCACAGAAGTAGTCTGATTGAAGACATCAGAGGTCGTAAAAAGCCCACTTTCCAAAGTCGAAACCGTGCCGGATGTGGTTATCTTTCTGACTGTGCCCACGCTTGGCTCGAAAGCGTAAAGGTTGCCGGCTCCGTCAATGCTGAGATTAGTTGGCCGGGTAAACCGAGCCGCGATGCCGGTCCCATCGACCTCGCCGGTATTGCCCGCCGCTCCGGCGATGGTTGAAACGCTCCCAGAAGGAGTGACTTCGCGAATGGTCGCATTGCCTGAATCAGCCACAAAAACATTCCCGTTTTTGTCTACGCTGATCCCCATGGGATGGTTAAACCGCGCTGAGTTCCCATTCCCGTCCACGCTCCCACTCAGACCGGCAAAACCGGCAAGAGTTGAGACCGTGCCATCCGGCGCAATTTCTCGGATCGCAGAGTTCCCGGCGTCGGCGACGTAAAGGTTTCCGTTTGAGTCGATCGCAATCCCCGCTGGGGCGTTAAATCGCGCGCTGGTCCCCGGGCCATCGAACCCTCCGCTCTGGCCAGCGCTGCCGGCAAGTACCGTAACGATGCCAGCCGGAGTGACCTTAGAAACAGTGTTGGCAGTGTCGGTCACATAGATATTACCCGCGCTATCGCCGGTGATCCCGGCGATGCCGACAAATCCTGTCGCAATAGTGCTGATCGCCGGCGAGACCATAATTACCAATGAGGAACTGACGGTTTGGAGAGTGGTCGAGGCCGAGATTGTCGCAACGGTAGTACCAGCGGTGACAGGAATACCGGCGATTATTCCGGTCGTAGAGTTAAATGTGAGGCCAGCCGGCAGACCAGCGGCAGTGTACGTGGTTGCCGAGCCGTTAGTCAAAATCGCATATCGAAACGTAGTTCCTACAGACCCAGAAACCGAGGTGGCACTCGTCAGCGTTAAAGGGGGAACGACCGTAAGGACAGCCTTCTGGGAAGTGCTCGCCCCAGCGCTGTTTGCCACCGTGACTGAATACACGCCGGCCTGGTTTGCACTGAGGTTAGTTGAGGTCAGAGCAGGATTTGTGGCCCCAGGGATTCCGGCTCCGTTGAAGAGCCATTGGTAGGACGACGCCCCTGTCGCGCTGACTGTAAACGTCGCTGAGCCCCCGATTAGAGCGGTTACGCTTACCGGCTGGGCAGTAATTGTTGGAGGCGCGCTTTGGCCCCAGGCCGTCGCTCCCGCAGCAAAGAAAAGCCCCGCTTGACAGAGCAGACGCAAATTCTTGAAGAAACGCATGGCCGGGTCTGTTTTCACTTCACTTCGTGGATTTCCACCAGCGCATGATTGCCAGTGGCACCGCTGAGGCCGAATACCTGGGCCGTATAAGTTCCTGGAGCCAGAGTCATCGGCGGTATCCGCAGAAGCGGCAGGCAAACCACAGGGGTAACGACAACTTGCCCAAGCGCCATGACGCGCACGAGCAATCCACAGACCGCCACGTGATAATTTCATAAGGATGAGGTTTTGAGCGGGTCTGTTTCCCCAACGGCCCAAACGGAAGAAACCGGCCAGTGCCGAGCGAATTGCACGAAGAGAGGCCATCCAATTAACCGGTACCCGCTAAGACAATCGAAACTGGCAAACCCACCAGTCAAAATCCTTAGTTTCTTAGCTACCGCATGACCGTCGCTGACAGTGGCGGCCCAATGGCAAATATCGCCATTGACTCCTAACTTTTCAGATTGTGCGGATGTTCGCGTGTACAGATCAATGTTCGTAAAGGTTCATGGGGAACGAGAGAAAGACCGTTATTTTCTAAGGATCGGCGGGCCAGGGTGTCTTAAGGGGTACGGCCATGACTGTTCCCCGTCGAATCTCACCCGAAAAAGCGAATACAGCGGCCAACGCCATCGGTTACTTTCTCGCCTTCGATCGCTTGCCGCCTAGCAATTATCGCAAGCGCCTGAGTCAAGCCTCATACGGCCAGCGTAATTTTTGTGAACCGCCGATGAACAATTGCTCCCTGAGATACCTGGCAGTCATGGCTTCGGCAATCTTGTCGACAGCCCCCGCGACTGCGGCACCCGACAACGAACGGCCCCGTTATTCGATCATCGATCTGGGGCGTTCGAGTGAAGTCGTGGCCCTGAATGACAAAGGCGAAGTAGCGGGAACCCGAACGACTTCGGATGGCCATCGCCACGCTTTTCTTTACTCGCAAGGGCATATCATCGATCTCGGCACGCTTGGCGGCGCAGATAGTTTCGCGCAGGGGCTAAACAGTTCCGGCGTTGTCGTGGGGCTTGCGCAAACCGCCGAAAAAATGCCGGGCCCTGGTCATCGCCAGCTCTTTAAGCCGTTCATCTTTTCCAACGGGACTCTGCGGGAACTCCAGCTGATCGCTCCAGCGACCGAGACAATCGACCGTGCGGTCGACATCAACGATTCAGGGCAAATAGCGGTTACACTCCATTCCCAAATCGGCGCAATCTGGTCCTCGGGTTCAGCAGAGTTGCTAGGGACGTTGGTTCCGGCGGGCACTGGAGTTCGGATGGGGGAGAGCGTGAAGGGTGACGGAACGCGAACCCCCATTATTTCCTATCGGGCCGGGTACGTGGTGCCACGCCGCATAAACCGCTTCGGGACCGTAATAGGATTGGCTAAAGCGATGGACAGCTCAGAACACGCATTCATTTATTCCCATAAACAGCTCACCGATCTGGGTATACTGGACGGCAAGAGCAGCCAAGCAAAGGACCTCAATGATGATGGAACGGTTGTCGGATCGTATCGAACCAACGGCGGGGCTATCCACGCGGTTCGCTTTATAAGCGGCAAACCCGAAGACTTGGGCATTCCCGCCGGCTTTGAGAATTCCAGCGCCGAGGGGATCAACAATACCGGCGAGATTGTCGGCCAGGGTTACACCATCACCGGCGGCAGTTTTCTTCGGATCGATGCGATCCAGCGGGGCTTTCGATGGGACAAGGGCCGCTGGATCGATCTGACCAAGGAGGTCGATTTCGGCGGAAGCGGGTCCACGGTTATTTACGGCGTTACCCGAATTAATAACGGCGGAGATATCATTGGGCAGGCGGGCGGCGCCGCTGGGGGGCGTTCGGGTTGTCTTCTTCAGAGACAACCTAACTAGTTTGATGCGGTTTCGGCGGCCTTGTTTCTGCGCTGGCGCGAATGTTTCGCGACACAAAAAAGCCGCGGCCCCCATTAGGTTATCCGCGGCTAGCAGTTTAATTATTTAGACTAGCAGTTTGTTTATCCGCACTAGCACTTTGCATTATCCGCTACCAAGTTAGGTTGCGACTTAAACCGCCGCTTGGGGGCGGCCCTTCTCGGGCCAATCCAAGTGGAAGAACTTGCCGCGCGGCTTGTCCACCCGTTCGTAGGTGTGCGCACCGAAGTAGTCGCGCTGCGCCTGGAGCAGATTCGCCGGCAGACGGGCCGAACGGTAGCTGTCGTAGTACGACAACGCCGACGCGAACGTCGGAGCGGGCACTCCGCACTCGGCGGAGAGGGCCACCACCTTGCGCCAGTTCTGCTGCGCCTTCTTGAACATCTTATTGAAGTACGGATCGAGCAGCAGATTCGCCAGCTTCGGGTTGCGCTTATACGCCTCGGTGATCTTTTGCAGGAACGCCGCGCGGATGATGCACCCGCCGCGCCAGATCTGCGCGATCTCGCCGAAGTTCAAGGTCCAGTTGTATTCCTTCTGCGCCTGGCGCATCAGCTGGAAGCCCTGCGCATACGAGCAGATCTTCGAGCAGTACAAGGCATCGCCGATCGCTTCCAAGAGCGCCTTCTTGCTGCCTTTGTACTTCTTGCCCGGACCCTTGAGGATCTTCGAAGCGGCCACGCGCTCTTCCTTCACCGCCGAAATGCAGCGGGCGAACACCGCCTCCGCCACCGTCGGGGCGGGAACGCCCATGTCCAGCGCGTTGGTCGAGGTCCACTTGCCGGTGCCCTTCTGGCCGGCGGTGTCGAGCACCACGTCCACAAAAGCCTTCTTCGACATCGGATCCTTCTGCTGCAGAATGTCGGTGGTGATCTCGATCAGGAAGCTGTCGAGAATTCCCTTGTTCCACTCGCCGAAAACCTTGCTCATCTCGGCCGGCTTGAGGCCCAGCAAACCCTGCATCAGCGCGTACGCCTCGCAGATCATCTGCATGTCGCCGTATTCGATGCCGTTGTGCACCATCTTCACGTAGTGACCAGCGCCGTTCGGCCCGATGTACGCGGTGCAGGGCACGCCGCCTTTGACCGGATTGCCGGGGGTCGCGCCCATCAGGGGCTTGCCTGTCTTCGGATCGACCTTCGCCGCCACAGCCTCCCAAATCGGCTTCAATTCCTTCCAAGCGTCTTCCGTGCCGCCCGGCATCAAGGACGGGCCGAAGCGCGCGCCCTCTTCGCCGCCGGAAACGCCGCTGCCGATAAAGCGCAGGCCCTTGGCGGCCGCGTCGTTCTCGCGGCGGATCGTGTCCGTCCACAGCGCGTTGCCGCCGTCGATGATGATGTCGTCCTTTTCGAGGAGCGGCTCCAGGCCCGAGATCACCGCGTCCGTCGCCTTGCCGGCCTGGACCAAGATGATGATTTTGCGCGGCTTCGCCAGGCTCTGCACGAATTCCTCGAGCGTCTTGGTTCCGACAACGCCACCGGGCGTGCTCGGATTGTCGGCCACGAATTTGTCGGTTTTCTCCGTGGTGCGATTAAACACGGAAATCTGAAACCCGTGGTCGGCGATGTTGAGGGCGAGGTTCTGGCCCATCACAGCCAGTCCAATGAGCCCGATGTCGGAAAGCGGTTTAGCCATAAGCGGTGCCGAAGCTACGGAAGCGGCCGCCGAAAACCAACCTGTTTTTGTTCACACCGGCGTGACGGGCCCGGAACCGGGCGCGGCCGCATTGATCCAGGTGGTCGTGCCGTCGGCATAGCGTTCCCGTTTCCAAATGGGAACCCGCGACTTAGCCGCGTCGATGATGTACCGGCAGGCATCAAAAGCCGCTCCGCGATGCTCCGCGGTCACCCCGACCCACACCGCCAACTCTCCCAGCCCTAACGTCCCCACGCGGTGCACGCACCGGGCGCCTCTGATCGGAAATTGAGCTTCCGCTTCGGCCAAAATCATCTGGCCTTCCTTTTCCGCCAGCGGCACGTACGCCTCGTATTCCAAGCCGGCCACTTCCCGGCCGTCGTTGCGGTTCCGCACCCAGCCCTCGAAGGTCACATAGGCGCCGGCGCTGTCGTCCACCAAGGATGAACCCCATTCGGCGGCGTCGATCGGATCGGCGGACAGCTTAAATTCAAAGGATGCCATGGCTTAACCTCCCGCCACCGGCGGCAAAAATACCACCCGGTCGCCCTCGCGCAGAACCGAAGTGTTCTCGGCGAAATTATCGTTGATGGCCGTGCGGACGCGCTCCGGCGGGAGAGTAAAGCTATGCGTGGCCCGCAGCTGATTGTAGAGATCGAGCGGCGTCTCCGCGTCGGTCAGCAGGCTTTCCGAGGCCAGCCCCCGCTGCTCGCGCAGAATCGCAAAATACTGGATTTGGACGTTTCTCATCGGGCGAAATAGTCGGTCTTGCCGCCGGTCTTCTCCAACAAGCGAATCTGCCGGATCACAATTCCTTGGGCAATCGCCTTGCCCATGTCGTACAGCGTCAAAGCCGCCACCGAAGCGCCCGTCAGCGCCTCCATCTCCACGCCGGTCTTGGCGCTCGTGCGCGCCCGGCAGTCGATTTGGACTGTGCAGGAGCCGTCCGGCTCGGCCGGCCACGGCGTAATCTCGATTTTGCAGTCGTCCAGCGGCAGCGGATGGCACAGCGGGATCAACTCGGCAGTCCGCTTCGCGCCAAAAATGCCCGCCACGATCGCCGTGTTGAAAACCGGGCCTTTCTTGGTCGAGATCTCCGTTCGCTCGCCCGTCAGCAGCGCCGCCAGCGCCGGCGGCAGCACCACTTCGGCCCGGGCGTGGGCCGTTCGCGCCGTCACCGGCTTGTCGCCCACGTCCACCATCTGGGGACGGTCTTTGGCATCCAAGTGAGTGAGCATAAAAGAGTGAGTGATGAAAGAGAGGGAAAGTTCCGGCGGCGGACGGCTTTAACTCACACCCACGGATAATAGGGCGCAATGTAACCTGCCGGAAAATCTTCCAGCGTGGCCGGCAGCTCCAAAAAGCCGCTTGTCCCCACCAGGCCGGCAAAGTCGCCCGAAGTGTTGCCCGGCACCGGGGTTGCCATTGCACGGGCATCCGGCCCGCTGCTCACCCGCACCGGCAATAAACAGGTCAGTTTGGGCCGAAACCGAAACGGCGTGTCCAGCGCGGCCAACGCCAGCGGCTGCCGCGGCAAGCCGCTCGCCTGAGCCAGCGCCGGCAGGACAAACCGGTGCAAACAGGTGTAGGCCGAGACCGGATTGCCCGGCAGGGCGAAGATCGGAGTCGAACGGCTGCTGACCCCGAACCAGAACGGTTTGCCCGGGCGCTGGGCGACGCCTTGCACCACCTTGCGCACCTTTTGCTTCTCCAGTTCCGACGGCAGGTAGTCGAACTTCCCTTTGGAAACCCCGCCGGTAAACAGCAGCACGTCGTATTCCGCGATCAGGTGCCACAGCAGGTGTTCGATCTCCGGCCGCATGTCGCGGACGTGAAAGCGCTCCACGCGGGCATAACCGGCAGCCGCGAGCGCGGCCCGGATCGCGTGGTCGTTGCTCCGCCGGATCTGGTGCGCCGCAACCGGCGCGTCCACTTCCACTAGTTCGTCGCCGGTGGCGACTACCGCGATCTTGGGCACCCGGCTGACGGTCAGGACCGAATAGCCGCAGGCGGCGGCCACTGCGATTTCCCGGCCGGTGATCTTGGTTCCGGTGGGCACAATTATTTCTCCCGCTCGGTTATCCGTGCCTCGGCCGTGAATCGCGTTCCCGGCAAAGTGGTCCGAGGCAGCCGTCACATTGATCCGGCCGTCGTCGCGGGTGGTGTCCTCATAAGGCACTACGCAGTCCGCGCCAGTCGGGAGGACCGCACCGGTCATAATCTCGATGCAGGCGTCTGGCGTTGGGCTCAGAACTCCAGGCACCATCCCGGCCGCCTGCACCGCCTCGACGCGGAAATTCCGCAGGCCGGAAGCCAGCGAGGATGCGCGCAGCGCATATCCGTCCAGCGTAACCCGATCGAAAGGGGGCAGATCGCGATCGGCGCAGATGGGGTTGCGCAAAACCCGGCCGTGCGCTTCCGCCAAAGGGCAGTCTTCGCGAAGGCACTGGGGAGTGAGCTCGGAAATTAGCCGTTCCGCCTCGGCAGGGGTGACCATCTGGAGAAACTACCTATGTCGCTGCGCGGGCGCAAGATCGACGTAGAAGCGTGGAAGCGGCGCCCCCGCCGCTTCTACTTTTCTTTCGCGGAACCGTCCAACATAAGCCACATTCCATCAATGTATGAGGTGAAGGATCAGTATCAGCGCCCCCTGCGGGACCTGCGCGTGTCGGTGACCGACCGCTGCAATTTCCGCTGCCCGTACTGCATGCCCAAGGAGGTCTTCGGTCCCGGCTACCAGTTCCTGACCGACCCCCAGGTCATGACCCTCTCCGAACTTATCGCCATCAGCCGCGCCTTCGTGGCCTTGGGCGTTGAAAAGATCCGTCTGACCGGGGGTGAACCGTTGCTGCGTTCGGACTTACCGGACTATATCCGAGCCCTCAAACAGGATTTGGGCCTGCGGGACGTGGCGCTCACCACCAACGGCTGGCTGTTGGAAAAACTGGCCCCGGCGCTCCGGGCCGCCGGCTTGGACCGCCTGAATGTCTCGGTCGACGCCCTCGATCCGATGGTCGCCGGCCGGATGAACGGCCAGGGCTACTCGGTCGACCGGGTGCTGCGCGGCATCGCTGCCGCGGCGGCGCTCGGGTTTCCGATCAAGATCAACACCGTCGCCCAGCGCGGGGTGAATGAGGATCAAATCTTGCCGCTGGCGGAATACTTCCGGGCGCGCGGGCATACTCTTCGCTTTATCGAGTTCATGGACGTGGGGAATACCAACCAATGGGATCCTTCGTCGGTGATTCCCGCCGCCGAGCTGCGCGACCGCATTTCTGCCGTGTGGCCGCTGGAGCCCGTCGGGCCGGCCTACCGCGGCGAAGTCGCCGCCCGGTACCGCTACCTGGACGGCAAAGGCGAGATCGGCCTCATCAGCTCGATCACCGAGCCGTTCTGCCGCGACTGCAACCGCGCCCGGTTGTCCGCCGACGGCAAACTCTTCACCTGCCTGTTCGCCTCGCTCGGTTGGGATGTCCTGGGTTGTCTCCGGGCGGGAGCCGACGCGGCTGAATTGGAGCGCTTCGTGGCCAAAATCTGGCAGGGCAGGGTGGATCGCTACAGCGATGAGCGAGCTGAGCTGCGCGCGGCAGGCGAGCCCCGCACGAAGATCGAGATGAGCTATATTGGTGGGTAAATCTGACATTAGCTGTTGCGGTTGATGTATGAAAGCCTTGGAGGCTTCCGCTACCAAGCCATCGGATGAGGTTGGACTGAGGGCTGGGGCTTGGGGTATTTTCTACTTCAAGATATCCCGCGCCACGACAGGCACCTCGATCATCTCGGTCCCGCGCCGCACGGTATAAACCACGCGCGTCCCCGCCGGAACTCGCCCGCCCATCCGTTTGAGCAGTTCGGCGTCGTTCCGCCACCTCTCCGTGGACTGCCCGTCAATCCGCACCAAAGCATCCCCGTCACGGATTCCCGCCAGCGCGGCCGGATCGTTCGGCACCACGGTGGCGATCAGATCGGGATTGGCGCGGCTGCGCGGGTAATACGCCGCGCCCATCCGGTTATGCAAATACGGCGGCGCCGGGCTGCCGCTCACCCGCAGGTAGGCCGTATCGTTGGGCGGATCCAGCATTACTTCCATCCGCGCGAATGCCGCCAGGCCGATCGCGACGATCTTCTCTCCCGGTTCGGCCTGAACCGCATAGTAAGTCGGGTCCGCTTCGGAAACGGGCACCTTATGCAGAACGATCGTGCCGAGCGGAAAGGTCTCGGCGAATGACTCGTACGATAGCCGGATTTTCTGCCCCGGCAGGTAATCCATGTAGAGCGTCATCGGCGCGTTGGGATGCTGCGCCAGCCATTCCTTCCACTGATCGGGGGGCAATTCGACTCCCGACGGGTTGCCCGTATCCACGATGATCCGTTCCACGCCGCGCGGGTCGGACGGCGGGATCAGTGACAGGGTATTGTCCTCGTCCCAGATCTGAAACTGCTGCCACGACTTGGCGGCTGCCGGCACGGCGCTGATCTGGCTGAATTGCCCGTCGGCCAGCGCAAACGACCAGAGCGAACCGCGCATGGTGGGCCAGCCCACCATTCCTTCAAAGATGCCGTCCGCCCGTGGCACGGCGCGCGGCAGCGCAAACACCGGCACCATGAGATTCTTCGTGCTGACGCCAAAATACGTCAGTTCGCAGGGCACGCTGAACCCCACTTCCGGCTTTCCCGGGATTGGGTTCTTCACGTGCTCGGGAGCGGCCACCGCCAGGGCCAAGCCGATGGCCTTGGCGTAGTCCTCAGAAAGCACAATCGGAGCACCCACGCCCGTGTCGTAGAATAACCGGGCCGGATGCCCGTTGATGGCCGCTGCGGTCTGTCCGGGAGGAACCGCCTTGCCCCCATAGATGGCTTCGAGCCAAAGCCGGTCCTGAACGCCAGCGGGAGCCGGCGCCGAAGCAAGAGCGGCCACCGCGAAGAAAGTCCAATGCACAGCAGTTTATATAGTCTGGACCCGCATCCGTCCGTTCCACCTCATATGCGCTTCCCGACCAATGAAATTTACCCCCTGGCTAGTAGCTGTCGTTGGCTTGTCGGCCGCGCTGGCCCATGGTGCCGCACCGACGGTCGATCCCATCCCGCCGCTCTCCTTTGATGGGATCCAGTACTTGCACCGCTGGTCGGGACTCGACCAATTTGAATTCACTCCGGAGGGTCAGGAGGATCTGGACCATTTTGCCGACATGCTGACGGTCGACCCCTACATGATGGTGAAGGACGGGGATGGCTTGGCGAAAATGGCCAATGGCGTGCTGGCTAATTATAAGAAAAGCCGCGCGATCATTCTTGGGACTCACTCCGTGCCGCGAACGCCGGAAAAGCCTGCGGAACACTTCATTGCCGCGGTCTTCGGCCGCCCGGATTTCCTGGAAGCAGTCTTCGCTCGTTTCCGGATGGTCGATGGCGTCGGCTGCGCTTACGTCTATTCGCACCGGCTTTACGGCAAAGCCGGACCCGAAATGAGCAAATGGCTGAGCGCCCATGGTCAACAAGTTGAAAAAGCCCTGATGAACGCCGAAGACCTGCCAAGTCCCGTCATTCTTCATTAACCCTGCGGAAGAGCTGGACACCACACTTGAGCCGTCGGCTGCTTCGTTGAGCCGGCCCCGAAAGCTGGGATTTCAACTGGCCAAGAACGTGCTTAAGTCTGATAACCAAACCAGTTATGCCACCGGAGACTTCCAGTTCGGGCGGTGTTTTTCTCAGCTACGCCCGGGAAGACACCGAACCGGCGCGGCGCATCGCCGACGCCTTGCGGGCCTTTGGCGTTGAAGTTTGGTTCGATCAGAGCGAACTGCGCGGCGGCGACACCTGGGATGCCAAGATCAAAAAACAGATCCGCGAATGCGCGCTGTTTGTCTCGATCATTTCGGCCAGCACCCAAGCCCGGGGCGAAGGTTATTTCCGCCGCGAATGGAAGCTCGCGGTTGAACGCACCCACGACATGGCGGCCGGCCTGGCTTTCCTACTGCCCGTGGTGATCGATGAAACCAAGGAGTCGGACGCGCTCGTGCCGGAAGACTTCATGCGGGTGCAATGGACCCGGCTGCCGCGCGGCGTGCCCACTTCGGAATTTGTCGATCAGGTCAAGCGGCTCCTAGCCAATCCGCGGCAGGCGACGGTCGCTGCCAGCAGCTTCACCCGGGCTGCTCCCGGCCCCGCGCCGGCTCCGGCGGCAAAGCCCCGCCGCGGCGTGCCCGCGTGGGCTTGGGGCGTAGGCGTGATCTTTCTCGCCGCGATCTTCGTGGTCCTGCGGTCCCACCGGCCCGCGGAACCCATCGCGGTTGCCCCGGCGCCGAGCGTGCCCGTGCCTCCGGCCGCCGCCAAGGCCGACGACAAATCGCTCGCCGTTCTTCCGTTCGCCAACATGAGCGAAGACAAGGACAACGCCTTTTTCACCGACGGCATTCATGAAGACATTCTCACCAATCTCGCGCAGATTCACGACCTGCGGGTCGTGTCGCGGACTTCGGTGATGAAGTATGCGAAAACCGATGAATCCATCCCCCAAATTGCCAAGGAATTGGGCGTAGCTTACATCCTCGAAGGCAGCGTCCGGCGCGCCGGCAACAAGGTCCGCGTCACCGGCCAGCTCATTCACGCCGCCACCGACGAGCATGTCTGGGCCAAGGCCTACGACCGCGACCTGACCGACATTTTTGCGATCCAGGCCGAACTGGCCCAGTCGATCGCCGACGCGCTGAAAGCGCAGCTCTCGCCCGATGAGAAAACGAGCATCGCCCGGCGCCCGACCGACAATTCACTCGCCTACGACTCGTTTTTGCGCGCGCGCAATGTGCGCAATCGCGGCAACCTCTCGCACTCGGTGCTGGAGCGACAGCGCGAATATCTCCGCGATGCCCTCAAGCTCGACCCCCAATTTGCTCAAGCTTGGGGCGAACTCGCCGATTCGTACGCTTACAGCGCTTTTTCATTCGATGGCGGCATGGACGACCTGATCGCGCAGGCTAAAGCCGCCATCGATCGGGCCGTGACGCTGGCGCCCGACGATCCGGCGGTGATCGGCTCTCTCGGTACTTACTACTACTACGCCTATCGCGACTATCGACGGGCGAATGAGCAGTACGAACGGCTCGCTCGCCTCCGGCCCAACGATCCCACGGTGTTCAATTCGCTGGCCCTCATCCAGCGGCGGCAAGGCGCCTGGGCCCAGTCGTTGGCCAACTCCCGTCGAGCCGTCGAGTTGGATCCCGCCAATCTCAGCTATCTGCGCAGTTTGGTTTCGACGCTCGAGGCGGGCGACCGCTACGACGAAGCGGCCGCCATGCAGCAGCGCCTGGTGGCGCTCATGCCGGACAGCATCTTGGAACGCTATCAGCTCGCGAGCATTTCCTTTTCCAGCCGGGGTTCCCGCACCGAGACGGACGCCTTTTTTGCCCACCTCTCCCCGGAGGAATTCAATTCTCCGGAAGGGATCTCTGCCCGCCACAACTGGGCCGTAACCCGGGGCGATCTAACCGAGGCCATCCGCCTTGATCGCCTGCAGCCCTATTACAGTGGCGGGATCTTCAACCGAGCGGAACAAGCCGCGCTGGCTGCGCACGTTCTCTATTGGCAGGGCGATCGCGCCGGCGCGATTGCCCGGCTCGGGAATGCCGAAACTGAATTCAAGCAGAAGCTGGCCCAGGAACCCAAGAATGCGCTCGTCTGGGGCTTCCTGGCGATGGTGCACGCCGTGCTCGGCAATAGCGCGGAAGCACGCCGGTGCGTGGACCGCTGCGTTGAATTAATGTCCGAGACCCGCGACGCCTTGGATGGGCCGAACTACGCCACCGTGCGGGCCGACCTCTTGGACCTGATCGGTGATAAGGAGGACGCGCTGGCGGAATATCGCCGTCTGCTGCGCGTGCCCCAAGGCGCGAACATCTATCAATTGAAAGCCTCTCCCAGCCATTTGCGCGGCGATCCGCGCTTCGAGGCGCTGGTCAACGACCCGGCCAATAACGCACCGCTGTTCTGATCCGGCGCCTTCAGCCTTATGCCATCCCAACCCCTCGCCACCTTTGGCCGCATGCTTGTGGGCATCGCCCTGACGGCATTTGGCATTCAGTTCTTTCTCTGCGCCCACAATGTCACGACCCTCGCCGCGTCCTGGCCGCATTGGGTGCCGTTTCATTCCGCTCCCGTCTACCTAACGGGGCTCGTGCTCACGCTCTTCGGCCTGATGGTGACGTTTCGCTCCGATGCCCGCATGCCGGCGCTGCTCATTGGTTTCCTGAGCGTCCTGTGGTTCCTGTTGGCGAATCTGCCACCCATTGCCCGGGCTCCTGGCGATATCGGCATTTGGAATAACGGGGTGATGAACTTGGGCTTGGCCGGTTGCGCGTTTTTGGCCGGCTGCATGTCGCTTGCTGGCTCTTTCGGCAAAATGGGCCGGGCGTTGCTGGCGCTCGCTCTGATCGTCTTCGGCGCCGAGCACTTCTACTATGCTCACTTCGTGGCGACGCTGGTCCCCATCTGGGCGCCAGCTCATCTCTTCTTCGCTTACGCAACCGGCGTGGCTCTATTCGCCGCCGGCATCGCCTTCGCTTTCTGCAGCCGCCCGCACGTCGCGGCGCTACTCTCTGCGCTGATGTTTCTGCTCTGGGTCGTGGCGCTCCACGCCCCGCGCGTCGTCCACGCGACGCGCGGCGACAGCGCCAACGAATGGACGAGCCTCTTCCACGCGGTGGCCTTCGCCGGGGCGTCTCTGGTGATCGCCGGCATGAGCCGCGAGGAGCCGGCGTAGAAGCGGCGCCCCCGCCGCTTTCCGAAGGGATTTCGTGGCCCGTCCGCGGACCAACCCCGAAAAACTGTTCGGTTTCAAATCGACGCGCGTTGATCTAAATAAGGGATGAACGACGATACCGAACTGCTTCGGCAATACGTGCGAACCGGCTCGCAGCCGGCGTTCTCCGCGCTCGTCGATCGCTACGTCAACCTCGTCTATTCTGCCGCACTCCGCCGCAGCAACGGCAATTCCCACCGCGCCGAAGAGATCACTCAATCCGTCTTCATCGCGCTAGCGCGCAAAGCTCGTTCCCTCGAACACCATACGAGCCTAGCCGGCTGGCTCTACACCTGCAGCCGCAACGCCGCCATCGATGCGCTCCGCGCCGACTACCGGCACACCCAACTAATTCAGGAGGCCGCTAAGATGAACCCTGCCGCGCTTGAGCCAACCCCGGACCCCGAGCCCGATTGGGAGCGCCTCCGTCCGGTGCTCGACCAAGCCATGGACGAGCTCGGCGTTAATGACCGCGAAGCTATTCTTCTGCGGTTCTTTGAGAACCGCTCCTATCCCGAGATCGGCAAGACGTTATCCATCGCCGCCGACGCGGCGCGGATGCGCGTGGATCGCGCGCTCGATCGGCTTCGTCGTCGCCTGGGGCGGCGCGGGATTGAGTCCACCAGCGCTGCGCTCGGCGTCGCCTTGGCTCAACATGCGGTCGCCGCGGCGCCGCGCGCCTTCGCCGGCAATTTGGCTGGCGCAGCGCTGGTTCCCGCCGCAGGGCTCACTCCGGCCGCCGGCCTGCTTTCCCTTATGTCTATGACCAAAGTCGGTTTAGCGATTGGCGGTCTGCTCGTTGCCGCTGCGCTCGGCCTAGCCACCTACCAGATGTTCGCCACCCACGCGCTCAATCAGCAATTGGCGGCGGCTAGCGCGCTCAACACCGCCGCAACCGCGCGGGTCAGCGCCCTGACGCGAGAATCCATCAAGCTGAGCAATCCGCCAAAAGTCGCGGCCGCATCCGCGCCAGTTCGAAGGCAGGCCTCTAAAGCAGCTTCCAACGGTCTTGCCCTGGCAACCGCTCATCCGGAAATCAGGCGCTTAGTCGATGGCTTCGTCAAAACCGCCATCGACGCCAAATACCGGGACCTCTATGCCGCGCTCAGCCTCTCCCCCAACCAGATCCTGCAATTTGAGGGCCATTTCGCTAAATCCTACAGATTTGCCTATGGCGAAAACGGCGTGAGGTACATTTTAACTCCATCCTTCGCCGCCACCGAAGAGCCGACTGAAGACTCCCGGGCTCTAGAACAAATCTTGGGCACCCAGGGTCTGCAGCAATACCGGACTTTCGAGAATACCGCCTTCACTCGTCAACTGACCGCTGAGCTGGCCACTTCGGCCAGCGCTATCGACAGCCCGCTGGCCCCCGACCAGATCTCATCACTCAATACCATTCTCGCGCCGCTCACGCTCGACGGCAATAGCTCGACCGACTGGACCAAGGCCGCCGCCAGCGCCGCTCCACTGCTTACTCCTTCGCAGCTCACGGTCTTCAATGCCTTGCGCCAACAAGTGCAGGTGAACGTTGCCGTCCAAGCGGCGGCGAAGCATGAATAATCGTCGACGATTTTTCGGCTGCTCGGCTGCGCTATTTCTCGCGGCCACGGGAATCTACTGGTGGCAAGCCGCCGAGGCACAACGCTCGCGCGCAGCACTCGCTGCGACCCGCGCCAAAACCACCCAATTGGCGCAGGCGTCGCGCGACCTGGAAAAAAAGCTCGCGGCCCTATCCGCCCGCTCTTCCCCCCATAATTTGCCTCGGGCAATTGCCTCCGGCCGAGCTCGGCATGGACTAGGGAACGGCACGATCACAGCTCTCCTGAGCAATCCAGCGCTACAAGCGCAGTATTTAGCCGCGCGCCGGGCCAATCTCCCCGTCACTTACGGTGCACTTTTCCGCCGGCTGCACCTCACGGAAACCCAAATTGAGGCCTTTGAAGCCGCCTGGATGAAGCGCGAAGAG
>Ga0207041_1067_pt1 | contig 20114 bp, 22 predicted proteins | sample Alteio_BWMinCont_73_FD_153311 | JGI IMG/M metagenome (GOLD analysis project Ga0207041, IMG submission 153311) | Enriched cells from forest soil in Barre Woods Harvard Forest LTER site, Petersham, Massachusetts, United States -... | ecosystem: Environmental > Terrestrial > Soil > Temperate forest >... | reverse complement strand
AACGGCTGGATCAACGGCAGTGGGACCAATTCAACAGGGTTTAATGCGCTCCCGGCAGGCATTTTTGCCGACGGGTTTACCGCAACTCAATCGTTCCAATGGGCGGGTACCAATGCGGTATTTATTTGCTCCTCAACTTACAACGGTCCACCGCTGTGTTTTGATATTAATCAATACGGCAGCAGCAATGCGGCCGGAATAGAAAATTATGTGGTGAAGCCGACAGATCGTGGTTCTGTTCGTTTTGTAAAAGACAATTAATCCAAGCCTATTGAAAGCTGTTGCTCATCTGGAATAACGGCAGGTACATGGAAATCAGGATAACACCGACAATCAGCCCCAGGAAGATGATAATCAAGGGCTCCATAGCGCTGCTAAGCGTTGAGGTTTTGTATTCAACTTCGTCAATATATTGTTCGGATATCTTGCCAAAAAAGTAATCCAACTGGTTGGTTTCTTCACCCACTTTAACCAACTGGATCATTTTGGAAGGATATACCTTAAATTGCTGCAAGCTTTCGTGCAGGGATTTGCCCTGCATGATATCGTCTTCCACTTTTTGCAAAGAAGATTCAATAGGATAATAGCTGATCATCTGCCTGATGAGCGCAATAGCCCGTAACAAAGGCAGCTTTGCATTAATGAGCAGCCGCATGGAATTACAAAACCGCGCCAGGTAAACCTTTTGCACCAAGTTACCTATCATTGGTAGCCGTAGCACAATTTTCGAAATAATTTGCCTGAATTTTTCCGTTTTCCTGGTGAAAAGAATGAACGTCGTAATCAAAATCAAAATAACGATGACACGCCAGGTGTTTCTTTCCATCGCATTTGAAACACTGATGATTTTTTCTGTAATCCAGGGAAGTTTTCCTCCAAACCGTTTAAATACATCGCCAAACATTGGCACCACAAATTTCAGCATAAAGAATACTACCCCTAATGATGCGCTGAGTACGACACAAGGGTACGTAAGCGCGGATACGATCTTTCTCCGTTGCTTGATCTTGTTCTGGTAAAATTTCGCCAGGTCCCGCAATACTTCGATGAGTTTCCCGGTTTCCTCTCCGATTTGGAGGCTGTAAATCTCATATAATGAGAATTTTCCGGTTTGCTGCAATGCCTGTGAAAAAGTAACTCCTTTTAAAACGGCATCCTGCATATTTTTATAGAGTGCTTTGTCTTTTTCCTTATGCTGGTCGGCAGTGATCAACTCGAAACAGCTTTTCAAATTAATCCCAGCCTGCAAAAGAGAACTCAATTCCAGGTACAGATACTCCTTCTTTTTATCACTCAACTCCTTGCTGCCAAAGCTGATGTCGCGGTTGAGCAAAGCTACAAGGCCGCCTTCATCTTTTCCTTTTGAAGGTTTTAAAACCTTTTTCTTTTCGTACCTGCTTAAATCAATTGAGGGCATTGGGATTTCTTTGGATCAGGTTTTCGGAACTATATAATTTATGATAATGATAAGGAATTTTTTCGTTTTCAAAAATGATTGTAAAATCAAGCTGATCTACCCGGTTCTGTTCAGTCGTTGTTTGTAGCTCATTAACAGGGGTGTTTTCAAATGAAGTAATCCAATTCTGGTTCTTAACCTTAAAGGTATCTATTTTTCCAGTTTTTCGTAGAATAAAATCGGGATAAAATGCGTACTCAACTATATGCCCGTTGTCGATCAGGGTGACACCATCTGACTCCCTGAGGATAGAATCTGCCCTATCAAAATCCCGTTTTATAACTCTATCTAAGCTAACCAATACGATCATCCTTTCATTTTTGTCTTCAAAGGAACGGTAAGATTGAATGACAATAGAGTAAACGGAATAAGTAATGCCAATCAACAACCCTGCAACCAGCATGGTGATGGTGACTTCCATTATCGTAAACGCTTTAACCCTCATGGCTGCACAATAATTATTTTTTTAAGTTCAGCAACTTTTTGCTGATTTTGGTCATATGCTGTTAATTGTATAGTTGTTAAATCGCTGTCATTCTTATAAGGGCTTGCTTCCTGCTGAATCCTGAAACCATCAACGGTAAAAAGTTGATTGGAGTTAGCGCCGGCCCGTTCTGCATTTAACATAAATCCCCCCAATAAAGCCTGTGCGCGAATCTTTTTTGTGGATAATGAAAGCTTGAGCACATTGGTGAAAATCATCATACCGATCACAAAGACAACCAGGATAACCACCATAGCTATTATTACTTCCAACATAGTGGAAGCCTTAACCCGGCTATTCAGTTTGATTCTAACCATTGTAAAACTTTTTTCTTTTTTGCAGCAACTGGTATTAATCCGCTGGTTAGGTAATAGGGCGAGAGTAAATTTACGTTAAAATGGGCATCAATAAGATACCCCCTGAAAAATTTAAAGTCTTTTTTATACAATAAATCGCCAGCAAAAACACTACCGCTGATGACAGATGAATCCGTGAATTTAAGACTTTCCTGTGCGTAGATTTGGCCGGAAATGGTGACATTCTTCCCGATCTCGATGATTGTACTATTAGTGCCTTTGTATTTTTTATAAGTGAAAATAATACCGGTGAAAGTTGTGTTGGAATCTATTTTGATTTGCGGAGAAAGCCCCGGGGATGGTTTGTAACTAACTATGCCGATACAGGATGGATAAGTGAATTGGCATTTCTGGCTAATTCCGATAGAATCAGTAGCGTAAAGCTGGCATTTGCCATGAAAGCCAGGCTTCACAAAAATTGACTTGGCGAAAACCATAACGTTATCCAATGTGGCCGAACTGTCGATTAAAATCGTTGTGTCCGACCTAATGATGACATTTCCTGCCAGCGTGACGCTTTTTAAAGTGTCGATCTTTTTTCCCATGTTAAAAACACGGGTATCGGAAAGGAATGAATTACAGATTGAATCCTTATTGATCGAACTGTCTCCAGGCCGTTTGCCCGAAAAAAGCAATGCCATTTGAGTTAATCTGTTGCTATCTAGGGGCGGAAGATTCTTATCGCTTGTATATTTATGCCCGATAACTAAACCCTTATCCCCCTCGTATGCTTTGTTATCAATATACGCTTCTGTGATTCCTGATTTTGGCAACCAGGCGTTCCCTTTGATAATCGTTTTGCCGCTTAATGAAAGAGGGTATTCTCTATCTGCCATATACAAGGCCGCCCACTTAGATGAATCTACAGTATGACCGATCATCAAGGTTTTATATAAGGTGTCTTTTTGATCGAAGGCTTTTACTATTCCTACATCGTACAAGCCCCATGAAAGTCGTTTGAGCGAGACGGAATCTGCATCGTTGTTAAATAAACTAAAAACGCTCCCGGCAGAATTTGAGGTGTCGGCACCCGCCAATAAGATGTTTATTCCTGAGCTAACATTGTTCTCTAAACGGTCATAACGGAATTTCTTTTGGTATTCGTTCCGGTAAAAGTAAGCGGCCACGATCACCGCGGAACACAATATACCGATCACTAAAGCAATGATGATGACGATATACAGGGCCGATGCTTTCAGCATTGCAGGTCAGCTTATTTACGGGTGTGCGACGCGGTGTCGGTTACGGCAGTTTGATCTTTCCTGAATGGGTTAAGTCGCTGCCAGAAAGAAGACTTTTTCCCGTTGGAAACCACGCCCTCGTCCCAGTTTATCACCTTTTTTAGCGTTCCATCCTTATTCCAGTTTTTCCACATGCCGTCTTTTAATCCCCGATTGAACATGCCCTGTTCCTTCAGATTCTTGTTCTTATAATATTCTGTGTAAACTCCATTCAGCAACTGGCCGCTGTAACCACCCTGCGTGAAATGCACTTGGTTTGCGCTGTACCAATAGTAAAACAGATCGGCTTTGACAGCGGGTGCTCGTTTGATTGGATTGACTTCCAATTCTATGGTTCTGCCCGAATCGATCAACCGGAGTTTAGTCAGCCCATAATCGGGGTAATCCTGTGCAAGAGCGGCCCGTGATATAAAAAGCAGCACAATTAGAATAGCTTTTTTCATGAATGGTTATTTTATTCCTATAAATTTCGTTTTTCCGTCGAAGCTGATCTTGATCGAATCGCGGAGGTTTTTTATTAGTTTCACCTGGTTTTTAGTCTGCCCCTCTGCGAGGGTGATGTTTTGACCATTGATACTCATCAAGGCGATCAGCTTTTTTGTTGCGGGGTTGAGCATATACCCCGAGTAGCGGATAAAGCTCCAGTCCATGGTTTTAGCTGTGGGAGTCACTGTTCTGACGTTTGTTCTTCGGGCGATGAACCTGGCAGTGTCTTTTTGTGCAACCAAGCCGAATGGGTCCCGGTAATTTAACATTAAGTGTGTGGTGTCTTTCGGGATGCTGAAATCATTAAAAGCCTCCTTAACGGGCGCGATTGCGGTTGTTGTGCTGTCATCGTCGTTTGCGCTGACGGCAGCAAATATCCGATAAATGATCATGCCCCACACCACTAACACGGCAAGACCCAAAACGTATGTCAGTTTTTTATTCTTCATTTGCTGTCAAAGCCTCACTGCAAAACGAAACTATTTTTAGCGCTTGCGGGACTTTCGTTCCCAGCCGCGTCAAGGGCTGTCACCATCCAGTAAACCGTATTGCCAGAGCTGCCGAGGTTAAAGCTGTAACTCGTATTTGTCAACACCATCGGGAAACTAGAATTATAGGCGGTAACCTGATCGCTTTGATAAACATAGAGTTTGTATTTTACAGCTGTTGCTACTGGATTCCACTGTAAAGTAACAGGCAGGCTCACTGTCGCTGCGTTCGTGGGAGCGACCAGCGTAACCTGTGCCGGAGGAATATTGTCGTAAGTTATCGTATAAACAGGAGACCATTGCGCCTGGGCCGTATCGTTTTGCGCCCGAACGCGCCATTGATAGGTTTGCGCCTTGGGGAACGTAAAGCTCAGCTGTTGACCCGGAATCAGCTGGTTGGAAACATCAGCACTTTCGTTGGCGAAATTGTTGGTGTCGATCTCAAACTGGTAGGCGTTTGCGCCGTATAAACTTCCCCACTGAAAGACATAAGGGCTTTGATTGGTAATGAGGCCGTTGGCAGGGCCTGTCAATTGAACCGACTGCTGTTTGATAGAGCCGGCGACTATCGTAAAACTCCGTGGTGCAGTCCAGGCGGTTTGCGTACTTCCATTCTCGGCCATTACGCGCCACTGATAATTGCCGGGATTAAGCGTACAAGTAAATTTGTAACTGCTAACAACTGTATCTAAAATAAGCCCGCCGGGAGCTGCAAATGTTGGCGAAACAACCTGGAGGTGATACGACAAAGCATGGTTTACAGCGTCCCACCAAAAATTAATGGTATAGCTGGTGCTTTGGTATTGATCTACAGGAGCTTCCAGTTGCACTTGTTGTTTGCTGATAGAAGGTTCTATAATGTCATCGCATGAGGATAACAGGGCCACCGCGGCAAAAATAAGCAACCAAGTGTAAAAAGTCGGCCTAAGTTTCATTCGGACTAATTTACAAGTTTTAATGACATTGTTAAATATGTGAACTAAATTGAAATCTATTTAGCCGCATTTAGTTTTAGCCTTTGATTATTGAATAAGTCATTTGGATAAGATATAGTGTAAGGATGCCTCCAATTTATCATTTTGTCAAGCTATTTTGCAATTTGAGTTCATTTGATTAGTTTTGTTTAACCGTTCTGCTACGAAAAAAAACTGAAAGATGGGGTTAATGTGTTCTTTAAATAATTACCCTAAACTACACCCTCAAATATTTTAAGAGTGTAATTTATTAAAAATCAATAAGTTATAGAGGTTGGTTGTCACCCTGCCACCCCGACAACCTCGTAAACAAAGGATGTTAAAACCCTCTAAATTGATTGATTTAGAGGGTTTTTTTGATTTTTTTTGAAAATTTCCTATTAATGCCGATTAAAGAACATCAGTCTAAAACATACCCTGTTTTGCGCCTTGTCTTTTTCTCCGTTGTCATGAACGATTTGGCTTGCAGCTAATGATGTAAGTTGCTGGTAATGCCGTTTGAAATTATTTAATCCGTTTTGGACGACACTTGGGGTGTCCTTGCTGTAAAACAGATCAACTCAGGTTGAAAGGGACAGGCAAATGAAGACAACCAGTTTATCCGTCGTTAATTCTCCTCAAAAAAAGACAAGATTAGGCGAAATACGTTGTTTTATGCAAGGTTAACAGTAATAGGGAAGCAAATAAATATCCGTCTAATATGTAATGTTATTATAAATGCCTTTGACCAGAAAAAACAAAAAAGGCAAGGAATCGTCGGGAGGCCATCGTCAACCGGCATAACATCCCAAGATTCTTCAAATTTATTCCGACTAATAGGAGATCCCATTGTTCAACTCATTGAGTATCGAGTTTAACTTTGGATGTATATAAATATCTTACCTAAAATAAACTCTTTTCTTGCTACATTCCATTTAAGTAATTAGATTAGGTCGATTATTTTGACATGAAGCCCTATCCAACCTTATTGAACAAACGGTTAAAGGCCTATACCTTAACAGAAATACTTGTCGTACTGGTCATTATCGGTATCCTGGTTCTGCTTGCCTTACCCAATATGTTGCCGGTGATTAACCGGGCAAAAAGCACGGAAGCCACAACTCAGCTTAAATACGTTCAAACGCTTGAACAAAGTTATTTCTACGAACATTCAAAATATTCAAAAGATCTGGCTGAAATAGGTTTCCTGCAGGACAAAGTTACCGGGGATGGAAATGGCCGCGCCAACTATCGCATTGAGATTGTCAGCGCCAGCAATACAAGCTTTACAGCCAGGGCTACTTCGGTGGCCGATTTGTACGGCAATGGCAATATGAACGTTTGGGAGATCGACCAGGACGGAATTCCAAAAGAAATAACGCGCTAAGTGCTAATCCTGAAGGCTGCCATATTAGCTGTGTTAGCGCTGATCTTTGTTCAGGATATCCGGAGTAGATCGGTTTACTGGTTTTTGTTTCCCATCCTGCTGGTATTATTTATAGCTGCGGGTTTATTACAATATCGTTCTTTAACCGTCATCAGAGAAACTGCTTTTATCAATTGTACGTTCCTGGCGCTACAGTTTTTACTTTTGTCGCTTTATTTTTCGTTGAAAAACAGGAAATGGGTAAACATCACCACCGGTTTATTGGGCTGGGGGGATATTTTGCTACTGCTGAGTGTAGCTTTTTATTTATCGGTGCTCAATTTTTTAGTGTTTTACATGGTTAGTTTGATTGGTGCGTTGCTGACCTGGTTGATTTGGCAGGCGATTGCCGATCACAAAGACAAACATATACCGCTTGAAATAACTTGGAATTAACCGCGGCAGTCCACGATTATCAAGGCGAGGGCATATTAAAAAGACCTAAGTCAGTTGCTTTTGGATTCCCCAGACCAGAACACACACATTTTTTGCTACTTTTGATTAATAATGGTTTTATCGTTGGACTTATGACAGAATCTAAAAACAATGAAAAAACTCGTCGACCACTATCTCACAATTACTTACCATAATCCAAAAGCTCCTGCATAAGCACAGGCAATGGAATGGCTGTCACCCCTTCGCCAAGTGTGAATTTATCCTTACCCGAATAAACCACATAGCGCCTATCAGCTTTTATATCATCACAACCAATATGGAAGCCTTTGGATAAAGACGGTACAGAACTGCGTTTAATTTCGATAGCCCACTTTTCATTCCCTGAAAATTCCAATACAAAGTCAATTTCGGCGCCGCCGGTTGTACGATAATAATAGGGTAGAGCTCTCTCAGGGGCAACAGAAAGAATATTTTCTATGACAAAACCCTCCCAGCTACCACCAACAACAGGATGGCCGAGTAAATCATTATAGCCGGAAATATTAAGTAATGCGTGTGTAGTACCGCTGTCTCTTACATATACTTTCGGGGCCCGGACAAGACGCTTACCTACATTAAAAGTCCAGGGCTGCAAACGTCTGACCAGTAACAGATCAACCATCAGATCGAGGTAACGCCCGATAGTAACGCTGGAAACCTCCAGGTTCCTTGCTAACTGCGAGGCATTAATGATCCCTCCCTGATTATGGGACAGCATCGTCCAAAAGCGTTCAAGGGTCTGGGCCGGGATGCGTGGTCCTAACTGGGGAATATCACGCTCCAGGTATGTTTTGATAAAATCCCATCGCCAATACAGACTGTCTTTGTCAGAGGCCGCAAGCAGGCTTTCGGGAAAGCCCCCCCGAAGCCATAGTTTGTTAATCATTTCTGGATCGTAGTTTGCGTATTCCAATACGTCGACGCCATGAAGTTCGATATAGGCGATACGCCCTGCAAGTGACTCACTGGATTGCTGCAATAGGTCGATTGATGCAGACCCCAGGAACAAAAATTGCCCGGCTTTATTACCTTTCCGTCGCTCACGGTCAATTATCCCACGCAATGGCGCAAATACCTCCGGCATACGCTGCACTTCATCCATAATAATAAGCTTATCCATGTTTTCAGCATGAAAAGCAGTGATGTCCCGTACCTTTTCAATGTGAGTCCTGTCCTCGAGATCAAGATAGACCGCAGGAACGGTTTCAGAAATATTAAGGGCAATGGTTGTTTTACCTACCTGGCGCGGCCCTATCAGTGCTACCGAAGGACTTCGCTCTAAAGCGATCCGTATCTTAGTTTCAATCCTTCTTTTAATCATCTATGCAAATTTAATATAAAATGTTAAAAATACATAGTTTGGCAATGGATTTTTTTTAAAATTATTTTACAATTTGAAATCGTTTGATTACTTTTGAAATGATCGTTCTGCTACGAAAAGATCAGGAGGGGAGTCTTAAAATGTTCTTTGTAACACCCCCCTCTCAGGATCAACGAAGTTAATCCTGCCACCCTTCAAACAAATCAGGGCAGCGCACTAAAATAGCTGAATCTTTTTATTTTGCTGGTTTTATCTGTAATTCGATTTCTTAACCAGCAGCCTGATATCGCGAATCGAAATTTTCCTGCCGTCTGTCTCCAGGATACCTTCGTTTTTGAAATCCTTCAGCAGACGGATCACATTGTCCTTAGCGATGCCGGCCATATTTGCAAGATCAGCGCGGGAGATGTTTAAAGCAGGCTCCTTTCCTTTAAAATCTACATCTTTAAACTTTTCCCTTAATACGATCAGTGCAATGGCCAGGCGTTCCTGGGCGGTTCTTTGAGCAAAAACAGAGATGCTATTGGTAAAGACTGTAAATTCGTGACTAAGGGCCTTCAGCAAGCGCTGGGTAAATTGCGGAGAGCGTTGCAGCGCATCCATGAAATCTTCTTTAGGGATGAAGCTCAGCAGGCTTTTTTCCAGCGCCGCTGCAGAGTCAGGGTAGCGTTCTTCCGATAAAATGGCATGATAGCCGATCAGTTCACCTTCGTTGGCCACATAAATGATGTGTTCCTTGCCGTTCCTGTCGGATTTATACTTTTTTATCTTGCCGTTTTTAACAATAAATATACCCGAGGGAACGGTCCCTTCCCTAAAAATTACATCGCCCTTTTGATACTGCTGATCGCTTTGATTACTGCATAAGAATGCATAATCCTGTTCCGAAAGCACATTCAGGATGGATTGCGTGGTGAAATTCCATCGCTCTATCGGAAATATTCCGGATAAGCTCATTTACAAAGATAAGCATTTGAAAAACTGATAAATGTCGGTTTTTACACCGATCTGTTAACATATCGGTTCCCTTTGGCAGGTTGTAAATTTGACGGTGCTAAAAGTATATCCATCAGACGATTTTCAGCTTAATCCTGCGGAACAGCAATTTGCAGCTAAAGTCAATAAAAATGAGGCGTTGTTTGTTGACGATGACGCATTTGACGCGTTATATCCCGGGCATATCAGAACCCTGTCGGCCCGGCACTGGACACCATTGTCAGTCGCCGGCAAAGCCGCGGAATTTTTAGCTCAGGCCGGCAGCCGGGTATTGGATATTGGCAGTGGCGTAGGTAAATTTTGCCTGGCCGGCGCGCATTTTTATCCTGAATCCTTTTTTTATGGCGTTGAACAAAGGCATGAGTTGATCATTTACGCCGAAGATGCCAAAAACTGCCTGCGCCTTCCGAACGCCCATTTTATTTATGCGAACATGACCCAGATCAATTTTAAAGAATTTGATCATTTTTATTTTTACAACTCGTTTTATGAGAATGTCGATTTGGAAGACTCCATTGATAATACCATAGACACATCATACAGCCTGTATGACTATTACACCCAATATTTACGCGCCGCGTTAGATCAGAAGCCGGCAGGAACGCGGCTGGTAACCTATCACAGCGCCGAAGAAGAAATACCATCATCCTATTGTTTGGCCGACGTATCATACGATACTTTGCTGAAAATGTGGATAAAAATATAGCAAGATGCCATTGTTCAGACCCAAAATCATCGACACGCTCAAAAATTATACTAAAGCGCAGTTTTATAAAGACGCTGTTGCTGGTGTGATCGTTGGTATTGTGGCGCTGCCCCTCGCTATCGCATTTGCAATAGCATCAGGCGTTTCCCCCGAAAAAGGCATTTTTACAGCAATTGTTGCCGGCTTCATTATATCGGCATTAGGTGGAAGCCGTGTACAGATCGGCGGACCGACAGGGGCGTTTATCGTCGTGGTATATGGTATAGTACAGCAATTTGGCATTAACGGCTTGATCGTTGCCACCTTTATCGCGGGGGTATTACTTACGATAATGGGAATTACCCGTTTAGGGAGCGTTATCAAGTTTATTCCCTATCCGCTGATCGTCGGTTTTACTACGGGTATCGCGGTCATCATTTTTTCATCCCAGGTTAAAGATTTCCTGGGGCTGAAAATGGGCAGCGTTCCGGCCGATTTTGTGAGTAAATGGCTGGCTTATGGACATCACTTTAACTCGATTAATTTTTACTCCCTGGCTATTGCTGCATTTACCCTACTTATGGTGCTGTGGTGGCCCAGGGTAACGCATAAAATACCCGGATCGCTGCTTGCGATTATAATAACCACACTTGCAGTCCGTTTTTTTCATCTCCCCGTTGAAACGATTGGCAGCCGTTTTGGCGCCATTTCGTCTTCGTTACCACATCCCGTTATTCCCCACATAAATTTCGCCGTTTTACAGCAACTCATCAGGCCCGCCTTTACCATTGCCATGCTTGGAAGTATCGAGTCGTTGTTGTCCGCGGTAGTAGCCGACGGCATGATTGGCGGCAATCATCGGTCAAATACCGAACTCATCGCCCAGGGAGTAGCTAATATGTGTTCGTCCATATTCGGGGGGATACCGGCAACCGGGGCGATAGCCCGCACCGCAACAAATATTAAGAATGGCGGCAGAACGCCGGTCGCCGGCATCATTCACGCAATTACCCTGCTGATCATCATGTTATTTGTGGGACAATGGGCAGCGCTTATCCCAATGGCAACATTAGGCGGGATACTGGTTATCGTGGCCTGGAACATGAGCGAGGTACATAGCTTCCAGTTTGTGCTCAAAGGATCAAAAAGCGATGCGACGGTTTTGCTGGCTACTTTCTTTCTGACCGTTTTTGTGGATCTGACCGTTGCGATTGAGATCGGCATGATACTGGCCGCCTTTTTATTTATGCGCAAAATGATGCAAACGAGTTCCGTTCAGCAAACCGGCGCCCTGGCTGACGAGAAATCTGATGATTTATCCAACGGTGATGCTTTGCCCGAAGGCGTCGATGTTTTTGAAATAAACGGCCCGCTGTTTTTCGGGGCGGCCTATAAATTCAGGGATACGATGAAATTGATCGAGAGTCCGGCGCGCGTGCTGATCATCCGTATGGATCATGTGCCGGTAATTGATGCCACCGGGATCCGCGTACTCAAAGATGTATACGACGACCTTAACAAAAAGGGCAGCAAAATGATCCTGTCGGAAATAAGCAGCGAACAGGTGACTGATGAGTTACAAAAAGCACGTTTATTGTTCCGGATAGGCAAAGGAAATGTTACACCATCTTTTGAAATTGCACTTAAAAGGGCAAATGAAATACTCGGAGGGAAATGAGCTGACCGTAAATATCGTTTCTTTCCATTGAGGCAGCCGACCTTAGCTACTAATCGTCGCCTGGCGTCGCTTCAATCAGGGTATTGGCCCGTTTCACAATTTCAGCCAGCGAAGCATCCTTAAGCATTCTTACCGTCTCCCGGCGGATATCTGAAAATATATCCCTGATGCCGCAATGGGCCTCATCCTTACATTCGTTGCACTTTTGGTAGTACTTGTGGGTAACGCAGGGCAGCAGCGCTATCGGGCCGTCAAAGGTTCGCATCACATCGGCCATATTGATCTCCTCAGGCGGCAGCGAGAGGTAATATCCGCCTTCCTTGCCTTTTTTGCTGTTTACCATACCGGCATTCCGCAGTACTAATAATATCGATTCCAGAAATTTTCTCGAAATATTTTCATTGCTGGCTATCGTACTGATGTGAATTGGTTCGTTTACCGGTTGTTGAGCTAAATAAACGAGGGCGTTTATTCCGTATTTGGCTTTTTTGGAGAGCATAGCCTGCAAAATTACAAATTTTATTGCACAAAAAAATATTTCTCCTATCGGCGTCGGGGATTTGCAGCAGTAACCAACAACGGCAGCTCTCATAAAACAAAAAAAGCCACCCCCGGATGGAGGGTGGCTACAGCGTTCATCTGAAAATCACCTAACCTTAACTAATGGTAATGAACGTTATTAGTTGCTGCAATCTTCCCCCGTTTGATGGAGGCATTGCCTATTGCACCGGCCAATAAGCCGGAAATTTGAAACGGTAACGGTTTACATCGTCGGTTAAGCTCCAGAACGGCATCCAATTGCCGATCCGGATGCTTTTACCTGATATGTACCTGGCAGATGTAGGGACAAGTTTCATAATTATTTTAATGTGTTTGAAGTTGATGTGGTTTGATGTTCATATATATATTTCTTAGAAGTCAGCTGTTTATTGCCAGCACTACCAATAATGCAATAACCGTTAAAAAAAACACGATAAGTGCACTGTCTTTTCTGTTTAATTCCAGGTGTTTCATACGTTTAAAACTTATTGGTCCAAAATGGAAATTGAATTCTCCCTATCTGTTCCGTTCCGCCAATTGTAGTGTCGATAATTTCATTTCAGCTTCGATTTTCAACGCCTTTTATATGCGACGTATATTAAGTTTCGTTTATACAATTTTAATGTAGCCCAGCAAGGTTAACAATACAAACTAGTTGGTATTTTTTTAAAAGTTCTATGCGGCCTACTTTTATAAAAAAAACAATTGATTATATTTAAATCATGCCAGAAAAAAAATTATCGCTTATAATCGCCGACGACCACACTTTGTTTATTGACGGCCTTTCCATGTTACTGCAAAGCGATCCGGGCATCGAGATCCTCAATATTGCATCAAACGGGCGCGAGTTGATGGGCCTGCTGCACACGCATAATCCTGATATTATTTTATTGGACATTAATATGCCTGGCTATAACGGTTTTGAGTCCCTGAGCCGGATAAAATCATTTTACCCCAGGATCAAGGTGATCATGCTCTCAACCTACAACGAAGAACACCTTATTGAAAAGGCAAAAGCCGGCGGAGCAAATGGTTATATGGTAAAAAATGCTGACAAAAGTGAACTGATAAATGTGATAAAACTGGTAAGCCAGGGACAATCGTGTTTTCCGTATAAACCACCGGTGATGAGTCCGGCTTTTGACGAGCAGGATCCTTTTCTAAAACAGTTTCAATTAACAAAACGCGAACTGGAACTGCTGCAGTTAATTAAAGAAAACCACACCAACCAGCAGATGGCGGATAATCTGCACCTGAGCATTTATACAGTTGAGACCCATCGCAAGAACATCATGCAAAAATTGAATTTGAAGAACCCGGTAGAGTTAACGAAGTTTATTCTGCAGTATAATTTGTGAGAGATTAGTGCGAAAGTCGGTAAAGTCCGAAAGTCCGAAAGAAGCTGCAGCTAATGTTTTGGAAAAAAGTAACGTTTAAGTTATAGAGAAGAGTGGTATAAAAAACGTAAAGGTTTTCTATTTTTTAACTGGAATATACACTGAAACCAAAGTTCCGCGCCCCGGGTGCGAATCGATTTCGATCATGCCTTTAACAAAATTCACCCTGTTTTGAAGGTTTTTCAGGCCCATCCCCTGGTATTTTTGCTTGTCTGTCAGGTCAAACCCGCTGCCGTTATCCTCGATGGTCAGGCTGATATTGTCATCGTCCTTTATCAGGGAGATGTCCAGGCGGCTGGCTTTGGCGTGTTTTAAAACGTTATTTACACATTCCTGCAATATCCGGTAAAGTATGGTTTCGATGGTGTCGTCAAAATGTTCTTCAAATCCTTTGCTCAGGAAATTTACCTTTACGGAGTCATTCTCAATATTCTCAATAAACTGTTTGATCACCAACGCCAGTCCCGATTCCAGCAGGGCCTGTGGCATCATGTTATGCGAGATGGTTCTTACTTCTTTAAAACCTTCGTCAACCAGGTTTATCGCTTTTTGAAAACGGTCTTTTTGCACATCATTTGAAAAAGTGATGTCGTTGCCAATTACACTGAGATTTATTTTGGCGGCCATCATCAGCTGGCTCACGCTGTCGTGCAAATCCTGGGCAATGCGTTTTCGTTCTTTTTCCTCGGTTTCAATAATGGCGTTGGTGGCTATATTTTGTTGTTTTAACTTATTGCTTTGAAAATAAAAATAAGTAAGCAAAAGGCTTAATCCCAAAACGATGCCAATACCTGCTACCCAATAATTACGCCGCGTTATTTCGAATTGCTGCTGCAGGATGCGGTTTTCTTTTTGTGTATTTTCGTACTTGGTTTGCAGTGCCGCAATTTTGGTCGAGCTGTTTTCTTTAGACAGTTTGGCTGCCAGTTCCTGGTGTTTTTTAAACCAGGTAATTGCCTGCTGATAGTCGCCTGTCTGCTGGAAGAGGTTGGACAACTCGACGGTTGCGCTATTTTGTAAATCGGTGTATGCAATTGCCCGTGCATACTGCGTGCACTGCTCTATAGCGCCCAACGCTTTTGCGTAATGTTTCTGGTCCTCGTAAAGTAAGCCCAGGTTTAAATAATTTATGGCCATAGCCAGCGTATCGTCAAGGGCGCGCTTGGTTTCAATGGTGTTAAGCAGCGTTTGCTCGGTTATGGCTTTTCGCCCGATTTTGCCGAAGACGTCGCCCAATAATTCAATGTTGTATTTTACGGATGTGCTATCACGCGCTTTTTGCAATGCCGTCAGCGAGTCGCGTATATCCTGAGCTGCGTGATAGTATAGCAGGGCGGTCCGGTAATCCTTACGCTGTTCGTTTATTTTGGCCAGGGCTTCGTTTGCCGCCATTTTTTTAGCCGCGGGCGCTTTTCCTGTAATGATTTTTTCAAGGCTGTCGGTATTTTGGCCAAAACAAGTATTTATCAAAAAAATAAAAAATAAGGGGAATAAATGCTTCATACTTTTCAAACTGGCCCGGTTAAAGTTAATAATTATCTAAAATAAAAGAACCAGATCGGTCGCATCGGCCGTTCGTGGCCTGCCCTTGTCCTCTTTTCCCCCTTTTGTTGTCCTGTCTCCCACCTTATTAAATCACCATCCTTGCGTAGGTTTGTATTGGCATCGGGTATCAAAAAAATATTTATCATGGCACAGATTAGCACTTACATAGGTTTTAATGGCGACTGCCGCAAGGCCATGGAGTTTTACAGGCAATGCATCGGTGGAGAATTATCCGCACAAACGATGGGCGAGTCTCCAATGGCCGAAGAGTGCCCCGCTGGTTTGAAAAACAGCATCGTACACAGTGCGCTGATAAAAGGACCGATGGTGATCATGGGCACGGATATGGTTGGTCCTGACGGATACATCAGGGGTAACAACGTTGCGCTTTGCCTGAATTGCGACAGCGAGGAAGAAATAAACAAGTTTCATTCAAAATTGTCCGCGGGCGGTAAAATATTGCAGCCGCTCGGCCGATCCTTTTGGGGCGATCTCTTCAGCTGTTTTACCGATAAATTCGGTATCACCTGGATGTTGAATTACCATGAAGAACAATGAAAAACGCTATTGCAAATGAAGGCATATAATTTCATCTTTATCCGCGCAGTCAGAATGTTATGAGACGAATAATCACATCAAACCTCGTTTCGCTTGACGGGTACCTGGCAGGGCCCGGCGGCGATTTAAGCTGGCATACCGTTAATGATGAATTTTTCCGGTATGCCGAAGATACGTTAAATTCAGCGGGGACACTTTTGTTTGGCCGGATCACCTATGATTTAATGGCGTCCTACTGGCCAACGGAAACGGTCAAAAAAAACGATCCGGTCATTGCGGGTAAAATGAATGGCCTGCCAAAAATTTTATTCTCCAAAACCCTCGAAAGGGCTGATTGGGAGAACACGACCCTTTTTAACAGTGACTTGAAAAAAAATATCAGGCAACTAAAACAACAGCCCGGAAAAGATATTGTAGTTTTAGGCAGCGGGACAATCGTTTCCGCATTGACACAAACTGACCTGATTGATTAATACAGGTTTATTATTAATCCTGTTATTTTAGGCGGGGGAGTATATCAATTTACGGGCAACCTGGACAGAAAAAAAATGGAGCTGACGGCTGTTAAACACTTCAGCACCGGCGTAGTTATGCTTAATTATCAACCAATCAAATAAAATTTAAAAACCATTGTTATGAAAAAGCTTAATATTATTTACTGGATTGCCACCGGCCTTATTCTGGCCCTGATGTTATTCTCAGCAGTTGGAACTTTCTTCATCCACGACCCCAAAACGATGGAAAAGATGGCTCCATTAGGTTACCCTGCCTATGTTATGCAAATGCTTGCTGTGGCTAAATTATTGGGAATAATCGCCATACTGGTGCCAGGATTTCCAAGGATAAAAGAATGGGCTTATGCGGGATTTACATTTGATATGCTCGGCGCAACTATTTCGATGATCGTTACAGGTTTCGCTGTGGCCGATTGGGCGCAGATGTTCATATTCCTTGGCATATTGGCTGTCTCCTATATCTACTATCATAAACGACTTAAACTCAAAGCTGCCGTCACGACTGACAGCGCGGTGTAACTTATATGACGAAATTAACCAAGGCGCCCGGCAGGTTCGGGCGTTTTTGCGAATTGGTCTGGGGTGCTCTTATTGGCGAAGAAAGGGATTACACAACGGGCAGTATACGGTTGGCTGTTATTTTGCTGGCCATCCCTATGATACTCGAAATGTGCGGCGAATCGATTTTTGCCGTCGTAGATATGATTTTTGTGGGCAAGTTGGGCAAAGAAGCGCTTGCAACCGTTCTGCTTACTGAATCTGTTCTGAGCATCATCTATTCTATCGCTATGGGCTTGAGCATGGCGGCAACCGCGTTAGTTGCGCGCCGCGTTGGCGAAAAAAACTATGGGGAAGCGGCACATGCCGGCTTGCAGGCTATTCTGTTGGCTATCGTGTTGTCGTTTATACTGGCCGTTGCTGGTGTCACCTTTGCCGGGTCTATTTTGCGCATAATGGGGGCTACCCCGCATATGATAGCCGAGAATATCCAGTACACAAAAATTATGTACGGCGGTAACCTGGTTATTATGCTGTTGTTTTTGATCAATGGTATATTTCGCGGAGCCGGCGACGCCGCTATTGCAATGCATAGCCTTTTAATTAGTAATGCGTTTAATATTATCCTTTGCCCGCTTTTGATTTACGGCTTCGGGCCAATCCCTGGCTTGGGGATAAAAGGCGCGGCTATTGCAACCACTATTGGGCGTGGCATAGGTGTTTTATACCAGATGTACCGTTTGTTCTTTCGTCAGGGCATGCTTCATTTTTATGCTGAGCAACTGAAGCCGCACGCCGGATTACTTTGGCAAACCATAAAGGTTGGCAGTACAGGCGCCATTCAGTTTTTGGTTACTTCGGGCAGCTGGATGTTTCTGGCAAAGCTAATGAGCGGCTTTGGCGTTGCGCCTATGGCAGGCTACCAGGTTGCCATACGCCTGCTTATATTCTTTTTGCTGCCTGCATGGGGCATGTCAAACGCCGCTGCTACGCTGGTAGGCCAAAATCTTGGCGCCGGCCAGCCCGAACGTGCGGAAAAAAGCGTCTGGATCACGGCCGGCTACGTTACTGCTTTTATGTTGTTTGTTACGCTGATTTGTTACCTTTTTGGCGACCCTATTGTGAGTATAGTAAATAAAGATGCACAGGTGCGTCAGTATGCAACGCAAACGCTGCGTATTGTCAGCCTCGGTTACATCTTTTTTGGCGTTGAAATGGTGATGCTCAATGCTTTTAATGGCGCCGGGGATACGCGTACACCGACGGCCGTATATTTTGTCGGCTATTGGATATTTCAGATACCCCTGGCATGGGTACTAAGCCAACATTACATCAGGGAGCCCAAAGGCGTGTTTTACGCAATCATCGTTTCGCAGTGTGTCACAACAATTTTGGCTTATTACTTATTCAAGCGCGGCAATTGGAAGAAGGTGAAAGTATGAGGAAGTTGGAAAAGTCCGAAAAGTCCGAAGTCAGCAAAGTCCGAAAGAAAAAGGCGCACAAGGATTTAAACGAATCAAAAAGTCTCGCCCTTTAGGAGGAGATTATTCACGATATTATTGTTTTTTAATAGGTGTTCATGAAGGCTTCGCCGTTTAGAGGGGGTTAACCTTTATCTTGATCACCAATTTCTTCACCACATCATAACCATCCACATGAATATTTGGCCGGTGTGCATCTGCCGGGAAAAAAAGGAAAAAGACCGTCGGGTCGCCAATGTAAAACTGCCCTTCCGAGGTATAATGGGCAATGTCAGCTTTTTCGTCATAAGCTTGTGTTACCGTTGCGCCTGCAAGCGGCGCCACGCCAATCTTTTCCTTTCCTTTGATGACGTATTGCAGGTCGATATATTTCCGGTGAGATTCCCAGGCCGATTGTTCAAATGTTTTTTCGGGGCCTTCGGTTATGGTGGCATAAACATCGGTTCCATCGATCGTATATTTTCCCGGTTTCATCTTCTCCATATCGCTGTCGCGTAAAAAGGCGAAGGCCTTATCCCATTCTGCCTTATTTTTATGGTATTGTTCGGCAAAAGTGACTTTATTGATGGAAGCATGCGGCTTTAACTTAAGGCCGTTTTTCCATTGGTTGCTTTCCAGCCATTTTTCGGCGGTTTTTTTTGTCCATGCTGTGTCCTGACCCAAAACAGAGCTGGATAGCCCGATGAAAGCGGCTAATAGCAACGTAATTTTAGATAGAGAGAGATTTTTCATGATAGCGAAACTGAAAGGATTATTCCCGGATAAATTTAAGCCAATGTAAAAACTATTTTACCAATTTTTGAATGGTTAAATACTAACTTTGGTTTTGTGAGTTCGGAATGGGGAGTGGTGAGCAGTGAGTGGTCAGTACAGTCACTATCAAATAAGCACATTACTCACCATTCACCACTCACCATTCACAAACGACCAATTGAAACTAAATTGAAGATTCTCCACAGCATACACCCGGCCGATTTTATATTGTATGACACCCAGTTGATAAGGGAGCGGTTTTTGATCGATGGGATAGTTTCCCCAGGCGAGCTTCATTGCGTTTACACCCATTACGACCGGATGATCGTTGGCGTGGCGAACCCGGCAAACAAAGAATTGCTTTTGGAAAATTATCCGAACCTCCGCGCGGATTATTTTTTGGAGCGACGTGAGATCGGGATCATCAATGTGGGTGGAGAAGGTACTATAATAGCCGACGCCCGCATGTTTGAGGTCGACAAGTTTGATTGTTTATATCTGGGGAAAGGCGTAAAGCGGGTAGCATTTTCGAGCAAAGACAGCGAAAACCCGGCTGTATTTTACTTGCTTTCGGCACCCGCTCATACCAATTATCCGGCAACTTTAATGACTATTAATGAGGCCGCTAAAGTTGAGGCCGGCAGCCAGGCCACAGCTAACTTGCGCACCATAAACAAGTACATCCATGCCGATGGCATAAGAAGCTGCCAATTGGTGATGGGCTTAACCACACTGCAACCCGGAAGTGTTTGGAATACGATGCCTGCCCATACGCACGATCGCCGGATGGAAGCCTATTTTTATTTCGATCTGCCTGCCGGG
>Ga0207041_1058_pt1 | contig 20308 bp, 14 predicted proteins | sample Alteio_BWMinCont_73_FD_153311 | JGI IMG/M metagenome (GOLD analysis project Ga0207041, IMG submission 153311) | Enriched cells from forest soil in Barre Woods Harvard Forest LTER site, Petersham, Massachusetts, United States -... | ecosystem: Environmental > Terrestrial > Soil > Temperate forest >... | reverse complement strand
CCGGGACGGCGGCCACGGATTCAAACAACCGTTTCAACGCTACCTTATTGGTCTTGAATTTGGGGCCTTGCTCGTAGAGGAAGAGGTCTTCGGTGGTGAGAAGAATGGTGTCAGCGCCTTCGCCCACCTGAGTGCGCACGTTCTGGAGGATATGTTCGAGAGGAAAGCTTTTGCCGTTACGCAAGGCAACGGAACAGAACTGGCAGCCGCGTCCGCAACCGCGTGTGATCTCAACTACACCAAAGGTTGAGCGGTGATGGATGGTTGGGATATTCTCAAGCTTCGGGCTATGGCACTCAACCTTGCGCGGCAGCGTTTCACCTTTATCCGCCAGAGTGAACAGGTCTAGGACTACGTCTTCGGCCTCGCCATCCACGATGCAGTCGATCTTCCACTCATCTTGAAGGCCCTTGTGGTCGATCTGCCATGATCCCGGCCCGCCTACGATCGTCTTCAAGTGGTGTTTATGTTTCAGTAACGCCGGATGCAGAATGACTCTGCGGAACTCAGCGGCGTTGATCGGTTCACAGTCGCGACCGTAGAAGCCAGAGTATACATCTGTGGCGAATGTGATTCCTAGTGGATTGTGTGCGTGGATACCAACTACACGAGTGGCTTCGCCGATGAAATCACCCATTTGTTCCGGGTAGCAGACAACGATCTCGTCTTTAGAGAACCGCTGCAGCAATAAAGCCTCAACCACACGCAGGCCGTTGGGCACATATGTGGCCTGCCCATCTGGCGCGACATCGTTGGTGGTGGACCACTTGGCCCCGAACATGCCGGAGTACTTGTTGGGCAGAGTGGCGAGCAGCATCTGCCTCCACTGGCTCTGCAAGTACTCGTTCGATTCAGAATTGCTCGCTGCTAATACTATTCTCTTGCCCTGGGCTGACATTTTCTTACCTTTTTGATGTATATAAGAGCGACCGAGAATGCTAAAACAGGTTTATATATTAATCAACCTGCATGTACATGCAAAGTACGTTGAACGGTTGATTCTGGTTTTAAACTGTCCAAACCCGCACTTGAAAGGATGGCACCTTGAATGCCGACCTTTTCATACATTTTTAGATGCATCGTTGCACGATTGGGTTGAATTTCTGCAACAGATAATGGTTTTCAATCAAGTCTGCTGTCAGTAGACAGTTGTCAGTTCCTTATAGCAACATCCAATGTGTCATAAAGGGGCCGGGCAGGACGGATTTCGGGACCACTTTGGGAGAGGGAGACCGCCAAAACCCGGATCCTTTCGTTATCAGGCAAGGTCAATGTTTTTGCACCTTCCGGTACATCCAGTGCATAAACATAGAGGTAGGAGTATGCATAGGGCTCATTACTGCCATCCATGGCATGACGGTGGGAGGCGAACCAAGCTACATCCGCACGTTTAATGAAGCCCGGCTTGATGCTAACGACTTCGCCATATGGATTGACTCTGATCCTCGGTGGCGCATCTGCAGGTGCGCCAGGACGTGGCGATAGCGTCTCTTCTGTGGTCTTCCAGATGCGGTCATCCCACTGGCCGATGAAACCAGTCCAGTCTTGGATCGTTAAAATGGTAGATTTATCACCGACGATAAATGTACCTTTCTGGTCTCCATTCGCCGCAGCCAGAATGTAAATGCGGTCATATTTGCCTGGCGGAAGTTGAACCGACTGTCCATGAGCGGCAACTGCATTGGGTTTCCCCGCAACTACTGGAGCCAAATTGAAATGAATGTCGGCAAAACTGATATCGCGAGACATCATCTCCGCAGGTAACGCTTTGCCTTGTGTACCGTTGTTGTCGAGTGAACAATCGAAGCACCCTTCTGATGGTCTACCTTCAACAGTGGAAACTGAAACATCATAGGGCAAAGTAATGGGGCTTGATTTCGGAGCTATAAGTTTTACCGTAGCGGCACCTAACTTGATGGCAAATGTACGCGGTTGGTAAGCAGAAAAGGAAGTGACGAGTTCCCCTTTATTTACAACCGCGGTACCGAGGGCTTGTTCTTGTCCATTGACTTCACGGGCGGCAGCAACGCTTCCCGCGAATGAGATATGGACATCTTTTTCCGGTTTGCCATCGACCTCAACCATCCGAACGATCACTTCATCGCTTTGCTCGGCCTTTTTTACTGCAAGAACACGGATACGACTGTTGTTGACTTTAAGCAGTGAGAAGCTCTTGCCAAGCGCACCTGTGTGTTTTGGGCTTTCGAAGGAGATGAGCGGTTGGTTGAGACGGTAAGCCTGCCAGTCAGTTTGCGCGGCGCGCCAATCATTTCCGTGTCCCGCGAGTCCGAAGATGAATTCGTGATGGCCTTGGTCTTGCGTGCCTTGATCGGTATACCCGCCACGCGTGCCCGGAGTACGCAGAAGCGTAAGGCGCAAAGCATTGTCGTTTGGCTTGTCCGAGGCATTCTTGCAATCGGTGAGTATTGTCGCACCGTATGCGCCGCTTTGATCGGTGAGGTCGATCCACTGGTGTGAAGCGACTTCGAACTGACGTTCCTCTTCGTTAGGACGCTCGATGGTGCCGATATCCCAATTGTAAGTTGCATTTTTATTGGACGCAGTAAGTTGGAATGTGGCTTTCAGGTTCGCTTCTTTCGACTTCCAGTCAATTACATTGTTGAATTCCACGCGGTTCCCGGCATCTCCAGAAGAGAGTCGGACGGTTTGCACGAACTTAGAATCTTCAGCTTCACGCGAGATCTCGACTGCAACCCGCACCGGACCGCTTTCCACTACACGGATCTTGGCTGGTCCGCCGACAAAAGCACGCGGAGGTCTTTGTTCGTCCTCGAAATCCATGTTCCATGCCGGCCAGTTGCGTGGATTGTCTGTGATGATGGCCAACCGGATGGGAGCAGAAAGAACCTCATGACCGATCTTCTTGTCAAAGATGCTCGAGACATCACCGTCCAGATCAATCGTGATGCGATAACGGCTGTTCTCGAGCGAACTTTCTGTAACGTTCAATTCTGATGCAATTGAAGATGTAGTGTTCTGGATGTCATAGACCGCGTACCCGACCGATGGAACATTCGCAATGAAAAGGACTTTGGCAGCGCCATCCAATACTGAATTTATTTGCGACGGGACTTCTTTCCCATCAGGGCCAATGACTTTCACAACTTTGGGAGCAATTCCGCTGAATGGAACATCCGCCTCGACCACGTCTTCGCGCTGGATGTTCAATGAGTTGTAAACAATGATGGCGATGCCTTTGGTCTGCGTGTCCATCGCAGAAGCAACGGCTTCGGTCGCGCTGGTCAGCACACCAGCGAATTGATTCATGGCGATGACATCGTCGTTCCATGCAAATTCAAAAGCCTTGGGAGTGGCCGTTCCCGGCAAAATATCGTGGAACTGCCCGCCCATCACCAGCCGCCATGCGTGGTTCAACCGCTCTTGCGGATACGTCCTTCCTCCGAGCCAAGCGGCAGCGACCGAAGCGCGTTCCGCAGCATCGGCAAGTAATTCATTCTTTCGCATCCATCGTTTCTGATACGCCTCGGACGTGATCGAACCGGCAGAATGGTTGATGAGTTCGAGGTCGCCTTTATAGTGTGGAAATTTTGCAGTGTTCTTGGCCCCGATATCAAGAAACATCTGGTCAGCTTTCGACCAGATGACTTGAATAGGGCCATCGCCCACATGAACTGGGTCGCCGGACGTAACTGGCGGCGGTTGTTGTCCAGGATAAGTGAACAGTGGAGGCAATTTCGCATTGCCCTTAGTCGCGATCGCTTCCATCAGCTTTATTGATTGCTCATTGGCTGAGCCACCAGTGTCCCCGGTACCGACGTAGTGATAGTCGGCGTATGTGCCGGTCAGGTCACCGTTGATCTGAATGCGTTTGACCCAATCTTCCAGCGGTCTAGTGCGCGCAGCATTTTGTTGTGCGGTCAGTGCAGGATCTGCTGCAGGAGGAGTTGGTGGCGTTTTGCTTATGTCGTATGTCACCGAGCTACCGTAGCTCAGTGGATTGAGCGCTGCGATCACAGTCTTGCCGTCGGGGCCTTCCCAAATGCCAACATTGAATGGAATGCCGACCGGAGTTTTTTCCGGTGAATCAGGTCCTCCCACATGGGGCGCGGGTTGCCAGGCCGATGAGAGCTTCTGCGTGGAAAATCCTTTGATGCCAGCGTGGGCAAGAATGCTAGGTAATGACGCTGGGAACCCGAAACAATCAGGCAACATATACTCTTCGCTGGCTTTACCGAATTCCTTGCGGAAATATTCATTGCCGTACAGGATCTGCCGGATGATGGATTCTGCGTTGGGCGAGTTCACATCCCCCTCTTCCATGGAGGATCCCGCCGGGAACCACCGTCCGGCAGCAACATATTGCTTGAGCCGTTTGAAATCCTCCGGATAGTACTCTTTCATCATCATGTACCGGTTGGCGCCTGTGAAGTTGAATATGTAGTGCGGGTACTTCTCGAACAATGCAAAATTATTGCGCATGGTCTTGGTGAGATATTCCTGGATGACCTGCGGATACTCCCATCGCCACTGGGTATCAAGGTGCGCATAGCCAACAACATAAAGCGTATGGTCTTTGGTGAGGTCACGTGACGCAGGATGAGTTTTGCTATCAGTCTTGGCAGCGGCATCCTTCTTCGTAGCTGGTAGTCCTTGTGTCTGTGCTGTAACGAATGAAATTGAAATAAGCAGAATATATATGCACACAAGCAAGGTTCGATTCATTGAATTTCTCCACAGCCGGAAGGCAAGGAGAATTGTAATCATTGCCACAAAGACAAGTAAAATTATTTTGGCACAGTTTTATGCCCTGGGTAATCAATCCCCCAGCAGTTCAATCAGAAACTCGGCAACCGATCCTGTAAGGGCACGCGGGTAGGCTTTCAATGGCGTGGCCAAAGCCTGCTGGCGGATGAGCCTATGGCCGGGGATATGAAACGTTTGGAAGAATTTACTCGATTGCTTCAATGCATATCCAGGAAGAATGGAATAGCCGAACCCTGATTCGACCATGCCTTTGATGGCTTCCGTGTCCGAAGCTTCCATGACCACACGTCGCCGAAGGCCCAGTCCGTCCAGATATCGGTCGATTACCGTTCGCATGTTGCTATGTTTAGGGAAAAGCACGAAAGGTTTGCCGTCCAACTCAGTGGGGTTGATGGTGCCGATGTGGTTCCCTTTTACACGGGTGACCGATGGCCGAACGATCAGCAGCTCTTCTTCAAAAAGCGGCATGATATGCAATCGTTCATCATGGACCGGTAACGATATCAATCCGATGTCATATTGATGGTCGATCAATCCTGAGACGATCTCTTCTGTTGCCATCACTGAAACATAAAGGTCGAGCAGAGGGAACCGTTTCCGCAACATGCGGAACGGGCGCCCTAATCGGTAGATCAACGCTGTGGCACCGGTGGCAAAATGAAAGGGTCTGGCATCGGACCCGACATCGTTGGCAAATTCTTCTTTGATTCGTTTGAGCTGTCCGCTCATGGAGCGGGCGTGTTCTGCAAGCCGTAAGCCCGCTGGCGTAGGCAACAGTTTGCGTCCAGAACGGACAAAGAGTTGCACGCCAAGCTCATTGGCCAAAGTATTCAACTGGATGCTTACCGCCGCAGTCGAGAGATGCAGGTTCTCGGCTGCGCGCGTCATCGTGGGCGCTTCCATCACAGCCAGCAGGGTCTCTAATTGCCGGATATCCATACTGTTGTCCCACGATCGGCGTTACAATCCATCGCTGCAAGGAACTTGGATGGTTAAAAACATGTTAACATACCATTAAATTCTTTAATATTGACGAAACAATATTTTGGGACTACTTTTCCCGTGGGCTTCACCATCGTTCTGCCTGGGTCATGACCCTGCGCATTGGTTGTACCGCATTAACAATCGCGATTCAGGACTTGGAGCAATCCCCACATAATGGTGTGGCCATACGCAACATCCAGCCGATCGCTGACAGATTCCCAGGAGGGTAGTTATGGCAGGCAGGCACACCCGCATTCTCGCCACATTATTCACATTTAGTTTGATTTTCAATATTTGGAGCGTTGCCCAAGCGGTGAATAGCGCTTCCATGCACGGTACTGTCACTGACGCCAAGGGCGCTGCAGTCGTGGGGGCGCAAATCAAGGCCACTCAAACTTCGACCGGACAATCACGAAGCACTGTGAGTGGATCTGACGGCAGCTACAACCTGCCGAACCTTCCAGTGGGGCCATATCAATTAGAGGTCACTGCTGGTAACTATGAAAAATACTCGCAGAAGGGCATCGTTCTGCAAGTCGGCGAAGACCCTACGATCAATGCCGTCATGAAGATCGGTAACGCTTCAGAGACCATTGAAGTCACTGCCGACGCGGCTACCGTGGAAACGCGCGAAACATCCGTCTCCACTGTGATCGATCAACGCAGCATCGTTGAGCTTCCGCTGAACGGACGACAGGCGGCTGAACTCGTCATTTTGGCTGGCGCAGCATCCAACACCACCATTCCCGGGAACGATCTGATCAGCACCAAGAACTATGGTGGGAACAACCAGCTGAACAGCGCTTTCACCATCTCTGTCGCAGGCGGACAGGTCAATGCCACCAACTATCTTCTCGATGGTGGTGACAACATTGATGCATTCTCGAACGTGAACTTGCCATTCCCCTTCCCTGATGCCATCCAGGAGTTCAGTGTTGAAACAAGTACTGCATCCGCCCGTATCGGCGTACACTCCGGAGCCACCGTCAGTGTTGTGACCAAGTCTGGTACCAACCAGTTCCATGGCGATGCTTTTGAGTTCATTCGCAACGCCGCAGTGAACGCGCAGAATTTCTTCACACCGGCAGGTCAGAAAGACACACTCAAGCGCAATCAATACGGTGGGACCGTAGGTGGCCCAATCGTAAAGAACAAATTGATGTTCTTTGCCGGATACCAAGGCACGAAAGTCCGACAAGCCCCACCCATTACCACAGCGTTTGTTCCCACAGCAGCTGCATTATCAGGTGATTTCAAGCAATTGGAATCCTATACGGCGACCAATGCGGTGGGATGTCTTGGTGGCTCACCCTCCCCGGCTGGAGCATTATTCAAACAGTTGAATACAACTTATTTTGACACCAATGACCATGTTAAACCCGGTATTTTGATGAGCCCTGCTGCCTTGAAGTTGGTCTCATATCTGCCAACTTCAACTGACCCGTGCGGTAAGGTTGTTTTCGGCATTCCCATCCTCGGCGATGAGAATCAGGTGCTTGCCCGTATCGACTACCTTCAATCCTCCAAGAATACTTTCTATGGCAGGTATTTCCTCTCCCATTATTCCGATCCGCCGATCTTTGACGGGAAGAACATCCTGACCGCCACCAAGGCCGGACAACTCTCGTTGGACCAGTCCTTGATCTTGAGTGATACATACATCTTCAGCCCGCACTTGGTAAGTGTTCTGCATGGAACTGGCACTCGTCTCGCCATCTACCGCGGAACTGCGCCTAATTTGATCAACTTCGGGACTTTGGGTGTGAACATCTCCAACCCGATCGCGAACGCACTTGTTGCTTCCGTTACCAATTACTTCAACGTCGCAAGCGGCACAGCAACCCCCGGCCACTTTAACGATGACACGTTCCAAGTTGCAGAGGACATGGATTACACCCACGGCCGGCACGATATCAAATTCGGCGCGGATTGGATCCACTATCGTTTGAACGAACTTTCCAACCAGTTGACCAACGGACAATTCGCTTTTGGCGGCACACCGACCGGCGATGCTCTATCCGACCTCTTGTTGGGTCTGCCTACCACCTTCAGCCAAGGAAACCCGGAGCAGGAGAACTGGAGACAGTCTTACATAGGGCTCTACGTCAATGACTCCTTTAAGTTAAGGTCCAATCTGGTCATCAATGCCGGACTGCGCTGGGAGCCATATTTGCCTGCTGCTGACCGGTACAACCGTGGCAGTTCTTTCAGCCAAGCGGCATTCGCAGCTGGGACCAGAAGCACAGTGTTCCCCAACGCGCCCCCGGGGCTGTTCTTCTGCGGAGATTCCCAGACACCATGCAGCTTCATTGATTCCCATTACAAGAACTTCTCGCCAAGATTGGGCTTCGTGTGGGACCCGAAAGGCAAAGGCACATTCTCTGTCCGCGGGGGTTATGCGATCTTCTATGACAACCCGGAAGTCTTCTACTTTGACCGGTTCGCCGACAATTCCCCGTATGGAAGCTCCATCAAGATCACCAACCCCCCGGGTGGGTTTGATTCTCCATATACAGGACAAAGCGTTCCCGTGTTCCCCACGGCTTTCCCCAACAGCACAAATGCAACCTTCTTCCCCAACGGCGTTTACATCAATATCCCACAGAACACACGCCCGACATACGTTCAGCAGTGGAACTTCGGGTTGCAGAAAGAGCTGCCGCACAACTGGCTGGTCTCCGCAACATATTTGGGCAGCAAGACCACTCACCTATGGGCCGGCTATGAGGCTGATGCGCCTGTCTATATTCCAGGTAATGATTGCTCCAGTTCCGCTACTGCAGTGCCAACTCATGGTGCTGGCACATCCGCTTGCTCTACAACCAAGAATGAACAAGTTCGACGTGTGTTGAACCAGATCAACCAGGCCAATGGGGCATTCTTTTCTACATTGTCCCAGACGTCCGACGACGCTTCCTCATCCTATAACGGCCTGCTGATCTCCACCACCCACCGGTTCAGCCAACATTACTCGATGCTCGCCAATTACACCTGGTCCCACTGCATCAGTGATTTTGATTTCTCGGGTGAATTGGCCAGCGGCGCGCGAACGATCTCAAACCCCAACAATTTGCTCGCGGATATGGGTAACTGTGCTTTCGACATCCGGCACATTTTCAACTTGTCATTTGTGGGCGAAAGCCCGCGTTTCCAGAACCATACAGTGCAATGGATCATGGGCAACTGGCAGTATTCCACCTTGGCGGAATACAACAGTGGCACGCATTTTTCCGTCATGAGCGGCACAGATAACTCACTTACCGGGGTCGGGAACGATCGTGCAGATATCGTGGGCAACCCCAATACAGGCGGTTGTGAGATCAACGGTGTCTTTTATCCTGTCCGGACTGTCAATTGTTGGTTCAACACCTCGGCATTCACCACCAACGCCATCGGCACATTCGGGGATTCCGCAAGGAATTCCGTTCCCGGCCCAGGATTTTTGACGTTCAATACAGCGGTCGCCCGCGTATTCCAATTGCGCGAACGTTTGGGCATGATGTTCCGGTTCGAAGCGTTCAACCTGTTCAACCACCCGAACTTCTTGAATCCTGGTGTGGCCAGTGCATTCAGCAGTTCCAGCAGCAGCACTGTCGGTAAAACCGACTATGGCAAGATCGATGCCGCACGCGATCCGCGCATTCTGCAAGCAGCGATCAAACTCATCTTCTAAGGACGAAGGACTGAACAACCACATCCTGGCGGTCGAAAGGGCGAATACAGCTAGGCGGGTGGGTTGCAGATCCTGCTACCCACCCCAAAGCTGCAATTACTGCCGCTGGCACACATTCATCGTCTGAATGCCAAGTAGATTTTTGACAAGCATGAAGTACGACAAATCCATCCTAAGGGCGAACGGATGAAGAACCGCCGTGATTTTTTAAAGACGTGTTTGGCAGGAGTAGGTACTCTGGCTTCTTATCATGCGTTCGCACAAACAAGCGAACTTCCATGGTCAATGCTCGACCCAATGCCAGGACCCACCGCTGATCCATGGTTGGAAGTGCCCCGCATTCTGGCCCGGATCGTTCCACCTGTCTTTCCGAAGAAAGATTTTGACATTACGAAATTCGGAGCTGTCGGGAACAACAAGATTGACAACACCGAAGCCATCAAGAAAGCCATTATCGAATGTCATAAAGCCGGTGGCGGGCGTGTGGTCGTTCCAGCAGGTGAATTCATCACCGGCGCCATTGAATTACAGAGTAATGTGGATCTCCACATAGAAAAAGCAGCGACCATCCGGTTCACTCACGACACGAAAAAATATCCCTTGGTGTTCACACGGTGGGAAGGTATGGAGTTGATGAATTTCTCGCCGTTCATTTACGCTTTTGAAAAAGAGAACATCGCCATTACCGGCGAAGGTACCATAGACGGCAACAGCGACTGCACCCACTGGTGGCCATGGAAAGGACGTACTAACTGTGGATGGCAGAAAGGCGATCCGGAACAAACTGCTGACCGTAACAAGCTCTTTGATATGGCTGAAAAAGGAGTTCCTGTCAGCGAGCGCATATTCGGCGAAGGACATCTTCTACGTCCACAGTTCATACAACCTTATCGCTGCAAGAACGTGTTGATTGAAGGCGTGACCTTGTTGCAGTCTCCAATGTGGCAGGTGCATCCCGTGCTTTGCCAGAACGTGACAGTTCGTGATCTGAATATCAATTGCAGTATCCTTGGGCCCAATACGGACGGTTGCGATCCGGAATCATGCAAAGACGTGTTGATCCAGAATGTGAATTTCAACGTTGGCGATGATTGCATCGCAATTAAAGCTGGTCGCAATGCAGACGGTCGGCGTGTGAACGTGCCATCCGAGAACATCGTGATCCAGGGGTGCCACATGCAGAATGGGCATGGCGGCGTCACCGTTGGCAGCGAGATCTCGGGCGGAGTACGCAATGTTTTCGCGCAGGATTGCAAAATGGATAGTCCGCTTCTCGATATTGCAATCCGCATCAAGAACAACGCCATGCGTGGTGGCTTGTTGGAGAACATTTTCGTTCGCAATGTCGAAGTCGGCCAAGTCGCGATGGCCGGGCTTTCCATCGACTTCTTCTACGAAGAAGGCGAAGCCGGGAAATTCACACCCATTACACGCAATGTGGACATCCGGAACGTCACCTTGAACAAGGCGCAATACGCCATCTATCTGCGCGGTTTCAAGAATGCTCCGATCGAGAATATCCATGTGAGTGATTGTGAATTCAAAGGCGTGGAAAAGCCGAATGTGATCGAGAACGTGAAAGACCTCGTGTTGAGTAACGTGACCGTGAACGGGAAGACACTTTAGTATTTAATTTGAAGATGCCAGAAGGGATAGCGGGCTCTGAACTGCCACGAAAGACCATGGGATTCATAACAGAAGATTTCCTGTTACAAAACAAATGCGCCAAGCGCTTATATGAGAACTTTGCGGCCAAACAGCCGGTTCTGGACTACCATTGCCATATTCCCGTCCAGGAGATCGCGCAAGACCGCCAGTTCGGTGACCTGTATGAGATCTGGCTGGAAGGCGACCATTACAAGTGGCGCGCCATGCGGGCCAACGGAATCCCTGAACGGTATTGCACTGGCGATGCCGAGCCATTCGAGAAATTCGTGGCATGGGCGAAGACCGTACCGCATACTTTGCGCAACCCCTTGTACCACTGGAACCATCTGGAGTTGTTACGCTACTTCGAAATCGAAGAAACGTTGAACGAGCAGACCGCACCTAAGATCTGGCAACAAACGAAAGAGCGGTTGAAATCAAATGAGTTGTCGGCACGCGGCATCCTGAAGAAATTCCATGTGCGGGCGATCTGTACCACGGATGACCCTGCTGACCCACTCGACCATCACAAGGCGTTACGAGATTCGAATTTTCAGACCCATGTCTTTCCTACTTTCCGGCCTGACGGCGCATACTTGATCTCGAACCCTGAAATTTTCAATGCATGGGTGGAAAAACTAGCGGTGACCGCGGAGACCCAGATCTTAAAATTCGAGGACTTTCTGCAAGCTTTGGGCAAACGCCACCAGGATTTCCACGATTTGGGCTGCCGCCTGTCAGATCACGGCTTGGATCAATGCTACGCGGAGCGTTGCTCTGAAGCTGAAGCGGAGGTCTTGTTCAACAAAGTGCGCGTCGGCAAGACCCCGAATCCTTCCGAATGTGCCCAATTCGCCAGTTACATGATGATCTTCTTCGGCAAAATGGACGCTGAAAAAGGATGGGTGAAACAACTGCATTTGGGAGCATTACGCAATGTAAATGACCGAATGTTGTTGGAGTTGGGCCGTGATACCGGCTTTGATTCCATCGGAGACTTGCCACAAGCATCTTCGATTGGGTCGTATCTTGACAGCTTGAATCGCTTGAATGCCCTACCCAAGATGATCCTTTATAACGTGAATCCGGCTGACAACTACGCATTTGCCACGATGATCGGAAATTTCCAGGATGGCAGTGTTGCCGGCAGGATGCAATTTGGCGCTGGATGGTGGTTCCTTGACCAGAAAGAGGCCATCGAAAACCAGCTCAACGCGCTCTCCAATTGTGGGTTATTGTCACATTTCATCGGTATGCTCACGGATTCCCGTTCCTTCATGTCCTTCCCACGCCATGAGTATTTTCGGCGTGTATTGTGTAACCTAATAGGTAGCGAAATGGAAACGGGTCTATTACCGAACGACGAAGCCTTGGTCGGTGATATGGTCCGTCGCATCTGTTATGAGAATGCGGAACGATATTTGGGCCTGCCCATGGAAGTGAAACACTCTGCCGGTCATACGAATGTTCGCGATAACAAATCGAGCAATGGTGTGGAACCCGGCGCTGATACGGCCCTGCCAGCCCGTCCTGTAAGAGGCACATAGGAGGTGTCTACTGTGCCAGTGAAATCATCTATTCCGGTCCGCGAATGTGCCATCATTGTCAACCCGAACGACAATGTGGCTGTACTGAAAAGCGATATCACAAAGGGGACCGGGGTCCAATTGGAAGATGGCAGGACCGTGGAAGTCCTTGAAGACATCTCATCGGGAAACCGCTTCGCCATACACGACATACCTACAAGCAAATTGGTTTTGCAATACGGTCAGCCGATTGGCACGTCGAAAGGCATAACTGTCGGGCAATCTGTCTCTCACGACAACATGAGTGATGATGTGCCCATCATCCGCGAAGTGCCAACAGATCTTTCAACTCCGAAAACTGACCCCATTCCTGAGGAACAGCGTGCAACATTCTTGGGGTTCCGTCGCAAGAACGGACGCACCGGGACACGGAACTACATTTTGGTAGTGCCCACCAGTATGTGCGCGAGCCATGAAGCAACGCAGATTTCGACCATCGCCGAGTACACGCTCTACAATCGCGAAAAATATCCCAATGTCGACGGCATCACCGCGCTTCCCCACAACAAAGGTTGCGGATGCCAGGACGGCTCACCGGTCGATGTTCTGTTGCGCGTGCTTTGCAATTATGCCGACCATCCGAACGTCGGTGGTGTGATCCTGATAGAACTGGGTTGCGAAAAGACGAACCTCTCTGTCGTTGAAACCTATCTTCAAAAACTTGGCCGTACGCTGGACAAACCATTAGTGCGCATCGGCATTCAGCAAGTTGGCGGTACACAAGCAGCGATCCAGGCGGGGTTGCAAGCCGTTGAACGCATGTTGCCGCAGATCAATCAAACCGAACGCGCGCCTACTCCCGTCAGCGAATTGGTCTTGGGAGTGAAATGTGGCGGGTCTGACGCTTTTTCCGGGATCTCTGCCAATCCAAGCTTGGGTTTCGCTTCTGATATTTTGGTGCGATCTGGCGGCACTGTGCTGATCACTGAAGTGCCGGAGTTCTGCGGTGCGGAACATATCCTCGCGCAACGATCGAAGGACGCTGAGACCGCACGCAAAGTCTACCGCATGGTGGATTGGTACAAGGATTATGCCGCGCAGTGGGGCGCCAAACTCGGTGAGAACCCAAGCCCAGGGAACATAAAAGGTGGGTTACTGAACATCACAGTGAAATCGTTGGGTGCTATCGCGAAAGCCGGATCTACCCGTGTGGAAGGCGTAACGGATTATGGCACTCCCCCTTCATGTCGTGGTCTTGTGTTGATGCAAGGGCCGGGATACGACCAGGAGTCCACACCTGGGTTGGTGGCGGCCGGCGCTAATGTGGTTGTATTCACTACGGGGCGCGGATCGACCATCGGCAACGCCATCGCTCCTGTCATCAAGCTGGCATCGAACAACGGTATCTTCAACCGCATGACCGGTGATCTCGACCTCTCTGCGGGTGATGTACTCGATGGAACGGCGACGATCCAACAAGTCGGACAAAAAGTCTTTGAGCACATCCGCAAAGTCGCCAGCAATGAAGTGCCGGCAAAGGCAGAAGTGTTGAAACACCGCGAGTTCCAGGTTTGGGCAGAATCCGCAGTCTCTCTCTGAAATCAACGCTCGAAAAGGATGGAACATGGGACATCCGCTGCTGGATCTTAGCGGGAAGATCGGTGTTGTGATCGGTGGCACGTCCGGCATAGGCTTGACACTGGCCCAGGGATTGGCTGAGGCTGGAGCCGATGTCGTTCCCACTGGGCGCAGAGAGAATCTGGTCTCAGCTGCTGTAGATGCAGTACGCAAACTCGGCAGGCGCTCCATAGTGAAAACTGCGGACGTGACCGACCGCGCCAGCCTTGAAGACCTGCTTAAAACTGTGACCAAAGAGTTCGAACATGTTGATTTCCTGTTCAATTGCGCTGGCACAACAAAGCGTACACCCACACTACAAGTCGAAGAAAACGAATGGCAGCATATATTTGAGACCAACCTGCACGGCACATTGCGTGCATGCCAGGTCTTTGGCGCGCATATGATCGAACAGAAACAAGGGAGGATCGTGAACATCGCTTCCCTGTCCTCATTTGTTTCACTCTATGAAGTCGCTGCTTACAGTGCGAGCAAGTCTGCGGTGGCCTCTTTGACGAAATCCCTTGCCATTGAGTGGGCTAAGCACGGTGTGTGTGTGAATGCCATCGCTCCCGGTGTCTTCCGTACAGACTTGAATGCACAACTTCTTGATGGCACTCCACGTGGCAAAGAGTTCCTGATGCGTACACCTATGGGACGTTTCGGCCAATTGAATGAACTCGTTGGAGCCGCGGTGTTCCTGGCATCAGATGCGGCCAGCTTTGTGACTGGCACGCTCATCACGGTAGACGGTGGTTTCCTTGCCAGCGGGGTGAATCAGTAATTGACATTGCAAGAGTGGAGTAAGGAGCAAGACTATGAGCGCGACATTGACTAATCCGCAGATCGAGAAGATGGTATTTCGTGGCACCGACCAGAAAAAAGGCCGTTTCGTTTCTGTTACTCCTGCCAACAGCACGAATAAACACCTTTCGTATGGACGCATCATCCTCAATAAATCCAACTCTAGCGTTTCATTTTCAAATGGGGGCCAGGAAACAGGATTGATCTGTCTCGCCGGTGACGCAACGGTGAAAACGCGACAAAAAGAATTCCACTGCGGACAATATGATTCGCTCTATATTCCTCGAGGAAGCCAAATCGATGTATTTACGACTTCTAATGTGGATTTTGCCGAATTTTCGTGCGCTGTCGAAAATGATTACCCACTGCAGTATGTGCCTTATTCCGACCTTGAGAAGAACGAGAAATTGAAATTTTCCATTGGCCACCCCGGACAATCGCGCCATCTGAACATCTGCTTGGGCAACAACGTGCAAGCAGGACGCCTGCTTGCAGGTTTTACGGTTTCTGAACCCGGCAACTGGACCAGCTGGCCTCCGCACGAACATGAGGTGATGCTCGAAGAGATGTATGTGTACTTCAACATGCCTGCGCCGGCCTTTGGCCTTCAACTTGTCTATAACAACACGGAGTATCCAGAAGCCGTTGTACCTGTGCGCGAAGGCGATGCGGTGCTGATCCCCAGTGGATACCACCCGAATGTCTCTGTTCCCGGACACAAAATCACATTCCTATGGGCCATGGCCGCACACAAAGAACAGGAATTCCGCCAATTCGGTGTTGTGAACGTGCAACCCAGTTTTGCGCAAACTGGATCAGGTCTGGAAGCCAGCAGAAAGTGAATCAATAAATTATTTAAGAGCAATTGCAATGACTCACTTAACTTTGCCGGGGTCCCATCCATCGCTGCCGGCGAGAAATATATTCGTTTTGTACTGATGTATGTCCTCCTCGGATAATTGTTTTGACAGGAGTTCGCGCTGTGATGGGCGCGCCCCTTCCCCAGTCGAATTGAACTCCGCATAATATGCCGTCTTCAATCGTTCTGTTTCACCCGGGTGCCACTCCCGCCATCCCGCCGGGGCAAGCATGCCATCCATTTCCGTATTCATGAACACAACATAGGAGTACGCGCGCCATGAGCGTCCAAGCCAGAGCTCTTTGACATTTGGATCTGACGTGATCTTGCAGTGGTCGAAGATGTACCCGCTCGGCTGTTCTGGATATCGCTTGCTTTGTGCCGTGAGATAGACAATGGAATGTGCGATGGCGTGGATCTCGCAATGGTTGAACACTGCTTTGGAATCACCGAAGATGAAGTCTACATGTCCTTCGATGTAGCAATCTTCAAAGTATTGCCGTGTTGGCGAACAAGGCCCGGTGTCCGTGTTGCAGAAATAACTGGACGCATAGAGTGTGTCCTGCGCACCAAGGAAACGGACTTTGCGGAAAACAGCACGGTCCGCCCGCACCGCCAATGCCACAGCTTGGGACCCCTCTGGCTTGATCTCGTGGGTCAGGCTCCAATCATTCTGCAATGTCAGGTTTGTGGCGTAGAAATCATCTCCATTCACAAATACTGTGGGTGAACGGAAAGTACTTCCCGTGGAAGCCGCGCTGTTGCCGAATACAATCACGGTCTGTGTGGGATCCGTTCCCAAACCAACAAGGTGTACATTCGGCTTTTCCACCTTGACCACTTCCCGGTACATTCCGGCTTTGATGCTCACAGTCCCACCGCGTGTATGTAATGCATCCACCCCATCTTGTACGGATGTGTAATCGCCCGAGCCATCTGCGGCCACTGTCACAGTACTCCTGGTGCCTGACCAGCGCTTCGGCTCTGGTAATGGGCCGTTATAAACGCGCGGGGTTTCTTGCGTTGATGTCTTTGCTTGTACATCTTCAGGGAATGGGACGAAGACATCAACACAGTTCCATGAAACTGTTTCGCGCTTCTGTCCGCTTTCTGCGACCTGTACGTCATTGCCTTTGGGAAGGAAGTTCACATTGCCTTTTGTGAACTCCAAGTGTGCATGTTCCGCTTTGATATCAGAAGCTTTCATTACGTCTGTCAGCACTCCATCCAATCGCATTTTCAGAAGATGCTGGGCATCAATGCCCTGCAGCGTGATCTTCCCTCCACCCAGGATGACCACATTCCGCAAAGTGATGTCCTCAAATTGCGGGACCAGTTCGCCCTTTGCTGTTGAATAGAACGGGTCCATCAAGATGGGGTTTTTCACATCGCGTTGGCAGACATCCTGATAGGAAACATCATGCACTAAACCACCACGGCTCAGGTCGGATTTGATCCGCAGACCGTTATCGGCCCCATCGATGGTCAGGTCATAGACACGGATGGCGCTGACTCCACCATTCGTTTCGCTGCCAATGGACATACCATGTCCGGAATAAAAATGATTGTGCGCAAAAGTCATGTGCATAGAAGGTCCGTTCTTGCCCGCCTTGATGGCGATGTTGTCGTCCCCTGCACGGATGTACGAATATGCAATGGTCACGTTGGTGGATGACGATGGATCGATGCCATCAGTATTCCGGGCCGTAGCCGGCGAGTCGACCTTCACTCCCCAGGCTGTGAAACCATCCGTGCGGCTGACTACGGCGTGATAGTTCGGCGCATTGCGCAATGTGATGTGGTAGAGAGTGAAATCGTCAGATTGGTCAGCTTGCAGTATGCGTGGACAATTCTGTTTCTTGTCCTCCACTTTTGCCTGATGGGCAAGGTCCCACCACGAATCCTTCTGGCCAAAAAGTTTCTCACCGCCTTGTCCGTCAATTACACCGTCACCCATAACACCGCTGTGAGGCGCCTGTTCTGCGTGGATCAACGGACGGCACCCGCGTCCGTTCGTGTCCACCACGCCGCAACTGCCCGGTTGGACATCGTACGTACGTGGGTTACGAGTTCCATAGAGTGTCGCTCCAGCCCGCACGAGCAACACGACAGACGGCCTAAGATCGATCGGCGCTGTCAGGAAAACATCGTGCGCAGCATCGGACTTCAGTTCCACAGCCTTGCCTGCAGCACAATGGTCGATGGCGTTTTGGATCCGAGCAGTGTCCAATGTTGCATCCTGTTTCTCGATGAACTTGCCGTTCTCAGAGGATAGTTGCGCAGTGAGTGATTCACAGACATCTGGGACCACAGGCTCGGTCACATGCCGGGTGTCTTGCGCGAAGACAGTGGAAACCATAGCGCATAGCACACACAAAGTTTTCAGTGCGGTCAACGGAAGTAAATTACTTGACTTTATAGCATGTTTTAAGTCCATGGAAACTCCAGAGACGCAATGGCAGGTCGCACGATAATGCTATATTTCATAGATGTTTCAGCAATCGACCTTCATGATACAACACAAAGCATCTGGAACATGAATAGATTTGCAATATGTATCATTAAAATTATTTAAATTCACGCTTTATCCAAATTGAACGGAGTGCCATGGCGAACGATCCTGGCTTGGGCAAAAAAGGCTCGCGTTGGCTTATTGCACTGTGATCGGCACATCCATGGCGCGTGACACTTTGCCAATTTTCACATTTACCCGGACCGAGTATTGGCCAGGCGGTACATGTGTGGTATCTAAACGCTTGGAACGCGAAGCTCCGGCCGCCATGCTTACTTTAACCTGAAAATCTGCCGATCCACTGTTCATAATCACTTTGCCCGGCAAGATGGAGCAATCCATTCCCGCTGGCAAATTGCCACAAGATACTGCGAGTGTGTGGTCCAATGAAATATCGGTAGATACATTCATGTCGATCACCGCAGGCGTTCTGCCATCGACCACAAATGTTGTGATCGAATTATCAAAACGTCCCCTGATGGGACGAGTCACCGTGACAACGAAATCCGCACCCGCCCCTGTGAGTGAAACCGTTCGCGGACTGCCGGACAGGGTGTCTGCAAAACTCAACATGCCGTTGCTCGCACCGAATGTGGTCGGCGTGAATGTCACCTTGGCTGTGCAGCTGGAGCCATTGGCCAGAACTCCGCAATTGTTCGTGACCATGTATGTTGATGCGTTGGCAGTCACGCTGTTTACAGTGACTGTGGTTCCGGAATTATTCGTATATGTGACGGTCTGTGGACCATCTGGAACCCCTGGCAAAGTGGAAAAAGTTAGCGTGGAGGGCGACACAGTGATTCCGCTCGACGAGAACCCAGAACCAGTGATGTTGATGCTGTTTTGTGTGCCATTCGAAGAGTTCGCAATGAGCGTTCCGGAACGACTGCCGATGGCAGTCGGTGTAAACGTGACCGTTCCTGTGCAGGTGCCACCATTTGCAATGGTCGCTGGACAGTTGGTCGGGGTGAATGAATAATCCCCAGTTTTGCTAACGGCGAACCCTACTGCTTGTCCGCCGCTCACAGTGATTGTGACATTCTGTGAACTGCTGGTGGTGCCCACATTCTGGCTGGAGAACGTCAGCGAAGTTGGTGCGATTCCGAATGTGACCAATGTGCCTGTGCCGGACATGCTGACGGTTTGCGGACTCCCCGCCCCACTGGACGTGATGGTCAGAGTTCCTGTGCGCGTGCCGGTTGCACTCGGCGTAAACCCAATGTTCACAGTACAAGTTGATCCTGAAGAAAGTGAAGTTGCACAGGTATTCGAGCTGATGGAATAATCGCCCGAACTCACTTGGAAGCTCATACCGGTTATGTTTCCATTGTTTGCAGTCAGCGTAACAGGCAGTGTGGTCGCTACGTTGGAGACCGCCACGCTGTTGAAATTGAGTGAGGTTGTACTCAACCCCAAGCTGGACGCGCTTCCCGTCCCGGTCAGGTTGATGCTGTTCTGTGTTCCGTTTGAGGAATTCGCCACCAATGTACCCGTGCGCGTTCCTGAAACGGTAGGCATGAACGTGACGTTGCCTGTGCAAGTGCCACCAGAAGCGACCGTTGTTGGGCAATTCGTTGGCGCAAAAGCGAAATCACCTGTTGTGCCCATACTGAAATTCACTGCTTGACCGCCACTCACAGTGATGGTGACGGATTGTCCAGAACTCGTTGTATTCAATGTTTGGTTGTTGAAAGTCATGGATGTTGGCGCGAACCCGAACGTCACAAGTGTGCCTGTTCCGGTGAGACTCACCGTCTGCGGGCTGCCTGTCCCGCTCGAAGTGATGGTCAAGGTTCCGGTGCGTGTGCCCGTTGCCGAAGGTGTGAAACCAATGTTCACAGTGCAAGTCAATCCTGAAGAAAGTGAAGTGGAACAGGTATTCGAGCTGATGGAGAAATCACCCGAACTCACCTGGAAGCCCATTCCGGTTACGTTGCCGT
>Ga0207041_1066_pt1 | contig 20341 bp, 13 predicted proteins | sample Alteio_BWMinCont_73_FD_153311 | JGI IMG/M metagenome (GOLD analysis project Ga0207041, IMG submission 153311) | Enriched cells from forest soil in Barre Woods Harvard Forest LTER site, Petersham, Massachusetts, United States -... | ecosystem: Environmental > Terrestrial > Soil > Temperate forest >... | reverse complement strand
CGCGGCGAGCGTAATCGCGCGGCCCGCCAGCACTTTTCCACCATCACGGACTGTGAGCATTGCTTTCTGCCCTGCAAAGCCCCGCTGATGAAAACTAATTTTCGCAGCGAGTCGAGAATCAGCCAGAGTTCGAGGCGCGACAATAGCGTCATTGATTTCCACATCGTTCGGCGTCAGTTCCTGGCCGAATCCCACGGTGTGAACCGGAATCCGCCGGCTGCGCAGCGTGGAAATTGTATCGAGATCAATCCCGCCGGAATTGTCAGCGCCATCGCTGAGGAGCACCACCGCGCCGATCGGCAGATCGGCCGCTTCACCGGCCAATTGTTTCAGATCGTCGCCGATGCGCGTGGCAGGCGCGGGAAGAGGCGTTTTTAATTCGTCGAGTTTTGCGATGCGCGACAAGTGCCCATCGGCGCGATATAACCGAATCTGAAATTTCTTCTGCAACTCGTCCAGCACCCCGCTTTCCAGGGCCTTGGTCGCCTGTTGCTCGCGTGTTGCGCCGCCATCCGCAATCGCCATGCTGCGCGAGTCGTCCACCAGCACCGCGATAATGTTTTGCTGCGGCCGCAGCTCAGCCACCATGATCGCCGGCTGCCACAATAGCAGCAGCACCAGCGCCGCCATCGCAAATTGCAACAGCCAGATGATTCCCGCCTTCCACTTTCGAAATTGATTGTGCGCCTGAGGAAGCTTCGAGCGGATCAGCCACGCAAGGCCCGCGGCAGCCGCGAGCAGAAACAGCACGAGAACCCACCGCGGCCATGCGCCCAGCAGCACGAGGTCGCCCTTGGCAAAAACGGCGCGCGGATACTTGAAAAAAAATTCAAACATGGTCGGCCTTGCATCACTAAGATGCTATTTCTGGAACAAAGGAAAATCGGCCCCTTGTAGCACAGGCTTCAGCCTGTGGGGTTTAAGTGTTGCGTCTGCAGAATCTAAACCCACAGGCTAAAGCCTGTGCTACTGGTGCTTAAAATTAATTTCCAGCAGAGAATCGCGGCTCGAAGTCCGCCGTCAGTGCGTCATCCCGTACATCACATAATTGATGCCCAGCCGAAACGCCAGCGACGCGAACTTCTCCGGATAGCGAGGATCGTCGGCCCACTCCCAGGCGTCACCCAAATGCATGTTGTGGCAAATCGCAACCATCACGCGGCCGCGGTCGTCCTTTATCCCGCGCCATTCCGGGATGTAGCCGTCTTTTTCATATGTGCGGCCGGTGCTCACGTATTGCTCCCCCGGAACCTGAAAGCGATCGGTCAAATCGTAGAGCACGTGAAAGATTTCGTCCTTGTCGGTGAGGTCTTCCACCGGGCGGTCCGGAAAGACCATCAACATTCCGGACATAAAATGTTCCCAGTCGGTGGCGCCATGAAAATCGTCCACCATCAGGAACCCGCCCTTCAGCAGATACTCGCGCATCCGCTTGGCTTCAGGCTCGGTGAACGTCCAGGTCTGCGCCTGCACGGCGTATACCCACGGAAAATTTTCGATGCTTTCCGGCCCTTCGCTGTCCAGGTCCACAACCTGCTCGACAGGCCGTGCATTGATGCGAGTGAGTCGCCGCAGCGCGATCAGAAATTGCCGGTCAGCCTTCGGATAATCGCGCGACCAGCTGGCCCAGCGCCCATACCCGTAACCGCCATTGCCTCCGCCGGCTGCGGTATAGCGCAGCCGCGACCACGAATATTCGCTTTTCCCATTGTCAATACCGGAGGTTGAAAACGCTTCTCGGGCGCCGCCATATTCGTCCTGGCCATACCCGCCGCGTTGCAGAGCGAACAAGCCTGTACCCGTGCCCATCAGCAGCAAGAGCGCCGAAATCGGTGCGAGGAGCCTCATAGAGGGTGCTCCTAAACGGGTCTGGGCTTTACTTGAAGCCCAGTCTGAATATAGACGGCCAGCAGGTCGCTATCGTTTCACGTGCGGCTGGCGGCGAGGGCCGATGCCACATGCTACTGCCAGGGGGAATGGGAAGGCAAGGTCGGGAAGTGCCGGGAGTGTTTTTTGTTCCTGAAAGAGGGTACAAATTGCTGGGCCTCATGCGCAAATTAACCCAAATGTGGGGGAATGTAATTATCACGCGTAGGGGCACGGGACGGCCGTGCCCTGCGATCAATGAAGCAACAATGCGTTATATTCAATAACGCGAAGAACCGCCCTACTGCTCCCACCCGCCGCCCAGCGCTTTATAAATTTGCACCAGTGCGAGTAGTTCATTGAGCCGCGCCTGCGCGAGGCCGAGGTTGGCGGAAAAATAATTCGTTTCGTTGGTGAGGACTTCGAGGTAATTGGTGGTGCCGGCCTTGTAGCGCATTTCCGAAAGATGGGCGGCGTCCTGTGCGGAATTTGCCAGCAACTCCTGCTGCGCGCGGAATTCCTGATTTTTCTGGTAGGCGATCAACGCGTCGGAGACGTCGCGGAACGCGCCTTGTATCGTTTGCTGGTAGGTCAGGACGGCTTCCTGCTGCTGCGCTTCGGCCAAGCGTACGCCGGAGCGCAATTTCCCCGCGTTGAAAATCGGTTGCGTGACGGCGCCCGTGAAAGTCCACAGGCCAGACGAGCCGTTAAATAAACTTTGCAGCGCGGAACTCTGGAAGCCAGGCGTGCCCGTTAGAGAAATATCCGGGAAATAGGCGGCGCGGGCAATGCCGATCCGCGCGTTTGCCGCAACCAGCAACTGTTCGGATTGGCGAATGTCCGGGCGTCGCTCCAGCAGCGCCGATGGTAACCCTGCGGGAACCACTGGGGCGTGCGGTTGATCGACGAGTTCTTTTCCGCGCGGCGTGATCGGCCCCGGATTATTTCCAAGCAGCACGCTCAGAAAATCTTCTTGCTGAGCGATGCGGCGTTCGAGATCGGTAATTTCCGCCGAGGCAGTAAACACGAGTTGCTCGGCCTGGCGCACGTCCAGAATCGTGTTGATGCCGTGCTCTTCGAGCGTTTTGGTCAGCTCCAGCGATTCCTTGCGGGAATCGAGGGCGTGTTTTGAAATATCGAGTTCAAGATCGAGTTCCCGCAGTTGAAAATATCCGGCGGCGACATTGGCGACGAGCGTCGCGTTCACTTCCTGGCGCGCCCATTCGCTGGCCAGCAAATCCGCGCGTGCCGCTTCGGTGGCGCGGCGGTACTTTCCCCAGAAATCCAGGTCCCATGCGGCGGACGCATTGATGCGGCCGATGGTGTATCCGTACGATGGAAAGGGCCCAATCGCCGGATTGCGCTGGTTTGTGCCGGTGCCAACCAGGCTCACATTGGGATACTGATCCGCGCGCGTGATTCCCAATTGCGCCTGCGCTTCCAGAACATGGGTTGCGGCGATGCGCGCGTCATAATTTTGCGTAAGCGCGGTGTGAATCAATTGCTGCAGTTGCTGATCCTGAAAAACATCCCACCACTTCTGTTCGCCGAGCGAGGCGGTGGCGGACTTTGCCGCATCGGCTTCCGAAACTCCCCGGTAGATGGCGGGAACATTTACGGACGGCCTCTTGTAATTCGGGCCGCTGAGGCATCCGCCGAGAAAGACGGCGGTCGCGCACAACGACGCGGATAAAAATCGAGCGGCACGAAAATTTGCTGAAAGTGTTTTCATGGAGGTCTAGTCCGCAGCCCCGTCTGGCGTGGCAATTGCGCCGCCGGCGGACGGAATCTGCGAATGGCCGGAGTGGAAGAACGAGGTTCGGTTTAAAACTTTATTCTGGAATTGTTCGAGGTACAGATAAATAACGGGCGTCACATACAGAGTAATGAACTGCGAGACGATCAGCCCGCCGACAATCACCATTCCCAGCGGACGGCGCGACGCCCCGTCGGCTCCATATCCCGCGGCGATGGGCACCGCGCCGATTACGGCGGCGAGCGTGGTCATCAGGATGGGGCGGAAGCGGTCCATGCTCGCGTCGTGAATCGCCTGTTCCGCCGACTCTCCGGCATCCACGCGCTGGCGCGCGAAATCCACGATCATGATTCCATTTTTCTTCACGATGCCCATGAGCATGAACATGCCGACGAATGCGTAGAGCGACGCTTGTTCTCCGAAAATATAGAGCGTCAACAATCCCCCGACGAGCGCCGTGGGAAGTGTGGAAAGCACGGTCAGAGGATGCACGTAGCTCTCGTACAAAATTGCCAGAATCACGTACATCACAAACACAGCGAGCGCCATCAGGATCGTGAGGTCGCGCACAGTGTCTCGGAACGTCAGCGCCTCGCCCTGCAAGCTCGCGCGCATCGTTGGCGGCACAATATCCTGCGCGGCCTTGGTGATGAAATCGGTGGCGTCGCCAATCGAGGCGTCGGGCCTCAGGTTGAAGAAAACCGTGACGCTGGTGAACTGGTTCAAGTGATTCACAGTCTGCGCGCCCAGCGATGGCGCCCACGTGACCAGCGCGTTGAGCGGGACCAGATTTTTTCCGTCATCCGACCGGATGTAGAGCAGCGAAAGATCCCCGGGCTTGGCGCGCTCGGAATCCTTCACTTCCAGGATCACCTGATACTGGTCCTCGGGTTTCTTGATCAAGTAGAGATAATTCTGCGAGTACGCGTTGCGGAGCAGGTTCAAAATTCGCGTTTCCGAGACGCCGTAGGTTCGCGCCTGGTCACGCCGGATATTGATTTCCAGGTTGGGCGTATTGTGAAAGTAGTCCGAAGAAACCGTGGCGAATCCGGGGTATTGCATCAGCCGCCCCATGAATTTTTGCGCCACGTCATAGACCTGCTGCGAATCCACTCCTGAAAGCGCGTAGGCGTACTGCCCTTGATTCTGGTTCGTTGCGCCCGTGCTGATGTCCAGCACCGGCATGGGCCGCAAGAAGGAAAACATTCCGGGAATCGCTCCGAGCCGCCCCATCATTTTTCCAACCACGGCGGCAATCGGCGCCCGCGTCTTCGGCGGCTCAAGGAATGCAAGCAGCAGCCCCTGGTTGGATGCCAGAAAGCCGCTGCTGCTGGTCATTGTAAAAGTCGCTCCGACGGCCGGATCCTGGCGCATCACAACCGCGGCCTGATTTTGCAGGGCCTTCATCTGCTCAGGCGAGGAACCTTCCTTGCCGATCATGACGCCCCAGACAAAACTGCTGTCACCCACCGGCAAAAACGCCTTGGGGACTGCGTTAAAAAGAAAAACCGTGCCGGCCATGCACGCAACCCACGTCAGCGCGGAGATCCAGCGGTGGCGCAGGAACCACCAGAGCGAATTTCCATACACGCGGAGGACGCTTTTTTCGATGCGTCCCGTCACGCGCTCCATCCAATTTTGTTTCACGTCGTGCCCGCGCTTCTTCAGAAGCCTTGCGCACATCAGCGGAGTCAGCGTCAGCGACACCAGCCCCGAAGCGATGATCGCCACAACGATGGTGATCGCAAATTCCCGGAAAATTCTGCCGACCAGGCCGGACATGAAAACTAGTGGGAAAAACACGGCTGCCAGGGAAACTGTCATCGAAAGAATCGTGAAGCTGATTTCGCGTGCGCTCTCCAGTGTCGCGTCCAGCGCGCTCATCCCGCGTTCCATCAGGCGCACGGTGTTCTCGAGAAACACGATGGCGTCGTCCACCAGAAACCCGATAGCCAGCGTCAGCGCCATTAACGAAAGATTGTCCAGGCTGTATCCAAACAGCCGCATGGCCATGAACGTCAGCAGCAGCGACAACGGAAGGGCCACTGTGGGAATGAGCGTGTCGGTGGCGCGGCCGAGGAAGATAAAAATCACGGCGACCACCAGCACAAAGGCGATGAGAAGAGTAGCCTGCACATCGGCCACGGAACCCACGATGGTCTGCGAGCGGTCATAGATTGGCGTAACGCGCACCGATTGCGGAAGTTCGGCGCTGATGATCGGCAATAAATCCTTGACGCTTTGCGCCACGGCGACAGCGTTGGAGCCGGCCTGGCGATTGACGGCCACAACGACGGTGGCCGCGGGCTCGCCATAGCCACGCACCCAGAACTTCATGTTGATGCGTTCGTCCTGCACCGTGTCTTCCACCGAGGCAACGTCGCGGAGATATACAGGCGCGCCGTTGGTGCTGCTGACAATCAAATTTCCGTAGGATTGGGCATTTTCCAGTTGGCCGTTGGGCCGGAGCAGCGCCGTACCCGAAGAGCTGTCAAATTGTCCCGCGCCGGTGTAGCTGGTGCCGTTCTTTACAGCAGTGGTCAAATCATCTATGGAAATCCCGCGCGCCCACATCGCCGAGGGATCTACTTTGATGCGGATGGCGGATTTCGTCCCGAACACAAGCACGCTGCTCACTCCCGGCAGAATGCTGATCCGTTGCCCAACCTGCGTGGCCCCGTAATCGTAAAGCTTGCCAACGGTGACCGTATCACTGGTTAGCGCAATGTAGAGGATGGGCTGGTCATTCGGATTCGTCTTGCTGTAAGTCGGCGGCGAGGGCAAATCGGTGGGCAGGCTGCCGGTGGCCTGCGAAATCGCTGTCTGCACATCCGTGGCGGCGGCATCTATGCTTTTGTCCAAAGCAAATTGGAGCGTGAAACTAACATGGCCCTGCGTGCTTTGCGAGGTTACCAGTTCAAGCCCGTTGATCTGCATGAACTGCCGCTCAAGGGGTGTGGCGATATTGTTGGCGACCGTGTCAGGGCTTGCGCCGGGATAATTTGCCTGCACGGAAATTACGGGGTAGTCCACAACAGGCAAATCGTTAACCGGAAGGCGCTTGTAACTGAGCACGCCGAACACGATTACAGAAACGGTCAGCACAGCCGTCATGACCGGACGGCGAATGAATGGTTCGGAAAGATTCATGATTGCCCCGCAGCCGGCGCTGCCGCGGTTCCCGCATCCACGCGGACCTTTGCGCCGGGCATTACACCGAGCTGACCGGTGATGACCACGCGCTCGCCGGACTTCAGTCCATCTTCAATCACAATCAGATCGCCTTGCCGCTGCCCGAGTTTCACGGGCCTCAATTCCGCGGTCGAGTCTTCTTTCACCACATAGACGAACGGGCCCTTCGCCGAATCCTGGGTTGCCGCGACGGGCACGAGCACTGCTTTCGGCAGTGTCGAGAGCACCAGGCGGACATTTACAAATTGCCCCGGCCACAAACGATTTGCGGCATTGGGGACCGTGGCTCGCAGCAGGACGGTTCCACTGGCCGGCTGTACAGAGTTGTCGAGGAAGGTGAGTTGTCCCGTCAACGGCTTGTCGGCTTCGTCAGGCAAACGCACTTCGACTTTAAGTTGGCCGCCGCGCGTATTGCGTTGCACGGTGGGGAAATCATTTTCGGTCACCGTGAAATCGGCGTAGATTGGGTCCAGCCGTTCGATGGACAGCAATGTGCTGGTATTCGCGGTCACGACATTTCCCAAATCCACCAGCCGATGCCCCGCGCGGCCGTCTATCGGCGAGCGAATCGCCGTGTATTCCAGATTCAGGCGCGCGGATTCGACCGCGGCTTCGTTTTGTTTGACCTGCGCTCCGCCCACATCCACGGCGTTTTTCCGCGTGTCGTAATCCTGCCGCGCAATTGCTCTGGATTCCACCAGGTCCTGCACACGCGCAAATTGAATTTTCGCAAAATCCAGCGCCGCCTTGGATTGAACAAGATTTGCTTCGGCGGCGTCGAGCTGCGCTTGAAAGGGCCGCGGATCAATGGTGAAAAGAGGATCGCCCTTTTTAAGATTTGCGCCGTCGTTGAACAGGATTTCCGTGATGCGCCCTGATACTTCGGGCTGCACCGATACAACTTCACGGGCCACACCTCGTCCGACTTCATCGAGGTAAACGGGGACACTCGCTGTCACCGCAGGGGTGACAATCACCAGAGCCGGCGGGCGCTGAAAAGCAGGCGGGTCTTTCTTTGCGCACCCTGAAAGAAGCAACGCAGAACTGCAGAGCAGTACGAATCGCTTTCCAAGACGGAACATCAATGCTCCTCTAATCCAAAGCGGAAGGTAAAACCTCAACTCACAAGTAATACGATACTCTGCATTGGATGTTTCAAAGTATCAGATGTTTCAAACCAATTTAAGGTGATAAGTTTATTAACGCCGCCGATTAATTTATATAACCAATTGAAACAAAAGAAGATAGGCTGCGAAGCGTTGTGTGATGTATTGCAAAAATGCGCCTGTGGCACGCTATTTGGCAGTTCACGCCCCGATATAGCGTGCGTACAGCGATCTCGCCACGCTGGTATCGCGGGTACCTTTTATGATGGCCCGGCCATCGGCAAAGATAGTCATCTCATAGGGCGGTACGCGGAAGCGCAGCAGAAAACCGTTTTCGCGCACTTCGGCGACTGTCGGAGCGATGCGCCGGCTGAGCGCGGCAAGGTCCAGCTGGCGGCGCCGTTCGTGAATCTGCACGGAATCGCGACCGCACATGGTCAAGTGAGGCTGCGCGTCGCCTTCCAGGTATTTGAAATCATGACGAGCGCAGGCGCGGCACTCCGGGTTTCTCGCCACGCGCACGGATTGAAAACGCCCCGACCAAACATCAAAGGAAGTCAGCCGGCCGCCCGCCGATTCCGACTTGCCCACCAGCAGTTTGATGGCTTCGGTCGCTTCGATGGAGGAAATGACGCCCGCGGCGGCGCCGAGGACACCGACCGTGTCGCAAGTATCTTCAGCTCCGGATAGTGACGCGCTTTTATCTTGCGGGGGCCCATCGGATTCCAGCGCGCACGCCAGACAAGCCGTCACGCCCGGGCGCACGGTCATCGTCACGCCGTAACTGGCGACTACGGCGGCGTAAATCCATGGAACATTCAAATGGATCGCGACGTCATTCAACAAAAAGCGTGTTTCGAAATTATCAGTGCCATCTAAAATAAGAGAAAATCCGTGCAGCAGGTCCTCGGCATTTTTTGAGCTCAAATCGGCCACGACGCCTTCGATTGATACGCCGGAATTGATGAGGCGCAGGCGGCGTTCGGCCGCCACGGCCTTCGGCAGCGCCTCCTGAGCATCGGATTCTTCGAATAAAGTTTGCCGCTGCAAGTTGGAAGGCTCCACAAAATCGCGGTCCACGATACGCAGTTTCCCGACGCCCGCGCGGACCAGCAAATTTGCCAGGGCCGTGCCGAGCGCTCCGCAGCCGACAATTACAGCGGAAGCATCGAGCAATCGCTGCTGACCGTGCTCGCCAATTTCGCCGAACAAAATTTGCCGGGAATACCGTTCGTATGATTTTGGGTCCATGGAGTAGGACAGGCTGAAGCCCATCCTACCGCTATCTTAACGCCGCCGAAGCCACTCCGGGAAATCGAGTGACATTTTCCGCGTCTGCATCAGATTTCGGCGAAAGTGGGCAACCCGGCTGTGCTACGCTGGTTCTGTTGTGAAAAGTGATGCTGAGCGAACAACGCCCCATTGCACGGTTCGCCGTCTGGCTAGCGGTGATCTGTTGGTTTTGCGTCGGCTCCGCGGCCGCGCAGAACAATCTCTCCGGTGAGCCGCCGCAGGTGGTCGCCGTGCGCGTGGTCACTGAACTTGGCGCGGTGTTGGAGCAGAATCCTCCCAAACTAACGATTCAACCCGGGCATCCTTTTTCCATCGAGCAAGAGAGCGCCAGTTTGCGCGAGTTGTTCCGATCAGGACGGTATGCGGACCTGCGCGCGGAATTGACCGACTTGCCAGGCGGAGTGCGGCTGGATTTCGTGGTTCGGCAAAATTTCTATATCAATCGCGTGCAAATAATTGGGTTGCACGAACCGCCCAGCGAAGCGCAGGCCCTGTCTTCCTTGCGATTGAATGTGGGCGAAATTTTCCGGGAAAGCGAAATGAAAGACGCCGTGGAACGACTCCGCCAGACATTTGAAGATGACGGCTTATATCAGGCGGCAGTCACCTATGAAACCAATCCGCATCCCGACACGCTGCAAATGGATATCGTGGCCCATGTAACTTCCGGCCCGCGCGCTCGCATTGGCGCCATCACCATACAAAATCAAACTCAGTTTTCCGACGCTGAATTGCGCGGACGCCTGAAGCTCAAGGAAAAAAGCGAAATTACCGCCGACCGCCTAAATCGGGCCGCCGACCGTGAGCGGCAGTGGATGGCGGACAGAAATTATCTGGGCGCGCGCGCGACGATCCGTCGCGGGCCATACGACGCAACTTCCAACCGAGTGCCGGTGGAATTCACGCTGTACGCGGGCCTGGAGGTCCGCGTGGCAGTGGATGGGGCGAAAGTTCCTGGCCGGACGCTCCGCAAACTGGTGCCGATCTATCAGGAGGGTGCGGTGGATGAAGACCTGCTGCAGGAAGGCCGCCGCTCGTTGCGCGAATACTTTGAGCGCACTGGTTTTTTTGACGCGCAGGTGAGCTACACAACTTCTGATTCCCAGGCGGAAAAAACGGGCAACGTGACGCATCGCGCCGCGCGAATAGTTACGTACCATGTGAATCCAGGTGACAAGCATCGCCTGGTCGGAGTGTCCTTTGCCGGCAATAAATATTTCAGCTCCGAATTGTTGACCGGGCGCGTGAAGATTCACCCGGCCGCCTATGATTCGCCCGGACGCTATTCCAGCGCGCTGCTGAATGATGATGTGGCTTCATTGCGCACGCTGTACGATGCGAACGGTTTCCATGACGCGAAAGTGCAAAGCCAACTCACCGATAATTACAAGGGCCACAACGGAGACCTGTTTGTGCAGTTCGAAGTGACGGAAGGCCAGCAGACCAGAGTTGCGGATGTGAAAATAGAGGGAAACCAGCGACTCAGCACGGATGAGCTTCTCGGCGTTATCGGCTCCTCCGCGGGACAGCCGTATTCCGAATTCGATATCTCCTCGGACCGCGACAACATTCTTGCGCTCTACTATAACCAGGGATTTTCCGAGGCGCGATTTTCCGCGGACGTTGAGCCTGTGGCCGCTCCAAATGCGGATACCGCGCCTCGCAGGAAGCTTACGTATCACATCACGGAAGGGCCGCAGGTCCGAGTGGCTCGCGTCTTTCTAAGCGGTTACGAACATACGCGCCCCGGCGTAATTTCCAGAGAGGTTGGAATTCGCGCTGGAGAACCGCTGAGCCAGGGCGCAGTCGTGGAGACGCAAAGAAAACTTTATAACCTGGGAATTTTCAGCCGTGTTTCCGTTGCGCCGCAAAACGCCGAAGGAGAGGGCACGGAAAAAAACGTTGTGGTGCTGGTGGACGAAGCGAAACGCTATACCGTTGCGTATGGTTTGGGTCTGGAAGCGCAGCGTTTGGGAAGCGGGCCAACCAGCACGGCAATCAACGTTGCCCCGCGCATCACCCTGGAACTGACCAAGGCCAATCTCACTGGACGCGCTGACTCACTCTCCTTCAAAGCGCGCGCGAGCACCATTCAGGGACGTGGTCTGGCTACCTATACGGCCCCCAACTATTTCGCCTCGCCCAAATTCAGCCTGCAATTTTCCGCCCTCTATGAGACCGCTCGCAATGTGCAAACCTTCGATTCCAGAATCGCCGAAGGTACCGTGCGGCTGGTGCAGAGCCTTTCCTCCAGCAGTTCGATTCAGTACCGATATTCGTTCCGGCACGTAATTGCAAGCAACGTGAAACTCGCCAACAGCCAGCTCATTCCTCTCTTCCTCCAAAATACGGAAGTTTCTGAATTCGGCATCAGTTGGCTGCGCGATCGTCGAAACAGCCCCACGGATGCCAGCCGCGGAGATTTTGAAAACGTGGATGTGAGCATGGCGATGAAACCGATTGGTTCCTCCGCTGATTTCATACGCGTTTTTATCCAAAACTCGACCTACCATCCGATTGGACACCGGTTCGTGTTTGCGCGCTCGACGCGGTTTGGCATGCAGACTCCCTACGGAAGTTCCATTTCGGGTGATATTCCGTTGCCCGAGCGGTTTTTCGCCGGAGGCGGTACGTCTTTGCGCGGATTTGGCTTGAATCAGGCCGGCCCCCGCGACCCGGCTACGGGTTTCCCGATTGGCGGACAGGCCTTGCTGGTTTTCAACCAGGACCTGCGATTCCCGATGCACTTGCCGTTGCTGGGCGATAGCTTGGGCGGCGCGATTTTCTATGACGCCGGAAATGTTTTTACTAATATTCGAAACATTACCCTGCGCACCTCGCCGCCTGTTCCCACGATTGGCACCGTGACGAATGCGGGTGTCACCACCACGGTATGCCTGACCAATTGCACCAACGAATTAAATTATTTTTCTCATACCGTGGGTTTTGAGTTTCGTTACAGCACGCCGATTGGCCCTGTGGCTTTGGATTTGGGCTATCAATTGAACCCGGCTCAATTCGTCTTTCCGACCACCGTGAATGGCGTTGCAGGATTAGGATTGTCACGCCTTCCGGGCTTTCAATTCTTTATCAATTTGGGGACCACATTCTGATGCGCCGCGTGATTCTCATTTTCGCCATTCTCCTGATCCCGCATGCGGGCCGCGCGGCCGCGATTCCGCAGGCTGCGCAAACAAGCCGCGTGGTGGACCGGATTGTTGCGCGTATCGAAGGCGATATCATTCTGGAAAGCCAGGTTCGCGAACTGGGAGCCTTCCAGGAGTTGATCGAAGGCCGTGCGGAAAGCGACGACCAGTTGCTTTCGGAATTGATCGAACAGTGGACGGTCCAGACCGAAGCCGAGGCGACTCATTTTCCTGAACCCGCACAGACGGAAGTGGACCGCGAGCTTGCGCGGCTCACCGACCGATTTGGAAGTGCCGAAGCCTACGCGTCCAAACTTCGCGCCCTGGGCCTTTCCGCCACCCAGGCGCGGCAATTGCTCGCGCGGCAAATCTATATCGAGCGATATCTCGATTATAAATTTCGCCCGACTGTCCAGATCGAGGCAGCTGCCATTCACGCGTATTATCAAAATCAGTTTCTGCCGGAGCTAGCAAAAAATAATCAGCCCGCGCCTCGCGAGGCGGACGTCCAGGAACAAGTCCGCGAACTGCTGGTGCAAAAGGCAATTAGCGAACTCACGGCCAAATGGCTGGATGACACGAAATCGCGGTTGAAGATTGAGCGGACGCCTGCTGATCTCAAGCCGTAAAGTTGGATCGAACTGTTTCCGTATGAATAGTGCGAAACGAAAATTCGGATTGAAGCACGGGCTGGCGCTCGTTGTCGCGCTGACGGTCGTCGCGGGGTTGACTCTGGCCATGCTGATCGCCGGCGGATTCGCGGATCTATGGGCGCGCCGCACCATTGTGCAGCAACTTGAAAAATCCACGGGCGCGCGCGTAGAGCTTGGCAATTTCCATTTCCTGTGGCGCGCGCTGGGCGCTCGTTTCGACGGGCTTACTCTGCATGGCAGCGAGGCGAAGGGAACCCCGCCACTATTCCACGCCGACCGCGTGCAGTTCGATATTCGAGTCGAATCCTTCTGGGGCCGAAGGATTTCGCTGGAGAATCTGGAAATGTCGCATTTCTCCCTCCATGTGCAAATGGAGAAAGACGGCACAACGAATATACCGGGGCCGAAAATTCCGGCGGCGTCCGGCAAAATGCCATTACAAAATCTGTTTGATTTGAAAGTTGCGCAGGTGCAGCTGGAAGATGGCGAGATTTTATGGAATGACACGCGCACCCCGCTCTCCGCAAAAGGCGGAAAGTTTGCCTTCGCCATGGACTATACGGGCGAGGATGGGAAACCCATCTACCTTGGCCGGACCACTTGGCAAGGATTTGAGATCGCGGCACTGCGATTCCTGCCGTTTACTTCGGATTTCTCCGCTCGATTCACGCTTCGCCCGAATTCGCTTTCCTTGACGCAATTGCAGTGGAAAACATTGCATAGCGAATTGGACGCGCAGGCAAACCTCACTAGTTTTTCGCAGCCCGCATGGGATTTCAAGTACCACGGTCAAGGTCGCCTGGAGGACGTCTGGTCCATTCTGCGCCAGAAAGATGCTCCATCCGGGCGGGTGGAATTCACAGGCGACGGGCGTTTTAGCGGCGAACAATGGAATGCCAACGGGCGCTTTACTGCGAATCCAATCGTCATGAAATATGTTTGGTTCCATCCCGGCATAATTACCGCGCACGGCAGCTATCACGCCGACCCGCACGCCCTGGATTCGCCGGATTTTGAGGCGCAGCTTCTCGACGGAAACGTTGCCGGGCACGTCCATATGGGCATTCCCAAGCTGGATTTCACCGCCGAAACGAAAGTGCGCGGATTGCAATTGCGTCAGGCGATGGCCGCCGAGGATAATCCCGGCCTGCCAATTAATCCCCTTCACTGGACAAGTTCCATGGACGTGGACGCAACGACTACCTGGGTCGCTGATTTCAAGCACTTGGATTCGCGCGGCAGTTCTGTCTGGATGCCTCCCGCTGTCCCAGCACCCGGTCAGATACCCGCCGCCGCACAATTTCAATTTCACTTCAACATGGATCAAGGGCAGTTCGTCCTCCAGCCGGGCGAAATCACCACGCCTTCCAGCCGCATACAATTCCGCGGCGCGCTCAGCATGGTGAATACTTCGCTGGATTTGGCTGTGGACACCGATGACCTTACCCTTTGGGATGATTTTATCAATCGCCTGCGTGGTCCGGATGCCGGTCCGGAAATCATTGCCGGACACTTCCATTGGCAAGGCCGCCTGATGGGCCCCTTGACCGGCCCTACTTTCGCGGGCCACGCGAAAGCAACCGACGCCCGGTATGGCGACTTGTATTGGGACGAACTCGAAACCGAAATCAACTATTCGCCGGATCAATTACATTTGGAACGCGGACGTGCGCGCCGTGGCCGGTCCTCCGCGGAGCTGGAATTGTTGCTCGCTCTGGACAACTGGGGATTTTTTCCTGAAAGTGAATGGAACTTTGACACCAATCTGGTTGGCGCAGACACCGATGACCTGCAGCATCTTTTAAGGACATCCTATCCCGCGCATGGCACGTTGACAGGAGAATTTCACGCCAAAGGAACCCGTGAGAATCCCGAGTTCTCCGGTTTGTTTGATTTGTCTGACGCGACTGCAGGGCCCTGGCGGTTCGACCGCGCGCGCGGGCGGCTCGCAATTCATGGCGGCGAAGTGCGTATCGCCGATGCCGAGGTACGCCTGCCATCGCATTCGCCGGGCGCGCCCGCCGGCCTGCTGACGGGGAATGTCGAATACCAAATGGATAACAAGAACATCACCTTTGACGTCACCGGCGCGGGCATTCCGCTCGAGACCATCGGGAAAATTCAGAGTGAACGTCTTCCCGTGGGCGGCCGGCTGAATCTGCAGGCCCGCGGACAGGGTCCCTTACGGGCGCCCGAAGTACATGCGACGCTTCGCTTGATTGATTTGAAATTGGGCAGCGAGGTCGAAGGTAGCTTTGATGCGAAAGTGGATTCGGACGGCCATCATTTGGGGGCGACCATTGATTCGTCTATGACCTCGGGCCGGCTTTCCGGCAAGGTGGACGTAGCGTTGGAAGGCGACTATCCGGTAACCGGGGAAGTTACCGCCGAACGAATTGATTTCGATCCGTTTGTGGTCTCTGCCATGCATCTTACACACATGAATGGCCACAGCTTGGTGGATGGCCACTTCGCGATTGCCGGCTTCGGTGCCAAGCCGGAAACGATTGCCGTGGAAGCGAATCTTTCTCGCATCACATTCGATTTTGACAAAGTGAAATTGGAAAATTCCGGCCCGATTCGGCTGACCTATCGGCAGGACCAAGTGCGCGTCCAGCAGGCAGGTTTTCGCGGCACCGACTCGGACTTCCTTCTGAGCGGGTCCGTCCGTTTTGCCGGCGACCGGGCGCTCGATCTGCGCCTGGATGGCGCGGTCAGCCTGCAACTCCTTTCCGGATTCATTCCGCAAATGGAGGCCAGCGGACGCGCCGAAATCAATGCCGCCGTGGCAGGAACGCTCAGCACGCCGCGCTTCAACGGCAAAGTCCATCTTGAGGACGCATCCTTTCGTTACGGAGATTTTCCTGCGGGGCTCAGCAACGTGGCCGGGGACTTTAATTTTGACGCTGCGCGCATGGTGTTCGAAAACGTGGTCGCGGAAAGCGGCGGCGGCCATCTCAATATCGGCGGCACTGTGAGTTACGGCGAGGGCCCCATCAATTACACGCTCAACGTCCGGTCCGACCTGCTCCGCATACGTTACCCCGTGGGAATGAGCTGGCTGATGGAAGGAACACTGCGGCTTTCCGGCAACGAGCAGGCCGCGACGCTTTCTGGCCGCATTGTGCTTGACCGTCTGCTGCTGGCCGAAGGATCTGACCTGGCCGCGTTTATGGCATCCTCCAAGGAACCCGTGAGCGGGCCGAACACCGCCTCTCCATTTCTGCGAAATCTACAATTCGATATTCAGGGAGAGTCCAGTCCTGATTCGCGGATGGAGTGGGCCGGGGCGCGCTTGCAGACGGATGCGAGCCTGCGTTTGCGCGGCACGTGGGAGCATCCCATTCTCCTCGGCCACATTCACCTGCTAAACGGCGGTATGAATTTTCGCGGCAATCAGTACACCATTGCTCGCGGAGACATCAACTTCGCCAATCCATTCCGCCTGGACCCAGTATTGAACGTGGAGGCCACCACCACCATTCGCCAATATGAAGTTACGCTGGATTTCACCGGCCCCGCGAGCCGCATGACTCTTGCCTATCGTTCCGATCCGCCGTTGCCCACGAGCGACATTGTCGAATTGCTGGCTCTAGGGCAAACAAGCCAGGAAAGCAACCAGCGCAGCGCCACCGGGCAGAACCCCGGAGCGGGCGCCTCGACACTGCTTTCGGAAGCCATATCCAGTCAACTCGGCGGCCGCATAGAGCGGCTGTTTGGGATCAGCCATTTCCGTGTCGGGCCCTCGGTCTCTGGGCTGAACACGCAGCAAAATTCAATCGCCAGCGTGACCATCGAGCAGCAGGTCTCCCGCGGATTGGTGATTACGTACATCACCGACGTTACAACCACCCAGTATCAAGTGATCCAGATCGAATACACGGTGAACCGGGAATTTTCCGTACTTGCTCTGCGCGACGAAAACGGCACCTTCGGATTGGACGTTGTCCGCAAGACTCGATTTAAGTGACGCGGTCGTCAGCCAGGCCAGGACTGCAATGCCGTCTCGGCGACACCCTGCAAATCTTCACGGCTTGCTCCACTTGCCGCCTGCACCGCCATGCCGTTAATGACTGCTACGAGGTAACGCGCAAGAATGGCGGGATCTGAACCTGCCGGCAGGTCGTTTTCCGATTGCGCGCGCTCGAGACGCTGGCGAATAACGGCCTCGATTGCCTTGCGGCGCGAAATTAATTCCTTTTTTATGCTTTCACTGGACTCTCCACATGCCAGCGCGCCCTGCACCAATAAACACCCCGCGGGATTCTTTTTGTCGGACGGCATGTCGGCGGTCCCCCGTAACAGCCGTTCGACAACGGCGCGCGCAGTCGGCTCATTCAACGCTTCGCGCACGTGGCCAGCCCGCCCGTTCACGTAACGATCCAGCGCCTTGAAAAAGAGGGCTTCCTTATTTCCAAACGCGGCGTACAGGCTGGGCCGGTTGATGCGCATTGCTTTCGTCAGATCCGAAAGGGACGCGCCCTCATAGCCCTTTCGCCAGAATACTTGCAACGCGCGCTCCAGGGCCGCCTCCGGATCAAATGCACGGGGACGCCCCAGGGGGGCTTTAGGCTTGGCATTTCTTGCAGCTGCTTTCATATAAAAGTATTTTAACATGGCTTCCATACCGAACGGTAAGAAAAGTCTTGACAGCGGCATTCCCGCGTGACATATATATACCGGCAGGTACAAAAGGCGCAAAGGAGAAACATCATGGGAAAACTGGAAGGGAAAGTCGCAGTCATCACCGGAGGGAACAGCGGAATCGGCCTGGCCACGGCCAAACGCTTTGTCGCGGAAGGGGCCTATGTCTTCATCACCGGCCGCCGTCAAACCGAACTAGACGCAGCGGTAAAACAAATCGGCAAGAATGTTACCGGCATTCAGGGCGATGTCTCCAACCTTGCGGACCTCGACCGCCTGTATGCAGCGGTAAAACAGCAAAAGGGCCACGTAGACATCCTTTTTGCCAACGCCGGACTCGGTGAATTCGCCCCGTTGGGGAACATTACCGAAGCGCATTTCGACAAAACCTTCAATACCAACGTTAAAGGCCTATTGTTCACCGTGCAAAAAGCGCTGGGTTTATTTAAAGACGGCGGTTCCATCATTCTGAACGCTTCGGTGGCAGGGTCCAAAGGTTTCCCGGCGTTCAGTGTGTACAGCGCGACGAAGGCGGCAGTACGCTCCTTCGCCCGAAGCTGGACCACGGACCTGAAAGACCGCAAGATTCGTGTGAATGCCGTTAGTCCCGGCCCAATTGACACACCGATCCTCAATGGACTCGGGACCTCGGAGGAGCAAATCCAACAAATAAAGGCCGGGTTCGCGTCCGGCGTGCCGATGGGGCGCATGGGCGCGGCTGACGAGATCGCGAAAGCCGTCTTATTTCTTGCGTCGGACGAAAGCAGCTACGTCACTGGTGCCGAACTGTTTGTGGATGGCGGCTTGGCGCAAGTCTAGCCGAAAACCAGAGATTGCCTCGCCAGTCTCCATCGCGGGACCGGCGAGGCAAGTTGTCTTTACTTAATGACTAGCCTACGCAGCTTTTCTTCTTCAATCGGACTGCCTGCAAAATCGCTCTGCCCGCGCAGATGGCTGCAAATGAAAAAGTGCACTAGCACGACACTGGCGCCACGGATTCCACGCCTTCCGAAAAAGGTTCATGCTATCTTCACGGCGGGGGGAAATATGAGAATGTTCGCGAGAAAGCGCCTGGGAACGCGCGCCGGTTGGATGGTTCTGGCATTGATTTTGACCACCTCCTCCGCATCCGTTGCGGCGCAAAAGAGCAAAGACAAGAAAAAAGCCGCGGCTGCCGCGGCAGCTGATGCAGCTGCGCATGCCGATCTCAGTTCTACATTTCCTCCCCTGCCGGATTCGCAAGCTGTGGATAAGGCGGTGGGTGAGGCGCTGGGGTACTGGCAGATCGGCGACATTGATTCCCTGCATAAATACTATTCCGATGATGTCGTCTTTGTGAGCGGCGCTTGGGAACCCCCGGTGATCGGGTGGGACAATTTCTTGAAGGCCTATCAGGCGCAGCGCGCGCAGGTGCCCGGCGGGCGGATGGATAGGTCCAATACCGTAATCAAAGTGACCGGCAACACCGCTTGGGCCACCTATCAATTTGTGTTTTCGGCTGTCCTGGAAGGCAAAACTATCCTATTTCACGGACACACTACAGTAATCCTGAATAAGCAGGGCGATCATTGGGTGATCGTTTTAAATCATTCCTCCATCGTGGACTCTACTTCGGCAAGTCCTTCTCCCACTGCCGATTCGGTTCAGCCCGCTCGGCCGTAGAAACTCTGGAAGCCTTCAGAAACTCTTGAAGCCTTTATACATCCAAAGGCCGGCGCTGGTAAGCAGCAGGGCGCCGGATAGCACGGCCAAGGCGATGATCGGCTTGGTCAAGCGCTTCATTTTCGCGATGATGGCCACCTGCTCCTGGTAATGATGTTGCTCGGCGGCGTCAATGAAGATTTGATCATCCTCCCGGGACGAAAGCGTCCCGCGATAAATGACCAAAACTGCCAAAGCCGCCGTAATTACACCCCACGAAATCATGAGCAGCGTCAAGGTTAGTGATTGAATTTCGTACATGATTTTCCTCCCTGCAAGAACGGCACTGGGTGGAAAGGGGAACTGCGATTCGTACTCGTACCGCTCTTCGACTGCAAGAATCTGGCTGGATTATAGCACTATCCTGAATTGTCAAATTAAGAAAGTCTGCTGGAATCACCTCGCGGCGGAAAACGTACTCCCCAGAAGTCGCCCAGCGGTTGCAGCGATTCCACGCCAATTTCCCACGAACCGCTATCCTCGGCGTTTCTTGCCCACACCACGCGAAACTTGGCGGTCTGCTGCGAAAAATGGTTCGTGATCTCCACCTCCGCGCCCATTTCCACCATGCAAGACATTTGCACCATGGCTCCTTGCACGCTTACAACCGCAGTGTGTGTTTTTTCTTCCAGGCGCCTGCCATCCGCCGTCGTGCAACGAACTTCAACGGGGACGCGCATGTGCACGCGGCTCCCCTGGCGGCGCCTTTCAAATTCAAAACTTTCGTTCAATCAGTGGCCCTCTCCGAGATCGTCAAAAGGTTTCATAGGCTATGCCAAGCACTATTAATCTGTCAAGCAATAGATGTAGATATAAATAGATCGCTGTACGAAGATGTTCCGATATGGATCATTTTCGCCTTCTCGGCATGGACAGCTACAATAAATTGTGTGACGATACGCTGCAAATCAGGCGAGTGGCTTTGTTTGCTTATTTGAACTAACACTGAAAAGGGATACCTGCCTGGAACGGCAGCCCCGCGGG
>Ga0207041_1065_pt1 | contig 20345 bp, 9 predicted proteins | sample Alteio_BWMinCont_73_FD_153311 | JGI IMG/M metagenome (GOLD analysis project Ga0207041, IMG submission 153311) | Enriched cells from forest soil in Barre Woods Harvard Forest LTER site, Petersham, Massachusetts, United States -... | ecosystem: Environmental > Terrestrial > Soil > Temperate forest >... | reverse complement strand
TGCTTGCCGCCAGCGACGCCGATCGCAAGACCGTCCGCTTCTGGGACCCGAGCACCGGCGCCGCGCTGTACTCGGTGTCGCCCGAGCCGGGCGCGACCGTCTCGTCGCTGGCGTTCAGCCCGGACGGCACGCAGCTGGCAGGCACCTTTGTCTCGACTAACAGCGTTCGCGTCTGGAGCGCAGCGACCGGCCAGCAGCTTCGGCTTCTGGAGTGCATGCCGAGGCTGCACAACGGGCGCAGCCGGCAGCAAGTCGCCATCGGTCCAGACAACCGCACGCTCGCCGCCGTCACCAGCGCCGGCGTGATCCGCCTGTGGGACCTGAGCACCGACAAGCCGGCGAAGGTGATCCACGTTTCGCCGGCGGTTTCGCAGGTCGATCAGATCGCCTTCAGCCCCGACGGCCGACATTTGGCGACGGCCAACAACAATGGGACGGTGTACATTCTGCGACTCGGCGATTCCTCAAAGCAATAGTGAGATACCGGAACGCGCGCACTTCGCGTAGTCCTTTTCGCGTAGTCGAAACATCCAGTACACGGCGGTCCACGCCAAATCCGCTCGTGCGCTGTAGTCAGGGACGTCTTACCTGTGCCTTTTCCCCGTTCTCTTCGACGAGCTGATAACAAGCCGCTTCCTCGCCGTTGCGGACGAAACGCCGGCCGCCGGAACCCTTCCGCTCGCCAAATCAAAAACTTTATGGGCCGTCTCCGGGGGCGTCGGCTTTACGATGGGTCCCAGTTGAAGGGCCGGTACGAAGTCAGTTCGTGGCGGCAAAGGATAGAATTGCAAGGGCGGTCAAGGCATGTACTCCCTAGCGCTCGGTCTTGGTCCATGCGCGTTCTCAGGATCATTCTGATAAGGCTTGTCTTGTGTGCGCAAGCCGTAATATTTCTGGGATGCACTCTCGGCACGCGCGCGTATCAAAGTAAAAGGCGGCAACCATGAGATGGTTTCACACCGTCATCCTGCTAGCTGTTCCCGTCCTCGCGGTTGGCTGCCTCCCGACGACACCGGCGGAAGCGGGAGTGGGCGTGGTGGTGCTCGGTTTCGGTTGTGTGCTCACCGGCTTGGGCCTCAGTTCGAAGTTGTTCAAGGTCGAGGAGAGAAAAACGGCAGCAAGGTTCTTCCTCGGGGCGCTTTTCCTGATCGGTGGCGGCCTCATTGCGCTGGGGGCCCGGTTGGCCGGCTGGTGGGGCCAGTAAGCCACGGATGTGAATGCGGCGGGGTGGCACGCCCATTGTACTCAATGGGCGTGCGGAGCACTCGCGGGGGTGATCGCACCACGCCCATTGAGTACAATGGGCGTGCCACCCGTCGCCTCGCCGGCATACTCCAGCAAGGTGATCGGCACGGTTACGAGCCAGTCCACAAAGCGCATCGGCCTGGTGCAGGCGGGGCAGTGCATGGCTGCCGGCGTCGGGGCTGTGCGCTTGATCTGTACGCGGACATGGCGACCGGAAACGGGAGGTGGTCCGTGGTCAGTGGGCTACTGACTACTGGCTACTGACTGCTGACCACTTACGCCAAGACGGCCACCTGACCACCTTGGTAGCTGCTGATGCATAAAGCGCGCTTACCGTCAACAGCATTCCGAAGGTTCCGGCAAGAATTCAGCAACTTTTTTCAACTTCGCCAAGACCGCCAAGTGCGTTGGCGGGCGGACTATGGCCAACGGCGGACAAAAAATGCATAGACCCCCCACCTCCAAAAACGGTTGATAGTGTTTCGCACCGTAGCGAGATTGCTAAGGACGCTTGAAGTGGTCCCAACCGTCAAGGTGGCCCGCTACCGGCCATCGGCTTAGCAATCCTGCGGGCCGACGCGAGAGCCGCGCAGGCTTACCAGGAAGCCGTATAGCTCCCTTTGGGTTGCGGCATTGTTTTCCGGAAGAGCGCCGGCAACGAGGTTATGCAGCGCGGTGAGCAAGAGGATGCCTGGGTAGCGGCTGCCATTGCGGTGCTGGAGCAAGACCTGCTCCTCATGTTGCCGCTGGCAGGCGGCGGCTTGCAGGGCGGCGAGGGGTTGGCCGTTGGGAACGGCGCTCGCCGGGTAGAGAGCGCGGAAATGCTGGTGCAAGATCTGCTGGGCCGAGAAACCGGTCAGGCGCTCCGCTAGCGCGCACCAGCTCAGCACGTTTCCCTGGCTATCGAGGAGGAAAAACGCCTGGTCCGGCAATAGGGCAGTGAGTTGCTCGAAGGCCAGCGCCGCACGAGTCCGGGCGCTATCCTTGTCTTTGCCGGGCGGGGCGTGGGCCGGCTGTCGCGGCTGCGCCGGCACGAGCCGTGCGGCGCTCGCCGTTACGAGCAGCGAAGCCAGGACAAAAATGACCAAGCGCAAAACGTCGCGCGAACTCGCAATGGCGAACGAGTAGACCGGCGCCAGGTAGAAGAATTGAAGGGCCAGGGCCGACAGCACCGCCGTGAGGATTCCCGGGCCGGCGCCCGCATACCAGCTGATGAGCACGACCGCCAACAGAGCGATGCCGAACTGCATTTTGTCGAACAGCTGCAGTTGGCCGACGGCCACAACCAGCAGGCCGGCCGCGACCGCGCTGGCATAGCGGATGAGACCGGAGCCGGCAGACATGACAATCATCGAAATCCTCGCCGCGTGGGCAGGTCCGACCCCGATCGGCCGGTTTGTCCCACGGTGGCAGCAAGCGCGAGAAAGGGCCCCAGGGCCGCTTCGTTAAGGTAAGGTGGGCGAAATAGTTTTGCAAGTCCGGTCGGACGGTCTGCAGGGCTGTAGTGGCCCTGGCCGCGAACCGCGGCGTCTGGAGCGATCCGTACAATCCTTACCTTTGGCGTGGCCGCTACCTTGATCTCTGGCGTTCCGGGGCTGCGCGCGGAGAGTTAGGAGATTTGCAGCCGAAAAAGAAAGGAGGGGGCTTGCGCACGCGGAGTCGCCCCTGGGGGGGTTAGAACAATCGTTTAGGCCTTTAGCTTCGTCTTTTATTTGTGCACCGGAACACAGAGGGGGCCCGGAGTACCCCTTGCGCACGTAAAATCACCATTATGTTTTAACTCTGCGCCATGGCCGCCGCGCGTGTCTGGGAGCCGGACCGCCCGCGATGCCGTCAGGCGCTGAGGGATGCCGAGGACGGTCTCATGAATTGGAATAGACTCTTGCGCGGTCTTGGCAAGCAGCGGCTGAAGACGCCTGTGCAACGCGACAAGCGGCGGCAGCACCTATCACGCCGCCCGAGCCTGGAGTTGCTCGAATGCCGGGAATTGCTGAACGGACAGGCGCCCGTCATTACCGCCGTGGTGCCGGTCGACGGCAGCACGCTCACCATCGGCCATCCCAACATTCAGATCACGTTCTCGGAAGACGTCATCGCCAGCGAGGCGCAAAATCCCGCCAATTACGAGCTCTTCAACACCAACGGCACGGCGATCAGCATCGACTCGGCGAGCTATGACAACATCAAGCACCAGGTGACGCTGAGCTACAATTCCAGCGCCAACTTGCCCAGCGGCACCTACAGCCTGTTCGTGCAAGGGGACCGGATTCATGACAACACGGGCAGTGATCTGCCGCTGGCGCACGCCAGCCAGCTGATTGTGGCCAACACGGGCGGCGGCACGTCGTCCATCGGCGGCGGCACCATTTCCGTGGTCAACGTTCCCGGCGACAATACCCTGGGCGCGCTGTCGAATTATTTCAACACCTCGACGGCGCCGAAGCCATCGGCCGTGGCCTTCGCGGACGTGAACAGGGACGGTATTCCCGATCTGATCGTGGCCAACTCGGGAACCAACAAGATCGACATCTTCCGCGGACTGGCCAACAACCGCTTCGCGCAGGCGCCGTCGCAGACCCTGACCTTGCCGGCCGGCGCCGTGCCGCGCGCCCTGGTGGCCGTCGATTTGAACAAAGACGGCATGCCTGACATTGCCGTCGCCAACTCCGGGACGAACAACGTCACCGTGTTTCTCGACAACAGCCAGGGGATCTTCGGCGCAGGCACCAACTACAATGCCGGCAACACGCCGGTCGGCATCGTCGCCGGCGACTTTGAAAAAGACGGCGTCATGGACCTGGCGGTCGCGGACAACGGGCCGGACATGTTCGGCAAGTACAACGTCACGGTCCTGCCCAACAACACGGCGAGCCCGGGCAGTTTTTCGAGCGCGGTGCCCTTCGATACGGCTCTCATTCAACCCACGGGCATCGCTGCGGGGGATATTGAAGGGACCGGCTTACCCGACCTGGTGGTGTCCGCGGGCAACGGAGCGCGGGTGCTGCACAACGGCACCACGCCGGGCTCCCTGCTCTTCACCGGCCAGCCGGTGCTCACTTCCCAGGCCACCACATCGGTGGCGGTGGGCCACGTGAACAACCTCGACCTGAATCCGGACGTTGTCTTGACGACCATTTCCGGCGGCGGACAACTGCTGGTTTACCAGAACCAGGGCGGCGGCGTCTTCAGCAATGCCGTCAGCTTGAACGCAGGCCCGAGTCCGAATGCCGTCGCCATCGGCGACACCAACGGCGACGGCAAGAACGATCTCCTCGTCTCCAACGGCACCACGCCGGGCGGCATGACGGTCCTGCTCAATACGACGGTGGCAACCCTGTCCTTTGCGGCCCCGACCACGTACCGCGTTAATGGCCAGCCTTCGGCCATCGCAATCGATATTACCAAGAGCGGCGTCGTGGACGAGGCGGCCACGGCGAACTTCACCGGCAACGATACGTCGGTCCTGCGCTCGGCCGGCAATGGCACGTTTTTCGTATCGACCGACATCGATCTGGGCGGCCTTACACCGACGTCGATCGTCGTCGGTGATTTGAACGGCGACAATGTTCCGGACATTGTCCTGGGCAGCATCAACCCCGTTACCGGGAATGACACCATTTCCGTGATGCTCAGCCAGGCCAACGGCACCTATGCCGCTCCCGTGAGCTACAGCATCGGCACCGGCAGCTTCTTCTTTTCTCCCCAGCCGATAAGCCTGGCCCTGGCGGACCTGACCGGCACCGGCAAGCTGGACATCATTGCCGTTCGGCCTGCCGATAACGGCGTTGTCGTGCTGGCCAACTCCGGCACGGGCAGCTTTGCCGTGCAACAAGAATTTCCCGCGGGCCCGACATTCAACACGCCCACCGGCATTGCCGTCGGTGACTTCAACAACGACGGCAACATCGACCTGGCGATCTCGGAGACGGGCGTTAAGGGCGCGTACATCTTCTTTGGCAACGGCGATCGCACCTTCCAGACGAATCCCTTCGGTCTTTTCACCACGGTCGCCACGGACGTCGTCGACCCCGCGGGTATCGCTGTGGCCGATTTCAACAAGGACGGCAATCAGGACCTGGCCGTGCTCGATGGCGAGGCCGCGGGCAACGTGGAAGTCTTACTGGGGGATGGCACAGGCAATTTCACGAAGCAGGGACTGTTCCCGGCCGGCGATAATCCGCAGGCCATAACGGTGGGCGACCTGAACAACGACGGTTTCCCGGATATCGTCGTCACCAACCAGACGACGCCGTTGCAAACCGGGAATAACCAGTTCGTGGTCACGGGCTACGTGTCGACGCTCCTCAATTCCAACGGCGTTGGTTTTGGCCAATTCCGGCGCACCGACGTCTTGAAGAACGTGCCCGTCAACAATTTCTTTAACACCGGCGCCGTGCTGCCGTCCGTGTCCATCGCCAAGGTGAATCGCGATGCGTTCGCGGACCTCATCGTGTCTACCAACGCCACGCCCAACAACGTGGCGACGCTGCTGGGCGCCGGCGACGGAACCTTCCTGCCGCCGTTGTTCTACGCCACAGAGGGGGGCGGCACAGCCATCGAACCGAGTCTGTCCGCGCTGGCGAGCAGCCCGATTATCCGGGCCACGACGTTTACGATCGTCAGCACCACGGTAAGCACCAACCTGATCGTCAATGGCGGCTTTGAAAACGTCGACCTGGCGGGTGAAAAGGGCAATCAGGTCGGCTGGCAGATCTTTACGGAAACCAACAGCCACGGTCAGTGGACGCCGCAAACCACGGCTTCCAGCCCGCTCTCGGGCGTGCCCGTGGCGGCGCCGCCGCAAGGCCAGTATGCCGCCATGCTGGACGAGGCTGACCGCGTGCCCCCCGTTGTCGATGAATTCGGCATCGCCTACGCTTTCGGCCCGGCTGCATCCCCGGGCGATTACACCGGCACCCACGTTCTCTACCAGGACTTCACGATACCGAACAATCCCACGCAGGCCCTGCTGACGCTGTCCCTATACATCAACAATACCGATCCGCTGAATACCACCGGCTACACGGATCCCCTCCTCACACCCAGCCTTGATTACAATGCCGGGGGCTCCAACGGCAACCAGCAGGTGCGCGTCGACATCATGGACCCCGGCGCGCCGATCCTGGACGTGGGTTCCGGCGTGCTGCTCAATATCTTCCACACGACGCCGAACACGCCGCTGTTGTTCGGCTATACGACGTTGTCGGCGGACCTGACTCCCTTCCAGGGCAAGACGCTGCGCTTGCGCATCGCCGAGGTCAACACCCTGGGCAAGCTGCTCGTCGGCGTAGACAACGTCAAGCTGGTGGCCAACTTCATTGACACGCAGGCGCCCAGCTTGACGGGGATTCATCTGCGGAATCCGGGGTTCGGCAGCACGCTCACCTTCGGCGGCACCTCCACCGATCCGACCATCTCCGGCGTGGTCAGCGACAACGGCAGTCCGAGCAACATTGCCTATATTGCCATCGACCCGGACAACAGCAACTTCAAGGGCCCGAACGTCTTTCGCATTACCACAGCCAACGGTCAGATCGATGCCACGGGCAACTTTACCTTTACCTTCCCGAACCTCCTGCCCGGCGGCCATCCGTTGCTGCCGGGACCGATCACCGTGCAGATCGAGGCGGTGAACGGCGCCGGCATAGGCACCCTCAAGTCTTTCACATTCGACTACCAGGGTCCCAGCACCGACGCCTTCGCCGCCATGGGTCCTGGGCCGATTCGTTTTGTGGGGCAGGGCGTCAATTACGCGACCGTGTCCGGCAAGGTGACCTCCGTCACCGTGGATCCAAGCGATACGACCGGCAATACTTTCTACATCGGTTCGGACAACGGCGGCGTCTGGAAAACGACCGACGGCGGCAACGACTGGACGCCCTTGACCGATTACATCACCAGCCCGACGTTCGGCAACGTTCCCGCGGCCATTTCCTCGGTCGCACTGGACATCGGCAATCCGCAGATCGTTTACGCCGCCACCGGCGTCGCCGACAATACTTCGGCTTCGCAGCCCAGCCTGGGCATCCTCAAGTCGCAGGACGGCGGCAAGACCTGGGGCGTGGTCGGGCATGACGTGTTCAACGGCGCGCGCATTTCCAAGTTGCAAGTGTCGCCGGCCGACGTAAATGGACCGGAACGCGTGTACGTCGCCGTGGCCATGGGCGGCCAGTTTGGCGCGGGCGTCTATCGCTCGGATGACGGCGGCGCCACCTGGACCGATGTCATGACGCAGAGCAACATGTTCCTGGACGCGGGCGGCACCGTGTCCGGTTCGACTGCTCTGGCTTCCGTCACCGACGTCGAAGTGGACCCGATCCATCCGGAAAATGTCTGGGCCGGCCTGGGAAATATCGGCATGTTGGCGGCCAGCACCACAGGCGGCATGTGGTTCTCCAATAACCACGGTGGCAGCTGGCAGCAAATTGTCGGCGGTCACGATCCCAAGAACAATGTGGCCAAGGTCTTGAACCAGACCATTCCTTCCGGCACGGCCGTTGGCCGCATCACGATTGCTTTGCCTGGCGGCGGCAGCGCCAATGAAGGCATTGTCTATTTCATGATGGGCACGCCAGGCACGGGCAGCCCGCTCAACGACGGCACCTCGCTCAATCCCGGGGCCAATACGCTCGCCAATCGCAGTATCGGTGTCTTCAAGACCCGCAACGGCGGTCTCAGCTGGACGCACGTCATGCTCACGGAGAACAATCCCGACGAGCCGAATGAAAAACGCAGCTTCGAGAATATTTTCACCCTTGGACAGGAGGCGAGCGATGTCGGCGCCCTGGTGGTCGATCCGAGCAACCCGGCCGTGTTCTACCTGGGCGGGTCAACGCGCTATAACAACGGCACGGATCCCGAGGAAAACTTCCACGGCTTCATTCGCGTCGATACCAGCAACATGCGCGATACCGAATACCTGTCGCCCTTCTATCCGGTTGTTACCTATCCCAATGACGGCGACGATATCGTCAAGGCGGCGGATGCGGCCGAGCAAGTGAGTCCCTTTGCCGAACCGGGAGCGTATCCGAAGACCGCGCCCGGCGGCACCGGCGGCTACACCGGCGAAGGGGTGTTCTGGTACGATCTGCAAACGACCGATTTTGGTCAGCAGAACGTCGGCACCGTGCCGTTCAACCCGCAACTGAACATCCCGGCCACCATTCACGCACTGGCCTTTGACCCGCAGGGGCGCATGATCGTGGGAACGGAGGGCGGGGTTTACCGCGGCGTCAGCCAGGGGTTTACCTACGACGTCACCAGCGGTGGCGCAGGCATTGCCACAGGGCTCAATGTGCCGACGCCCGCGGAAAACGGCATGATTTTCACGGACATCAACGGCAACTTGCAGATTGCCGACATGACCTCGGTTGCCATCGATCCCTATACGCGCAACACCCTGGACAGCGCCCAGGCCGGCACCGGCTGGACACAAACCACCGGCGGGCTCGTCTGGAACGCCACGCCGGCCATTCCGGTGCCGTCGGCATTCAACGGCATCTTCGACGGCTTTGCCCAGGACGCCCCCTTCGCCGGTCCCATCGCCACCGGCCCGCTCAATCCCAACGCTCCCTCCGGCACCCAGGCCAACGTCTACCGCACGCACTCTCAGGTTGTCTTCATCAATCTCGTGGGCCAGGTGCCGGCCCAGGTCGAGGTCTCACGCAGCGGCGGCGCGGAAGGCAGCTTTGTCTCCGGCGTGACCGGCTTGGGTCTCGCCGATATCAAGACTTCCACGTTTCTGCCGTTGGCCGTCAACACGGTCCAGACCCCGGACCAGAACGGCGCCCTTCAGGATGAGCTGCTTTACTGGACGAACAGGATCTTTGAGTCGGACAACGGCGCCAACAACTGGGATCCGTCCAGCGGCGTTCTGCCTGGCGCCAACGACGTCGTTTCGGCCCTGGCCTTCGGCGCCAACGTCAACGACCAGTTCTACGTCGGCACCCAGCAAGGCCATGTCTTCATTTCTCTAAACAACGGCGCCGACGGCTTCCCGCAGCGGGACAGCGGCTTGCCGAGCCAGCGCGTCAACGGTTTCGGCATCGATTCGAGCAACGCCAACTCCGTGTATGCGGTCTTTGACGGCTTCGGCACCGGCGGCCATGTTTTCCAGACGACCGACGGCGGCAACACCTGGACGAACGTGAGCGGCAATTTGCCGGACGTGCCGGCTTATTCCATGGCCATTGACCCGCGGCCTCTGCCGGGCTTTACCGGCAAGCGGCTGTATGTCGGCACCGCCGTGGGCGTCTTCGTGTCCACGAACAACGGCACGACCTGGACGCAGATGGGTCTGCACAAGAACGCCGACGGCACCACCACGCAAACACTCCCCAATGTGCCGGTGCTCAGCTTGCAGTTCAACGCCGGCTTCAATGAACTGGTGGCGGGCACGCTCGGCCGCGGCGCCTTCCAGATCTCGACCCAGGTGCTCGGGCCCAGGGTCATCGCCCTGTCGCCTGCCACGCCCAGGGCTCCCGGCGTTAACTCCATCACCGTCACCTTCAACGAGCCCGTCGACCCACGCACCTTTACGCCGGCGCAGGTCCTCTCCGCGGTCGGGCCGAACGGCCCGTTCCAGATCCTGGGCGTCAAGGACCTGGATCCGGTTAACCACCTGACGTTCCAGGTCAGTTTCCGCGCCCAGAGTTCCGACGGCATCTACAACATTACGCTGTCGCCCAACATCAAGGACCTGCTCGGCAACTCCATGGATCAGAACAACAACGGCGTGAACGGTGAATTCCCAGGCGACGAGTACACCGCCACCTTCACCGTCAATACCACGGACGACGGCCGCTTCATCACCGCGACCTATCACGACCTGCTGAGCCGGCCCGCCGACACCCAGGGTTTCCTGAGCCTGATCAGCGCCGTCGATACGGCGCGCTTCCAGCAACTGGGCGTCAGCGCTCTGAGCATCGTCACCTCCGACGAGGCCCGGTCTGACGAAATCTCCAGCACCAATTCGGCGCTGAAACGGCCGCCGTTCTTCCCCTTCTATCAGTCGCTGCTGAACCGCACCGCGGCGCCGGCGGAAATCATGGGCTGGCTGAATGCCATGAAGGGCGGCCTGACGGAGGAAGGCGTGCTGGTCGGCATTGCCGGGTCCGACGAATTCTTCAAGAATTCCGCCGCCGGCAGCGACACCAACTTTGTCAACCTGCTGTACACCGACCTGCTGGGCCGGGCTGCGGACGGCGCCGGGCTCACCAACTTCCTGAACGTGCTGTCCGCCGCCGAGACCGCGTCGCGTCTGGGCCTGTCCAATATCCTCGATACGAGCGACGAATATCGCACCAATCTGATCAAGAACTACTTCACCAAGTTCCTCAAGCGCCCGGCTTCCTCGGGAGACGTGTCCAGCTGGCTCACCCAGTTCCACAACGGTCTCACCGACGAGGGCTTCATCGCCCTCCTGACCGGCAGCGCCGAATACTTCAGTACACGCGCCGGCAACAACAACACGCAGTGGCTCAACGCGGTGTACCAGGACCTGCTCAATCGCCCCGCCGATTCGGCCGCGATCGCCACCTTCCTGCCGCAGCTCAACAGCGGTGCCTCCCGCGCGGGTATCGCCCTGCAGGTGCTCACCAGCAACGAGTACCGCCAGGATTTGATCACCAACTACTACACGCTCTACCTCAGCCGCGTGCCCAGCCAGGGAGAGATCAACAACTTCACCGGCGCCTTGCAGCAAGGCGCCACCGATGAGTCGATCATCAGCACCATCATTGCCTCCGGCGAGTACTTCCAGCGTCACCAGGGTACGGCGACGACGCAGTCCGGCGCTGATGTGAACTGGATAAATTCGGCGTTCCAGGACCTCCTGGGCCGCCCGGCCAGCGCCGCGGATCAGAGCAGCTTCCTGCAGATTCTCGCCCAGGCGGAACGCAACGCCCATGCCGGCGTTGCCCAGACGTTCGTCGGCAACGACGAATATCGCATCAACCTCATCAAGCAAACTTTCCAGTCCTTCCTGGGCCGGACCGCCGGCCCTGGCGACATCAATATCTGGCTGCCGCTGCTGCGCCAGGGCTCGGGCGGCCCCGGCACGGCGAGTCCCGACGAGCAGTTCTTCGCCGGCATCACCGGCTCGGGCGAGTTCTTCTACGACCAGGTCGATTCCGCCAACGGCCTGCACACCAATAACCAGTGGCTCAGGGCCATGTACAGCGACTTCCTGGGCCGCATTCCGGTCGGCGCGGAGCTCGGCGGCGCCGCCACCACGTTGTTGAAGGGCTACGCGCCGCAACGTCTCGCCGAATCGACGGCCATTGTCAACAGCAACGAGTATCGCAACGACGTGGTCGTCAACCTGTTCAAGACTTATCTGCGCCGCTCGCCCACGCCCGCCGAGCAAAGTCAGGACGTCGGCATGCTTATCAAAGGCACCACGATCGAGCAATTGATCCAGGTGCTGGTCAGCTCCCAGGAGTATTTCCAGAACCCCAAGGGCAAGGGCGGGGCCGGCGATAACAGCATCTGGCTCAACCAGGTCTACCTCGACCTGCTGGGCCGGAATACCACGAATGACCCTGGGGCCCAATCGCTGCTGAACCAGTTGAACCAGGGCACGTTGACCCGGGCGCAGATCGCAAACAGCCTGTTGACCAGCCAGGAATACCGGATACGGCTGGTGACCAATATCTACGTCACCTATCTTGGCCGGCAACCCATGGGCCCTGCGGAGCTCAACCCCTGGCTGACCGCCATTGCCAAGGGCACGACGGATCAACAGATCATCGCGGCCATCCTGGCTTCGCCGGAATACTTCCAGCACCAGCTGGATCCGGCCCGGCTGCCGATCATTTTCCCGTAATCGGCGGGCGTTGCCACAGGGAATGCAACGGGCCTGGCGATGCCAGGCCCGTTCTTTTTTACGTAACCGCCACACTCCAAACTAGCGCTTGCCCGTGAGGTCCGAGAGCCGGACCCTTTCCAACTGGCGTCGCTCCAGGTCGGTTCCCTGCTTGCAGATGGCCTCCAGCTTGCGGTTGAGGGGATGGCTGCCCTGATTCTCGCTGAGCGGGGCGTGGCCCTGGAGAGGGCCGTCCACCGCTTCGACGATGTCGAGGAGAGTGATTTGCGAAGCCGGGCGCGCCAGGCGGTAGCCGCCGTTGGGACCTTTTACCGAATGCAGGACCCGAGCCGAAACCAGGGGCTTGAGGACCTTGAGGAGGAAGCGTTCCGGAATTTTACGGGCCCTGGCCACCAGGTGCGACGGCGTCGGCCGGTCGTTCTTCTGGTTGGCCATGTGCACCACGGCATAGAGAGCATAGCTGCTGGCGCGTGTGAGTTTCATGTCGTCCTCGCTCTGGTCTAGATGATAAGTTTGCCGCGCTTGCCTCCTTGCCGTAGTGCGACGCAGTATACCACCGCGCATAGTGGACACTCCAGCTATAAATTGGGAAATTTGGGGACGCAACGCGCTCCGCAAGACAGCCGGTGTCTGTCGAATGCCGATTTAATCAAGCTTTAACAAATCTGCGTTAAATTAATAAGTTGCTGCTCAAGTTAGCGAAATTTTTCGGCCGATACCGGATACACCGTCTTCGTTTTTTCGTCGCCGCGGAGAGATGTACCATGGATCGGCGCCTGCATCCGGCCGTTACGGACCGCGTTCTGTTCCGGGGTTCCCTGCTTATGTGCATCCTGCTTGGCGGTCTCGGCACAGCAGGGAGCGGTTGCACCCGCCCCTTCTACCGCAAACGCGCCGACGCGGAAGTGAACCAGGTTCTCGCAGAGAAGGACCGTTATCCGAACTGGGCCATCGAGCAATTCCACGTTTACCCCGATCCGCGCGCCCGCTTTGCCGACCCCATGGATCCCGACCATCCGCCCATGCCGCCGGACGACCCGGCCGCCTGGGACATGTCGCCGCATCCGCAGAAGCCGGGGAAGAACGGTACTGCGCTCGTTGGCGGCACGGGCTATCTGGATTTGCTGGAGCTTTGGGATCAACAGAATCGGGCTGAGGCAGAGGCGAAGGCCAAAGAAAAAGCCGATGCTGAAGTAAACCATAAGCCCCAGACGCAAACCGGCCCCAGTGGCAATGAAGCGTCAGCCTTTACGACTTCTCTCTCATCCAAACCAGGCGTGCTTCACCCGTATCTTCTGAAACTGGAGCAGACCGTCGAACTGGCCCTGATCAACAGCCGTGAGTATCAAGACCGTCGTGAGGATTTGTACCTGGTCGCGTTGCCGGTCACGCTGGAGCGTTTCAGTTTTGCCGCTCAGTTCTTCGCCGCCGAGCAGGCCTTCCGTGAATGGGCGGGCCGGGACACCGGCGTCGTGCCGCGCAACAATTGGACGTTGAACTCCAACGCCGGCTTTAGCAAGCTGTTCTCCACAGGCGCCCTGCTGCTTTTCAACTTCGCCAACCAGACCATCTTTAACTTGACCGGGACTGGTCGGGAGTTGACGAGCCAGTCCGTGATTAATCTGGACCTGGTGCAGCCCTTGTTGCGCGGCGGCGGACGCGCGGTGACCCTGGAACCGCTCACGCAAGCGGAGCGCAACCTGCTCTATCAAATCCGCATCTTCGCGCGTTTCCGCAAGGAAATCTATGTCGCCATCGCAGGTGGTGGCGGCGGCAGCATCACGGGCGCTACCTTTCAGCCGACGGGCATTATCTCTCCCATTACTCCTTCGCCCGCCGCCGGCTTGACGAGTTCGGGACTAAATCCTGGGGTGATCCCGCCGGTGCCCGCCGCGGGTAATCCCGGTCTAGCGATCACTCCGGGCGGCGCCGGCATCAACGCCTTGCAGGTTGCGTTCGCAGCGCCCGTGTCGGGTTATCTGTCGACGCTGTTACAGGCCTCACAAATGCAGGTGGACCTGTACAACATCGAAAAGCTGGAAGGCTTTCTGGCCCTGGGTAAGGCCATGGAAGAAGGCGGCGATATTACGCAGTTGCAGGTGGCCCAGTTCGAGCAGCAAGTTTTGGGTGGCCGCACCAACTTGTTAACTGACCAGCAGCAATACCTGCAATCGCTTGACCAGTTCAAGCTTCAGCTTGGCCTGCCCACGGATTTGCCGATTGAACTGGACGACACGCCGTTCCGGCCCATCAATCAACAGTATCAGCGCTACGAAGATTTGTTCAAGGACTTTGAAAGCGCAATCGCACAGGCGGAAGGCTTGAGTGCGCCTGCGCTGGTACCCAAGGTGCGGAAGGAACTGCACCGAATCTTGACTTCCTCGAAGATCGTGCAAGGCACCCCCTTCCGCACGGAAATCGAGGCTACCTGGGGCGCATGGGAAGCGTTGCCCGAGGTGGAACTCCAGAAACGGCTGAACACTTACCGCGCCGAACGTCGCCGGATTCAAGACAAGCAGGCCGATCTGCAGCAAAAGGGCTCGCGCTTAAGCACTGCCGACGAGCAACGGCTAGAACTGCTGAATTTCCAGATCGATCTTGGTGCCTTTGAAACGGAGTTGCGTGAGTATGAGGCGCAACCCTGGAACAAAAAAACCGATCCCCAGGCACGCCAACGCCAGCAGCAACTTGCGTTTCGGGGCGTCGTCAACTCCTTTACGGTCATACTGGCTGAACCGCGCAAACAACGCGTCGAGCAATTGCGAAGCCTGTGGCCCGAGGTCGCGCGGCTGTGCGTCAACGGCGTCGACTTGCTGAAAGCCGACGTTGATGCTGCCCAGGCGGCGGTGGTGCAGGCTGCCCTGACCAACCGGCTGGATCTCATGAACGTGCGCGCCCAACTCGTCGACGCCTGGCGGCAGGTGGCGGTCTTCGCGAACGCTCTGCTCGGCGCCTTCAATGTCGAATATCGCATGAGCAGCTCCACGCCGCCCGGCCTGGCCATGCCGCTCAATTTCAGCGGCAGCCGGACCACGCAACAGTTGATTCTCAATGGAGAGTTGCCGCTGGTACGCCTGCGCGAGCGGAACGACTACCGGGCCAATCTGATCAACTACCAGCGTGCCCGGCGCATCCTGCAAAGGGCAGAGGACCAGGTGGCCTTTGACACGCGCGGCGAGATTAGACAGTTGCGTCAACAGGAAGAAACGTATAGAATCCAGCAAAGGCAGGTGGAGCTCGCCTACCTGACAGTGGAAAACTCTCTCGATACGTTAAAGGCTCCGCCCGCGCCAGGCGCCGTGCAGGACGTCGCAATCCGCGCGGCAACCCTCACGAACCAGCTGATCCAGGCGCAAGCATCGCTGTACCGAGCGCAGATTGCGATGACGACCATCTGGATCACGTACCTGAATACGCGTCTGCAACTTTACCGCGATATGGAATTGATGCCTCTTGATGCCCGAGGAGTGTGGACCGATGAGCTTACAGCCAGTGACTGCGGAGACAGTGGCCCCAGCACACCCAACGGACAAATCCCCGCTGAGTCCAAAAACCAACGGCCAGAACGGCTCCCCGAACCGCAGTCCATCCCGAATGGCGCGGGCCCAACGCATGGGAACGGGAGTTAAACTCGGCATCCTCGCCATCGCGGTCCTGCTCGTCGCCGCGAGCGGCGTCGGCGCCTGGTACTGGATCGCCGGTTTTCGCACCCTGCGCACCGACATCCTCACCGCCGCAGTCCGCAAGGATAAGCTGGCCATCACGGTCAAGGAGCGCGGCATCCTCGAGTCCGCCGAGAACAACGACGTTAGCTGTAAGGTCAAGGCACGTTCGCAGGGTTCCACGACTGCTACCACCATCAAATGGGTGATCGACGACGGTTCTCACGTCAAGAAGGGCGATCTGATCGCCGAGCTGGACGACTCCGGTATCATTGAAACGCTCAAGACGGAAAATATCACCGTGGATCAGAAAAGAGCGGAATGGGTGGCCGCTCAGGAAGCGTACAAGATCCAGCTCAGCCAGAACGAAAGCGACATCCAGACCAAGCGAACGGCTTTCGAGCTGGCGAAGATCGATCTGGAGAAATACCAGAAAGGCGATTTCCCGCAGTCGCTCAAAGACGTGGAGGGCCGGGTCAAGATCGCGGAGTCCGATCTGGAGCAGCAACGCGACCGCGCCGCCTGGGCTCAGCGAATGCTCAAGAAGGGTTACTACACGGTCAGTCAGGCGGACGCCGAGCAGTCTACCCTGCAAAGCAAGCAGCTTGGCCTGGACAAGGTTCTCGAGGAAAGACGCGTTCTCACGGATCCCACCTATGGCTTGAAAAAACGCACGGAAACGGACCTGATCAACAAGCTGGCCATTGCCAAGGATGAGTTGGATCGGGCCCAGGCACAGGCGCGGGCCAAGGAAGTCACGACACGGAGCGACCGCGACGCCAAGAAATCCGTGTTCGATCAGGAATCGGCCAAGCAGAAAGACCTGGAAGAAGAAATCAAGAAGTGCAAGATTATTGCGCCGCAGGATGGCCTCGTGGTTTATTACGTTCCGGAGCAAACCCGCGGCGGTTTTGGCGCGCAGCAGTCCGTGGTCGCCCAGGGCGAACCCGTGCGCGAAGGTCAAAAGCTCATGCGCATCCCTAACCTGAAGCGCATGTTGGTTAACACCAAGGTCCACGAGGCGCTCGTTTCCAACGTTAGGGGTGAGGTCCGCGACGGCGACGGCAAGGTCATTTTCGGCGGCCAACCGGCGCGCGTGCGCGTCGATGCCTACAACGAACGCGACCTCAAAGCGCACGTCAGGTCCGTCGCCACCGTCGCCGCTCAGAGCGACTGGATGTCCGCGGACGTCAAGATGTATGTCACCATGGTCGCACTGGACGAAGCCGTCGAGGGCCTGAAGCCCGGCATGAGTGCCGAGGTGAATGTGCTCGTCGATAAGACCACGAACGACGTCCTCATCGTCCCCGTGCAGGCGCTCCTTGGCTCACCCGCCATGGGCAAGAAACGCGTGTGCTGGACGAAGACGCCGGAAGGCGGCTATGAGCAGCGCGAGGTCGAGGTCGGCGCCAGCAACGAGAAGGAAGCCGAAATTCGCTCCGGCCTCAAGGAAGGCGAGCAGGTCGTGCTCAATTACAAGGTTTTGGAAGACGAGCGCGTAAAGGCCAACAATTGATCGTCGTCCAGCTCCGAGACGTCGTCCTCGCCCAGGTAGTACTGGCCGACCGCGCCGAAACGGAAGAGGTCAAGGGCACCGATTGGGGCAAGACGCCTTCCCCGGCAGCCGAGCTGCAGAAAGTCAACGGCGGCGAATCCGCGTCCGGTCCGCCGGCCGGGCCCGGCAAGACCGGCGGCAAGAAGGGCGGCAAGGGCAAGATGACTCCCGAGATGCAGAAGCAGCGCCAGGAATTCGAGGCCAATTTCAAGAAGGCCACGCCGGCGCAGCGCAAAGAGATGCTCGAGCAAATCCCCGAAGAGATCCGGGAGATGGTCAAGCAGCGACTCAAAGCGCAAGGTTTGGAGATAGCCGACTAAGTACTTTGTCATCGTCAGATTTCGAGTTCGTATTTCCGCCTTCAAGCCGTTTGCCGGCGAAGCGGCACTACGAACCTGAAATTCCGAGTGTGACTGTATAGCCTGAAAGTCAAAGCACGCATGCCTACGATCGCGCGGGTCATCGACCTCGTCAAGAATTACTACATGGAAAGCGTCGTCGTGCAGGCCCTGCGCGGCGTGACGCTCGATTTCGACGAAGGCGAGTTTGTCGCCCTCATGGGGCCCTCCGGCTCGGGCAAGTCCACCTTGCTCAATCTGCTTGGTTGCCTGGATCGGCCAACCGCCGGCCAGTACTACCTGGGCGAGGACGACGTCTCGGAGCTGGACGACGATCAATTGTCTGAGGCGCGCAGCAAATATCTCGGCTTCATCTTTCAATCGTACAACTTGCTCCCCCAGTACACCGTCGTGGAGAACATCGAGATACCGCTCCTCTACCAGGGAGCCAGGCTGAGCGCTGCCACGCGCGACCGCTGCATCGCCCTGGCCGGCCTGGTCGGACTGGCCGATCGCCTCGATCACCGGCCGATGCAATTATCCGGCGGCCAGCAACAGCGCGTCGCCATCGCCCGCGCCCTGGTAAATGATCCCCATGTGATTCTCGCCGACGAGCCGACCGGCAATCTCGACTCGCGCACCAGCGACGAGATCATGGGGCTGCTGGTTGAATTAAACGAAGCCGGCAAGACCATCATCATGGTCACGCACGAAAACGATATCGCCGCCTGGGCCAAACGCGTGGTGCGCATGCGCGACGGACACATTGAGTCCGACACCCTCAACGCCACCCGGCCGACCCGCCCGGCAACGACGACCATCGTCAAGCTGGGGAACGTATTTGCGTAAGTCATCAGTCATTCGTCATTAGCCTACGGCTAATGACGAATGACTAATGACCAATGACCAAGAGTTTATTGACGCCTTGAGCTGACTGCCATGATTTATGCCGTTTGGGCTGTCATCGTCCTGAGCTTTTGCGGGCTCCTGGCCCTGTTGCTCGGCTCCGACAAGGGACGGCGCAGCATGGTGCTGGCCCTGCGCAGCCTGTATCTGCACAAGCTGCGAGCGTTTCTCTCTGTGCTGGGCATCATCATCGGCACCCTGGCTGTCATCGCCTTGATGGGCGTCGGCGAAGGCAGCATGCAGGACGCCCTGGAAGACATCAAGCGCCAGGGGGCCACCAATATTATCATCCGCAGCATCAAGCCGCCCGACGATTCCACGTCCAGCAGTAAACGCGTCGCGCTGTACGGCCTGACCTGGGTGGATTACGAACGCCTGATGACGATTCCGACCGTGATCCGTATTGTGCCCATGCGCGTGAAGGTGGCTCAAGAGGTGAGTTACCTGGAACGCAAGCACGACTCGCGCCTGGTGGCGACGACCGCCGAGTATGCCGACGTTCACGAACTCGACCAGCACCAGACGGTGGAAAGCGGACGCTTCCTCAACGCCCAGGACGACCACAAGATGCTCAATGTCTGCGTGCTCGGCTCCGACATCGCGCGGCGGCTGTTCCCCTTTGATAATCCGGTCGGCAAGACCGTGCGCATGGACAGCTACTTTTATGAGGTCATCGGCGTGCTTAAAGACCGCATGCCGACGGGCGGCACAGGCGGCAGTCAGGCGGCCGAGGTTTTCGACGAAGACGTTTACATTCCTTTGCAAACCGGCCGCGTGCGCCTCGGCGAGCGCATTGTCAACCGCAAGCCGGGGTCATTTACGGCCGAGCAGGTAGAGCTGAGCCAGGTTACCCTCACCGTTTCCGATACCAACGACGTTCGGAAAACCGGGGACGTGGTCAAGAGCCAGCTCGCCGGCCGCCACCTCAAGCAAGACTGGGTGATCACGCTGCCCCTGGACAAGCTCGAAGCGGCGGAACGCGAGAAGCAGCGTTACGAGGTCCTGCTGGTTTTCATCGCCGGCATTTCACTGGTCGTCGGCGGCATCGGCATCATGAACATCATGCTCGCCACGGTCACCGAGCGCACGCGCGAGATCGGTATCCGCCGCGCTCTCGGCGCCAAGCGTCGCGATATTATCCTGCAGTTCCTTATCGAGGCCATCGTGCAGACGACCCTGGGCGGGCTGGTCGGTGTTTCCTGCGGGCTGGCTGCGATCTATACAATTCCGCCCATCACGCGCTGGCTGTCACAATGGTTTGAAAACGCTTATACGCCCACCAAGCTGCACGTGCCTGCCATTTTCTATTCGCTGTTCGTGTCGCTTACCGTCGGCGTTCTGTTTGGTCTGTATCCCGCCTGGCGCGCCTCCAGGCTCGACCCGATCGAGGCGCTGCGGCACGAATAGCATCCCATGCCCTTGGCCGCTATGCATTTTGACCTTCCGTCGAATAAGACCTATCCTTTATGTACAGATCATTTTCCAAGCGAAGGCGCGCCCTATGGCCGATGCGGATCCCAAGGTAGACACGGTCCCGCTCGCTCAACTGGTAGACTCACGCCGGTGCGAACAGCGCTATCATTGCAGCGTCAAAGCCATTGTCTGTGAAGTGGCGGACGATGCCGGACGCGAGGAGAAGACCTGGAACCTGGCATGCATCGAGGATTTGTCCACGCGCGGCATCGGGCTGCTGCTCAAGAACCGCATGTCCCGCGGCACCGAATTGGCCGTCGTGCCGCTTATCCCGAGCTGGAGTCCCGAGTGCAAGCTCAAAGCCCGCATCGTCAGCCTGCGCCCCGCCGAGGCGGACCGTT
>Ga0207041_1064_pt1 | contig 20486 bp, 14 predicted proteins | sample Alteio_BWMinCont_73_FD_153311 | JGI IMG/M metagenome (GOLD analysis project Ga0207041, IMG submission 153311) | Enriched cells from forest soil in Barre Woods Harvard Forest LTER site, Petersham, Massachusetts, United States -... | ecosystem: Environmental > Terrestrial > Soil > Temperate forest >... | reverse complement strand
CATCTCTTCGGGGCCTTCTTCAGCATGGTCCTCGAACGAGAACTGGTTGTTGACAACCCTTTCCTGCTCAAGACGAAGGCCGAAGTCGTCTCCCTAATCGGCAAGCACAACGCTGCCGACCTGATCGGCCTCTCCTGCTCCTGCTCTCACCCGATGTTCCAGTCGAAGACGAGATGGCATTGCGGTGCGTGTAGCCAGTGCATTGACCGGCGCATGGCCGTCTTCGCCGCTGGGTTGGATCAGCACGACGCCGAACACGACTACGAGTCGGATGTCTTCAGGGGGCCGCGCAAAGACGGCTACGAGCGCAACATGGCCGTTGACTATGTTCGACACGCCCTGGAACTGAGCCGCATGACTCCAGAGGACATGGCTGCCCGCTTCAACCGCGATTTGGGTCGGGCCGTCCGCTTCTTTCCCAAGCGGAGCGAGGTCGCCCAGCTATTGATCCAAATGCACAAACGACACGCTGATGGCGTCGAGAAGATCGTGATTCAGCAGTTGCAGAAGAACGTAGCCGAACTGGTCGCCGGAAAGCTGGCATCAAGCTCTCTCCTGGCCTTGGTCGCTGGGCAAGAGCATCAGGTTCCCGTCTGGCGCCGGTATGCCGATAGAATCGTGGGACTTCTGCAAAACGGCCTGCCGACTGCCTGCAAGAGCCACAAGCCGAAAGATGAACCTCATCTGCAAGAGATTTGTGATGGCATCCTGATCGGGCACGACGGGACGCTGGTTCGGGAATTCCCGTTCATGAGATGGGGGTCGAGTTTGACCAAACCGGACTGGTCAGCGGAAGAGTTGCGCCTTTGGGTCGAATTGAAGTACGTTCGCAAGAAAGAGGATGTCCGCCAGATCGGGGCCGCTATCGCAGAAGACATCACGAAGTACAGTGATAATGACCGAAACGTGCTGTACGTTGTATACGATCCCAGCCACCTGATAACCGATCAACGGAAGTTCGCGGAGCCGGTCCTGAAGCGACCGACCATGCAGATTCGATTCCTGCTGTGAGTAAGCAGGGCAGATAATCATGGAAGTCTGGAGAACCGAAGAGCTTTCTCTATGCCGCAGCTAATCCGCAGCAAGAACCACAGCATATGGTTCAGACACATTGATGATCCCCAGGGCGATCTCCTCCGTGAGTTGAGGCGACTGGAGCCGGGGCAGGCCGTCGTGCTTCAGATCGGAGGCCGCGAGGGAGTGTGGCGGCGATTCAACCAAGGGGCGAAGGGCCGGACCCCGGAAGCACTGAGCTGCGCGAATGATCGTGCCACGAGCGTCTGGAATTCTCTTCCTGTGGACGGGGTTCCAGTCGATGTTCTCTTGGTTCGTGTAGAGCCGCCGAGCGCCCAAACACAGGTGAAGCGGAAGAGCAGGAGCCGCAGAAAGGCAACAGGGAGGCCGGGCTTCACGCCAGCGTGCAGCCATCTGGCCAAGGACGTTCTCTGCATCGGCATCGACGTTGCTTGGTGGGGCGGGCTTCAAGGGCCGAGCAAAAAACACACCCGTTCGGAATGTCTTGCCCTCGCCGCGCGGGTCAACGGCAAATGGAGCGACCTGGAGATTCGCCGGGTTGACCTAACTCTTCTCGACCAACCCAACGCTGATGATGTGACGCCCAACGCAGACCCCAAGGCAGACCTTCTTTCCCAGGCTGTCAAGGAAGAACTTGCGCGATTTGGACATATCGCCCATGTGGTCCTCGCCGCAGACGTTCCGATGAAGGCGCTTGCCCGCCGCGATCTGAACCCGCCTCAGAAAACGAAGGAGCGGTCAACGGAGGCCGGGAGGAAGACCGCTGCGTTCCGTGCGTGCGATCTGAAGTGGCACGCCGAGAGAGATAAATCCCCGCAGGGATGGAGAAACGTGCAAATCCTGCCGGGAGCGCCGCTGTACCCTCGTGTCATAGAACTGGTGTCAAAACTCCGGATGCTGGGCTTCTCGATCTACCAGCACCCGTGGGGGCCGCACCCAACCTATACCGCGGTGGAGTGTTTCCCGAACGAGGTCTTGTGGAGCGCCGGGGTTCTCGGCCATGTCAAGAAGCTCACAGAGGCGTCAATCAGAGCGTACAAGCGGTTGGGAAAGGTCAGGGCGCGCCTTCCGAGCGACGTTTTTCTCTCACTGTGCCGACATACTCTGCTGCCCGCGCTCTCGGCGGCGTCCCTTGACGCTGCCACATGCGAGCGCTGGCTTTCCTCGTTTTTCGACCGGCTGAAGGAGGATTTGGTCGTGACCGACGACCCTGCTGAGGGAAGGAGCGGGAAGAAGTTTGACGACTGCATGGACTCGGTGCTGTCGCTCACCGCGGCGGTCGCATTCGCAGAGGGTAAGGCCCACGTTCACCAGGGAGACGATCCAGAGGACGGGCACATCGTTGGTCCGGGACTACCGCCAATCGAAGGCGAGAAAGGAATTTGAAAAAGTTACGGCGACACGTCCGTCGGCTCGCCGGATAAAAACACGGTTTGCTGGCAATAGGACTGATGGCATCACGGGAGGTACTTCCTTGACACCCGCCTGCATGTCTTCGAGGACGGCACGCCCGCAGCGATGCCCGGCAAGGTAGTCGTCGCCGTCGCCCTGTGCCGGTTCGCCTGCGAACCCGGCGATGAACCTGCTACCCAGGGAGCAGAAACGCCCAGGACACGCTGAAGGTCCGTCCGCCAGTCGCCGGAAAATGCCCCGTCGTCAATCAGGCCACAGCTTCGCCCACATGCGACTTCCCTCTGCTTCAGTAGTTCAGGCGCTCGCTCGCCTCGGCCAACTCCTCGCCACTACGCTTCGTGTATCTCGCCGTCGTATTCAAGTTTTCATGGCCGAGAATCTGCGCCAGTCCCACGAGGTCGTTCCCATTGTCGGCAAGATAAGCGTGACTGAAGGTGTGCCGCAGCAGATGCGGGTGCAATTTCACGCCGATTAGAGCGGAGTATTTGTCGCACAGCGCCCGAATGCCCCGATCCGTCAACGGCCCTCTCTCGCCGACGAATACTTTGCTCGACTGCACTGGCGGCCTTGCTTCCAGATACGACTCCAGCGCACGTCGAGCCGGGAGTGGCAGCGGTACGCTCCTCTGTTTGTTGCCTTTACCGAGCCGGAAGACCACTGTGCCGGTCCGCTCGGTCAACAGCAGGTCATGCAGTTCCAGATTGATGAGATCGCTGACCCGGCAGCCGGTGTAAAGCAGCAAGGAGAAAATCGCCACCGCCCGAACATCCTGACGAACTTCGATCTCGCGGAGCAATCGGCGGACCTGGCCCCTGTCGAGACCCTCGGGAGCCAGTTGGATTCGACGCAGCTCTTTGACCTTCTTGGCCGGGTTGGCTGAGATGTGGCCCTGTTCGACAAGCCAGGCGAACAAGCGGCGTACCGTGACGAGGCAGCGATTGACGGTCGAAACGGCTTGACTCTGGTTCCGCCGAAGATCGTCCCGGAAGTCCGTGATGTCCCGTATCGTCACCCTGGCGATCTCAAACGGCTCCCGGTTGGCCGAAGCGAACCAGGAGGCAAACTTCCTGGCGTCCTGGATGAACGCCCGCCTCGTATTGGCGGAGAAGTCATGCGCATCGAGGAAGCTACTGAACAGTGACGCCTCGGCCGCCCCGACCGGGACACCTTGGAAAACATTATCGCCCCAATTCTGTCTGCCTTCCGGACGGAAATTAGACACCATTTTGACACTCCTTACCGCTAACTGGGCTGATAAGCACTCTTATCGCCCCACATTATCTGCCGAATCCCGACGCTTGAGCCGAAGGAAAATTGCCCGAACGAGTTCACCGTGGTCCACGGTTGCGGTGCCCTGGGGGAACAACTCCTTCACGGCCGCCTGCACCTCGGCCGCCGTCACCGTCACCAGGCCGAGCGCCTTTAAGCCCTCGATCAAGTCGGTGTGCTGAGCGGTCCTTGCTTGCTCCGGCTTCTTCACCACACGCTTTGTGATGCCGCCACCTCGGGCGTAAAAAAGAATCGGCTTACCGTCGATACCGCAATTTCTCCTACGGACATCCAAAATAAGTCGCTGCATCTCCTCGGTGTAAAACGGCCGCCTGGTCGCCACGTCATAAAGGGGAAATGGAAAGGCCGTGCCGAGCAACTGATAGAACCGTGCTCTTGACAGCCCGGCCATGCGTGCCATCTCCGCGACCGTGACGATAGCTTTGGTCTGAATTTCAACAATCATTGGACACACCTCTGACATAAATCAGTCGCCAACTTGACGGTTTTGCGACAGGTGATCTCGGCCAGCAGCCGTGAGTTGTCGCCGTCCCTGATCGTCCTTTACAATCAATCCAACACGAAGCAGAAAAGGTTCGATTACCTGGCTGACAGTCCTTGCCGGGAGGCCTAGCAGCGAGGCGATTACGTTCAGCCGTGATGCATCGGCGGCCACAATTTCGAGGAAACGCTGCTCGGTTACGCCAAGGCCAAGTTCATCAATTCCTTCGAGCGAGCAGGCACGCTCCAGTTGGTTCGGCGTAATTCGGGACTGTCCCTCCGACCGGACGACACGCCTGCAGCTCTGGAGCAATCGCAGGGCAAGACGAGGCGTGCCGCGAGAACGTTGTGCGATAAGAGAAAACACTTCGTCATCCACTGGCCAGTTCAACGCCCGGCATCGCTGCCGAGTGAGTTCGATCAGGTCGGCTTCCGTGTAAAACTCGAAGCGAAGCGTGAGCTTCATGCGATCTCTCAGCGGTTGCAGAAGGCAGAACTCGTCCGTGGTCGCCAGCAACAATGTGAAATTTGCAATCGGGATGCTTTGCGGCGACCTTCCCGATCTACCGCCAGCAAGGTTGATCTTCCTCTGGTCAATCGCCAGATAGAGAGCGGTTTGGTGTTCCTTCGGCAGTTCGTGGCACTCGTCGAAGAAAACAATGTCCTTGTCTTTGGCGGCGAGCAGGACTGCATTCAAATCTGCGGAACACTCAATGGCCTGGCCCAGAACTTCATGGCAGACCGACGCCAGCTCAGCGGCGATGACCTTGCAGCACTGCGTTTTTCCGAGCCCTGGCGGGCCGACCAGGAGAGCGTCATCCATCTTCTTGCCGTCCTCGAAGGCCGCGTCGATGGCGACCCGGAGTTGCTCGACAACTTTCTTCTGGCCGATCAAGTGGTTCAACGACGTGGGCGACAGGTCGTTGATTTCTGTTCGGTTATCGGACATGCTCGTTGTTCCTTATTGATCTTTCTTGTGTCCACTTCAACCCGCCACGACAGGCTCCTCGGCATTGTCGACCGGCTCGTCCTTCCGGCTGAACGAGAGAACAAAGTCCACGGCTTTCGAGGCCTGACTTGATGCCCGCAAGATTGCACCATGATCGTTTTGCAGGACCTTGAGCCAGTGATCGAGATAGGCGTTGTGGTTTGTGAGATCGCTCGATTGTGGGAGGCCGAGTTCCGTGCAGGCGAAACATCCGGCGATCTCGGCAACTAACTCCTCGAAGGCGTATGCTTCCTTGCCGAACTTTACATTCATTTCCAATCGGCTCAGACGGCTCTCGTTACCGGTCCAATGAGCTAGTTCGTGGAACGCTGTGCTATAAAACTCGTGCTGCCCAAGGAACGATTCTTTGGGCGGCAATCGAATGCAGTCGTCTTCGAGGAAGTAGGCGGCCCTGCTGCCGCCATACTGGATGTCGGCTCCAGTCGCCTGGATCGATTCCTCGGCCGGGGCGTAGTCAACGAACGAATGAATGGACCTGGGCCGAGCCAGATATTCCTCGATGCCCTCGCCTTGAACCTGATCGGCACAGAAGACGCAGTAGGTGCGAAGGACGAAGAATTTTTCATTTTCTTCTTGGCCCTCGTCGTTGACGACGGTTTTGACGAGCGGTTTACAAAAGACTATTTTCGTCCCCCACTGGCCGGGCTGCACTTCGGAGGGCCGTGCCTTCACGTGCAGGCCGTGTGCCTTCCACTGGTCGAATGTCGCCCACCACCGGCTTTGGTAGCCTCGCTGATGCGCCGTGAGTTCGAGCAACAATGGGTTGATACCTGAGTAGGGACGCTTCGAGACGGCGTTGGCGGGAAAGCCCGCATTCTCAAGATCGGACCAGGGCTTTCGCCATGGCGGCGTGCCGGTCTTCAGGGCTTCGAGAATCCTTTCGGTGATTTGCTGCCGGATTTCTGACTGGCTTGCCATTGATGTCGCTCCGTGGTTCGGCCTCGTGATTCTTGTCGCTCGCTACTTACTAAGCGTTTTTGCGATGGTCATGAGTTGTCGTCAAAACGCTTAGGGATGGGAGATCGTGCGATGAATCAAGCAACTTCCGTCAATCCGTTCGGCTACTTCTGCCCGTCAAACGGATGCACGCCCGAATACGTGCCATGTCAGGACTTCAACGATTTCTTGGGCTACGGTCTGCTCGTTTGTTGGATCGACGGGGCGGATACCGTTTGCCGGATCAGGCCGCACGACGTGTGTGATTTGCGAGAAGCCTTTTTGAACTGCGTAGAAGATGCGATGCGGTTCTGGCAGGAACAAGAGATCGGCAAGGACACGGGCTGCGATCCGGCCCAACCGATTGTCTCGCTCGCCTGCCCTCAAGAGGAGTGCTGTGAGGCAGGCTGGCGATTCGAGCGAGTTGACGAGGATGCCCTGCTCTTCGTGTTTTTCTGGACCGGCGCCGATGACCGTGCGATCTGGTTAGCGAGAGAAGTGATTGAGGGCAAAGAGCAACGGCCTTGGCCGCCATCGCTGAGGCCCGGCAGGTAGTTGCCGGGCAGCGGAGAGGTAGTCGTTGAACTACACAGTCACGAAATGACGGCCCATGCGTAAGGCCGGCCGAGACAAAACTCCAATAATGTTGGCACGCAGTTTAGGCGATATGTTCACCGCCTGAAGGCACCACCAAAGATACTCTCGTGGCACGGCTTCCAAGGGCAAGTTCGACCAAGCTCCGAACCCCAGGACTCGGCCGTCCAGACGGCCCAGCTGTTTTTGCAAAATGGCACGGTCTTCGTCGCTCATCATGGCGAATTATCTACGCCGCAAGGCAGGCTTTTTTTGGCCGGGAGTCCCATAGTCATTTGGGACGAGAATTTCTGCTAGGCGTGGCCTGACGTGAGCCAGGAATGTTGAAACGAACACACATGGGGACGTGGCGAAGCCTGTTTGGGAGCGGCTGACCACCCTAGCCGCAGATTTTCTGAGCTTCTAATTCGGAATGATTTTCTCGCGACAAGTTCGGTCAACCAGCTGGCAACGCGGAGTATGCAGGACGGCTGCGCTCAAGGTGGGTGAAATCTTCTGCGGACGGTGCAATGGCCTGGTCAAGGCATAAAAGTCCTCGCCAAACGAAAACTGATATAGTCAAACTGGGTCGTCGGCACAATGAAGAAACGTTTGGCAGAACGCACGTACAACGCTTCATTGATGAACGAGCCGCCACGCAACACACGGTCCTGATTATTTACATCATGTGTATCTTCTTTATCGCTTGTCGCTTTCCCTTCCTCGGCTTTGCCAACTACCCTGTAAACATCTTGCGTCCACTCCCAGAGGTTCCCGTGCATGTCAAAAAGTCCCTGGTCGTTGGGCCGCAGTTTCCCTCCGGGCTGACTACTGTTCACTAACCTTGCAGAATACCAAGCATACATGCCAAGCAAGTCTACCGACTCGCCAAACGAGTACACTGTCTCGGAACCGGCTCGACAGGCATACTCCCATTCTGCCTCCGTCGGCAGACGATAGCCTGTCTTCTGCAAGTAGTTCGCAGGCATTTTCATTCCGGCTTCGTACTTGCCTGCGTCATTTGGCGAGTAGCACCACTGTTCTTTCGGTATTCCCTCTTGCTCACTCAGCCAGTTGCAGTAGGCTGCTACGTCGTACCAACTTACCTGGTTTATCGGGCAGTCGCTTGTGGGAGCATACTCCTTAAAGAATTGATGCTCCTTGCGAAACCGAAGGAACTGCTCTACCGTCACTTCCTTCGAGGCAATGGCAAAGCTGCGACCAATCTGTTTCCGATGACGCTCCTTCCCTTCACCCATCCAGAACTCGCCCGCATTGGCAACAACCATCATCGTCTGGCCTTGGTGATTAATGAACCACTGCCGCTTGCCCTCCACCTTCCCGGTTGCCAACCCCTTGTCGATTTCCTTCAACTGGTCTACCACCTGCCACTGCCGCAGCACCCATTCGGCGGCTCCGTGTATCCCCGGATCAGGGTCATCCCGGTACAGGTGCAACAACTGGGCCAAAATGTTCAATCGCAGGTCCTGCGACAAACGGTCTGGGCCATATTGACCCAGGCTCAAGAGGATGGCTCGCCTGGTGGATACCTCTTTCTCTCTGTCCAATCGGGAGATCAACACTTTCGCATCGACACCCGCTGGACCCGCCCGGTCGATTAGATAACTCCGCAACGTCGGGTCGGGCCGATGCTCGAACAACGGCCATACCTTCTCTTCTCGTCCCATGACCAACAGGGCAACACCGACACTGGCTTGCCTCCTTGCCAGGGCAACTTTGGCATCTACCAAAGCATCGGGGACACCTTTCTCATCCAACTGCTTCTCCAGTCGGGAATAGGCATCGGGCAATTCGGCGGCGTAGGTGCCGTAGACCGTGGCAATCAAACCTCTTTCCGAGACGCTGCGTTTCTCGTCCACAAGAAAGTCGGCCAGCGGCGGGATCAGCCAGCGTCCCACACCCTTCAAAGCATCGGTCCATTGGGCTAACACAAACGGTTTCTGGATTACCAGCGTGGTTGCAACGGCTGGACTGGCTTTCTCCCAGCGAGGTTCATCAGGGGCGAAAACCGACAACGCACAGGCCGCACGGAATCGTTGGTCCTGGTCCTTCTTAGGATTCTGCAACAAGGTCCACAATCGCTCCGTCAGGTCGGCCTTGTGGTCCAATAAGGCTTCCCGTATCACCACGACTTCCTGCGGTTCTCCCTTAATTAGTCGCTTGTACAGGTAATCCACCTGGCCCGAGTCCACCGGCAATAGGGCGAGGCTGATGTGCAGTTGCTTGCGAATGTCTTTCGCCGCTTCGGCCTGGGCATAGGCTTCGTGCAGGAGTGTATCAAGCCAGTCACGATAGCGAGCCATGTCCTTGATAATCCCTGGCACATCTGCCGTCGTGGCCTCCAGCAGACGATCTCGCAAAGTTTGGGCCTTCAACCGGCCGTACCCTTCCCAGCTTCCCAAACCAATCAGGGCCAGCATCAAGGCGACGACAATCCCCCGCACCGCATGATACCGCGTCGCCTTCCGCATCATCTTCCGTTGGGGTGGCGTCCAATTCTTCTTTTGGGTCAATCTCCGGATGCTGAGCCACTGCAACAGCGACGGCAGTTGTCGATTCTCCGGGCGTGCGTTCCACACCGCCGCACGATCCGCAAGCAAAAGTTCAGCCCGACCTCGGCGAGTCTCCTTCTGCTTGCGGGTGAGCCAATCTCGCAAGGAGTGAACCAGATGGTCGTGGGTAAGTTGGTAGTATTTCGCACCAGCCTGCACCGTGGACGGGTCGGCATCCTCTTTCCCCTCCGGGTCGGTGGGGGTAATGAGCCGGATTTCGCCATCGAGAATGCGGAGCAAGTCGTCAAAATCCTTCAGACGACTGGCATACCCCGACGCATCCAGCAACTCGCTATATGACCGCATGTGACCTTTGATGTCGGTCCCGGCTTCGGGCAGCAGGGCTTTCAACACGGCTCTCGCCGCTTTCTGATGCAGTCGGTGTTTGGGATTGGCAGTTGAGGAGGAAAAAGTGTCTTCAAGGAAGGTAACCCCGACGCCCTCGGTGCCGCCCACTTCTTTTAGCGTGGCTGGGGTCCAGGGCCTATCCTTCATCATTTCGGCAAACAAAGCTAACCGGACGCAGATTACTTTGTTTTCCTGGGCCAGGCCGGACACCGCATGATTCAAGAACTCTTTCTGTTCCTTGGTGGTTTCGCTGGAGTTCTCCGGCAGTTTGCCGAAGGCTCTCCCAAATGCGGCTAACACCTTTCTGGCGTGGTCCAGGTCGAACAGATCGGCAAGTGCAGCGTTCTTTCCCTGAACCAGATCAACCTCTAATTTGATTAGGAAGCGTGTGGTTGCGAGCCAAAAATCATCCCGCACTAACACGACACACTGCACCCGTCCCCCATCACACTGCCGCAGGGCTTCCACCAGTTCGGTGTTTCCCTCGTCCTTTTTGGCGTGCAACCATTGCTCAATCTGATCGAGAACGATCAGCACCTTTTTGCCCACGGGGATTCCCTGTCCTTGGCGTAGGGCAGCCAGTGTTTCTTTCAACGACAAGTTGTCGGGCAAAGCGGTACATCGCTTCCGCACACCGTTCAGCAGCCGTGTCTCTGTTTCCTCAGCGGTCGCTTCGACATAGACGGCAATCATATCGTGTGAAAGTCGAGGCAGCAGACCCGCCTTGACGAGCGAAGATTTGCCGCATCCCGAAGGACCGTAGATCAAGCCAACAGAAAAGGAGTTGTCGGCGTCCATTTCTTCGATCCGCGTCTTCCAAAAGCGAATACTGTCCGGTAACCCGTTACGATCACGAGGGCCAGGCACGAGTTCGAGGAAGAAGTCGGCATCATGAGCATCGAACGACCGCAAGCCTTTCGGGACAACCTTGAGCGGCTGGCTATCGGATGAAGGTGTGATGCGTGGTGTTGTGGCAGGGGCCAAAGGGGTCGTCAATTCTCTGTCCCGAAGGACGAGGGCCAGTTGTGCGGCAACTTGATTCGGCGTAAGACGCCAGCCGTCCAAGCATTGGGCGGTGGCAAGATGAAGTTCCAACGACGGGCTGGGCTGAACTTCCACCAGTCGCACTGGGATCACTCGTTTGCGTTTGCTCGTTGCTCGTTCCACCTCATGCTTGACGTGGACAGAGGTATTAGCATGGGAGGACAGGAGCAGCACGGTTGCCGCCGTTGTCTCAATGGCACGGATGATGGCTTCGCCGTAATCAGCTCCGGGCGGCACATCTCGTGGGGCGATCCAGCAGTTTATCCCTTGCTCTTCCAGAAGCCGGCAGAGACGGTAAGCAGCGTCCTTGTCTGGCGTGGCGTAGCTGAGGAAAGCGTCTCTGCCCAGGCCGGGTATTACGATCAATTCTGGTTCAACGATGGGTTCTGCGGGTTCCGGTCGTCCGACCTCGGCAGGAATGCGGCCCACGTCCAGACTGCTGATCCAGTACCGCAGGTCGTCGGCCATATCCTTGGCGGTTGTGAATCGCTCTGAGGCTCGTTTCGACAAAGCCTTGAGGCAGATTCGTTCCAGTTCCTTGGGGATCGTGTCATCCCATTGCCGGGGAGGTGGAGCCTCTCTGTTCGTGATCTGCTCCAGCAGCTCCTCTCGTGAGTCCGCATGAAACGGACGCCGGCCGGTCAAGAGTTCATAAAAGACTGTACCGAGGCTAAAAATGTCACTGCGGCCATCGACTCGATGCCCCTCGCCACGGGCCTGCTCCGGCGACATATATCCAGGTGTTCCAGCATAGCGTGGTCCCTGACCGACATCTTGTTCCCGTAAAGCCAACCCGAAATCTGCGACGTAGGGCTTGCCGCCCCAGTCGATCAGGATGTTGCCCGGTTTGATGTCCCGATGGACCACTCCATGCTTATGGGCATAATGCAAAGCCTCCGCAACGGTAGCCATTAACTCGGCACATTCCTCTAAAGGCAGGCGAGATTTTCTGGCCTTCGTCTTTAGAGTGCTGCCGTCGATATACTTCGAGACGACAAAGCAAGGGAAATCAGGGGTGCTACCTACGTCGAAAACCGAGACAATACTCGGATGATCGAGGGCGGCAACGATGCGGGCTTCGGTCAGGTAGGCTTGGGCATCGTCAGGACGGGCCACCAGTTTACGGTGCGGCACCTTGATGGCAACGGAACGCTGTAACTGGTCGTCGTGGGCGAGATAAACTAAGCCGAAACCACCTTCACCGAGGACTTTCTCCACACGATAGCGCCCAATGTGCTGCGGCGTGGACTCCGGTGGAGCGACAAATGCTGCTTCACGTCCAGGTTCATCAACGGTTTGAATCGGATCGTTCATGCGATCCATTCTCGGTGGTCGTTGTTGCGAGTGCTTTTGTGGCACCGGGTAGTTTACCAGGACGAGATGGCGTTCTCCACGATTTACTTAATCGGATGCATCCTGAAAAGGAATAGCCCAGGACGACCAGGGAAAATCGGCGGCGGTAAGGGGTAAAGCAGTAAAGCAGTCAAGGCGTAATAGTTCTTGCCAAACGAAAACCGATAGATAGTTCTCGGTACGTCGGCACACGGTCGTCACGGTTGGCAGAACGCAGGTTCGACGCATTATTGTCGAACGAGCCGCCACGCACCATGCGGCCATCTGCAGTTCTAACCGCCAATGCGTCTTCTTTGTCCTCGCTGGTTTCGCTGCTCTTAATTTTGGAATGGTCGCTGGAACGCTCCTGACACCATGTGTTTACATTCCCTTGAATGTCAAACAAGCCGATGTCATTCGGCTTCTTGCTCCCCACCGGCCACGCCCGTTCCTGGCTATTGTTAAAGTACCACGCATAGTTCTCCAACAACTCTTTCGTCTCGCCGTAGTATCGGGCTGTTACCGCCCCCGCACGTGTGGCATACTCCATCTCTGCTTCCGTCGGCAACCGATAGCCTTTGCGGTGGAGATAATTCTGTGCCAGCTTCATGCCTTCTGTGTATTCCGGGTTGGTTCGCCCCAGAAGCAACCCACAGGTCGCCGCCAGCGGTCCCAACGAACAGCCCGCCAGCGATCCCAACGAACCGCTCAACAGCCCGACGCTGCTGCCTGCCAGCACACGCATCTTCATGGAGCCTTTCACCGGCTCGTAACACCATTCGCTCTCCGGCAATCCTTCCTGCTTGCTTAGCCAGTTGCAGTAGGCCACCGCCTGATACCAACTCGTGCCGAGCACAGGGCTGTCGGCGGTGCGTGCATATTGCTCAATTTCACCAATGCCATAGCGAGCATCAAACCGCCGGTATTCCGCCAACGTCACCGGCTTGGCGGACACGGCAAACGTCCGACCGATCCGCTTCTTGTGCTGAACCTCAACCAGGTTCCTGCCAGCTTCCGTCAGCGGCGATCCCATCACGAACTCTACCGGGCCGGGGATCACCACCATCGTCTGTCCCTGGCCGTTGACGTACCACTGTGGCGGTGTCTTTTCTTTCTCCATTGTGATCAACCGCTCGATGCCGACCAGACGCTTCTGCCGCTGTTCCTTGTCCTTGGCCCACTCGCCGTTGACCTGTTTCAGCCACGTCACTCGCTGCCACTGCCGCAGCAGCCATTCGGAAGCCGCATGAAGCCCAGGATCAGCATCGTTGCGATAGATTGCCTGTAACTTCGGCAACACGGCCTTGCGAGCGTCTGGCGGAAGTTCCTTCTCGCCATACTCCCCCAGGCTAAGGATCAATGCCCGGCGTATGGTAACGTCCGGCTCCTGATCCAGACGCTCGATGATCGCCGCGGCGTCCGCACCCAGCGGATGCAACCGATGGATCAGGTAGCTTCGCACTCTCGGATCGGGGCTGTGCTTCAAGAGCGGCCAGACCTTTTCAGGCCGTTCCAACTTCAACAGGGCCACCGCCGCATTCGCCTGCCGCTTCGCCAACTTCTCTTTCAGTTCGTCCACGGCATCGGGCGGCAGTTTTTTGTCGATCTCGCCTCTCAGCACCGGCAGTCCTTGTTCACCACGATCCTTGAGTTTCGGAAAGAAGACGGCGAATTGCTGCACGTCGGCATCCATAACCAGATTAGCCAGAACCTTTGGTTGATCGACGGCGTAATCGGCCAAAACGCCCGTCGCCAACGACCGTTCCACCGGCCGATTGATATCTGCATACACCACGGACAACGGAGCGAGCAGTTTCAGACGGACTGGACGCAGCGAGTCCATCCACAGGGCCAGATAAACCGCAGGCACATTCACCAAATCATTGCCTGCGGCATCTTGCACCTTCGCCCACTTCACACTCTCCGGGTCGTAAATTGCCAATGCCGAGGCCGCACGTAACCGTTGCTTTTCCTTGCTCTTCTCTGGCTTTTCCACGACTGTCCACAACTTGTCCAGCAAGGCTTCCTTGTGCGGTTCCAAAGCGTCACGAATCACCGGCACTTCGTTCGGGGCGGCTTCAAGCAAGCGATCATACAGGTAATGGACCTGGCCGGGGTCTACTGGCAGGAGGGCAAGGCTGACGTTGAGTTTCGGCCGGGAGTTCACCACTGCCTTGTCATTTTCTTCTCGAAGGAGCGGGTCGGCCCACTTTCGATACTTAGCCATCTCGCCGAGGATGGCTGGCACTTGAGCCGTGTCTGCATTAAGAACCGTTTGCACCAGCCCAGCGGCTTTAGTTGCGTTCCGCTGTTCGATGACGGCCACGCCTGTGACAGTGGCAACGGCCAGCAGCAGGCCGAGAGCTATCCCCCGCACCGCATGATACCTGCCCGCCCGGTTCATCATCTTCCGCTGCTGCGGCGTATAGTTCTTCTTTGCTGTTAGCCAACGAATACTCAGCCATTGCCGCAGCGAAGGCAGTTGCCGATTCTCTTGGCGTGCGTTCCATACCGCCGCCCGATCCGCAAGCAGCAATTCCGCCCGTCCTCGCCTTGTTTCCTTTTGCTTGCGGCTCAGCCAGTCTCGTAGGGACGGCACCAAGTAGTCGTGGGTAAGCTGGTAGTATTTCTGTCCCGACAGGGCTTGAGACGTGGATTCCTCAGCCCTTTCTTGGCCTTCGGGGTCCGTGGGCGTGATGAGGCGAATTTCACTATCCAGAATGCGTATAAGGTCATCAAAATCCTTCGGACGACTGGCGTAGCCCGACGCCTCCAGCAGCTCCTGCTGCGACCGCATATGGCCCTTGATATCCGTGCCGGATTCGGGCAACAGAGCCTTTAGAACCGCCCTCGCCGCCTTCTGGTGATAGCGGTGTTCAGGCGGAGCGGTCGATGCACTGAACGTCTCCTCAAGGAACGTGACTCCGACGCCTTCCGTGCCGCCCACTTCTTTCAAGGTGGCCGGCGTCCAAGGCTTTCCCTTGACCATTTCGGCGAACAAGGAGAGTCGAACCGAGATGACTTTGCCTTCCTGGGCCAAACCAGACACCGCTTGATCGAGGAAGGCTTCTTGCTCCCGAGTGCATTTGGTGAGGTTATCCGGCAGACGACCAAAGGCACGTCCAAATTCTGCCAACACTTTGCGAGCGTGGAGGAGGTCGAACAGATCAATCAGTGCTGAGTTCCGACCTTCGAGAATCTCGATTTCCATCGCTTTCATGAACCGGCTCACGGCCAGCCAAAAATCGTCTCGCACCATGACGATGCACTGCAACCGCTCACCCTCGCAATGTCGGAGAGCTTGAACGAGTTCCGTGTCCAGCTTCTCTCGCTTGGCATGCAGCCATTGCTCGAACTGGTCGAGGACGAGAACCACTTTCTTACCCGCAGGAAGAAAATGCCCTCGTCGCAGGGCCGCAACAGCTTCGATTACACCCAGGTTTTCAGGCACGTCGGGACAATACCTCCGCAGTCCTTTGAGCAGACGAGCTTCCGTGTCCTCGGCAGTGGTTTCGACGTAGACTGCGATCACGTCGTCGGATAGGCGAGGCAACAAACCAGCCTTCATTAGCGATGATTTGCCGCACCCGCTGGGGCCGTAGACCAGGCCCACCGAGAATGTCTTTTCAGCGTCCGTTTCTTCGATGCGAGATTTCCAGAAACGGATATTCTCTGGCAATCCTTCACGATCTCTTGGACCCGGCAACAGTTCAAGGAAGAAATCCGCATCCCCGGCATCGAACGACCGCAAACCTTTCGGCACAATCTTGATCGCATGCTGGTCGGCGGGGGTCTGCACCAAGCTATGTATCGGTGTCGCAATCTCCGCCTCGTGTTCTGCCCGCCCCGTGACCGTGGACTTGTCCACTGCGGACGCTTTTGACAGAAAATGCCGCAAGTCATCGGCCATGTCCTTGCCGGTCGTGTACCGCTCGGATGCCCGCTTCGCTAACGCCTTGATGCAAATGCGTTCGAGTTCCTTTGGGATCAAGTCATCCCATTGCCGGGGAGGGCGAACTTCCATGCTCGTGATTTGCTCCAGCAGTTCCTCTTGCGAATCCCCTTTGAATGGCCGCCGCCCGGTCAGCATTTCATAGAAAACCACGCCCAGGCCGAAGATGTCCGACCGGCCATCAACTCGATGGCCTTCGCCACGTGCCTGCTCGGGACTCATGTAGGCGGGCGTCCCGGCGAATCTCGGCCCCTTGCCGATGTCCTGTTCTCGCAAGGCTAGGCCATAATCCGCCACGAACGGCTTACCGCTCTTGTCGAGCAGGATGTTGCCGGGTTTGATGTCCCGATGCACTAGCCCTTGCTTGTGGGCATAGTGCAACGCCTCTGCCACGGTTGGAACCAATTCCGTCGCTTCCGCCACCGAAGGCCGGTTGTCTTTGATTCTCTTTGCCAGCGTGCTGCCTTCAATGAATTTTGACACGACAAAAAAGGGGAAATCCTCGGTGCTACCCACGTCATACACTGGGACGATGTTGGGGTGATCGAGGGCGGCAACGATGCGAGCTTCGGTCAGGTAGGCTTGGGCATCTTCGGGCCGGGCCACGAGTTTACGATGCGGCACTTTGATGGCAACGGAACGCTGCAACTGGTCGTCGTAAGCGAGATACACGAGGCCGAAACCACCTTCACCCAGGATTTTCTCCACTCGGTAGCGACCGACGCACTGCGGCTGGGGCCTGGACTCGGCTGGCGCGGGCAGGGTTGCTTTACGCTGGTCGTCCAGAGTTTGAATCGGATCGTTCATGCGATCCATTCCCGGTGCTTGATTGTTGCATGAGGTCTCGTAACGCCGGGTAGTTTACCATGACGTGACTGTGTTCTCCACGAATTAGTTCATCGGATGGGCTTGAGCTTCCGCGGCGGATTGAGCGATTTCTTGACTTTCCTGGCATGGAATGCGAAACTCCCGTCTGCCCAATGCGTTGTCGAATACGAAGAGTCAGGATGGCGGGACCATAAACTGGCCCCACGGCCGCAAGCCGCCATGACGCCAGAGGAAAAGGCACGGCAAGAGATCGCCAGCGACAGGAGCCGTCATCAACAGGCCAGCGCTGACCGCAGAGGCGTCTGATACTGTAGGGAATTCGATAGCGACGCTTATGCCCCGGTCAACAGGCTGCCATGCACGAGCGAGTCGCCGAAAGCCAGTGCCGAAGCCTGAGTCCCGTCATCCGACTTGACCCGGTACTCCTCGCCATCCCCGACCGGCTGGACCTGCTCCCAGGACGAATGGCGCAGAGCGGCTAAGGTCCCTTCCACGGCAGGTTGACTCACCTGTCCCGCCTCAGAAGTCCGTGCTACGCCATCCAGAATGAAGCCGCTCAGTAGCCGCCGCCACACCTTCCGGCAGGTCGCCGCTTTGTCGAATAAGTCCACCGCCACGAGCTTGTCGCCGAGAGCAACGGCCACCCCAACAGCGCCATCGGGATACTGGAACTGGTCCGCATACAGGTTGATCTTCTCCTGGTTTGCTAGGAAAGTATCTTCCATCGCTGCGGTCTTCGACGAGACTCCCAGCGTGGCTTGCTGTTTACCGACTTCTTCCCACACCTTGCCCTGATCGGAGCGATGGCCCGTCCCACTCAGAAGCGATTCGCTGACGGAGGATTTCAGCGTGTGGCGTAGTTTGGAGGGGGAATGCCTGCCACCGGAACCGAACTGCCGGGATTTGTAGGCCCACCGGCCCTGCTCCACGCAACTGACCGGAATCTTAATCTTGCTCTTGGCAGGGAGGAGGACGGACGTGTTGAGAATGCGATTCTGCTTAGCCCCTACGAGTTCTTCGCCTTCAAGGAAGAGGACACGAATATCGCCGCTGTTCTCGACCAACAGATCGGGGACGGAGCCACCTTCGGATACCTCCTGAACCGTCACGGACCCGGCCTGGATCGCCTCGTCAGAGAGCAGGTAGTCCACCTGGCCGTGTGGTTCAGTGAACAGCGGAAACACCGTCAGGGACTCGTGGCAGATGGGATTGCCGACACGGATTCCGGGGAAATTGAACATGGAGAACTCCTTTTGGGAACAAGAAGAGATGACTGATTATAGACACGGAGCGTCCTCGACGGGTTCAGATCGCTCATTCGCCGACAATCCCCGCCAGGGCGTTCTCCAGCATGTCCATCCGTGCCAGACCAGACCGCAGCGACCCTGGGATATTCGACTCGCCCCAAAACGCCCCGGCCAACTGCCCACTGATCGCCCCCGTGGTATCGGCGTCGTCCCCCAGGTTGACGGCCCGCAACACGGACTCCTCGAAGGTGTCGGCGTCGTGGTAGGCCCACAGGGCGGCCTCCAGGCTTTTGACCACCCAGCCCGATCCCTCAATGGCGGGCGGCTGCTTGTTCCGAAAACTTCCCTGAGCAACCTTCTGAATCAGAGCGTGCAGCGGCTTGATGTCGTTCAGGAGTCGCAAGGGCCTCCAGTCCGGAGAGAGTACTGCAGCCCGGTCCTCACCACGCACCAGGGCGGCAAGCACGATCGCCAGATACCGGCAGGCCGACCGGCATTGTTCGCTTGGGTGCGTGGGTAAGCTGGATTCGTCAGCCAGGCAGGAAAGTTCCTCGATCTTGTTGGGATAGAGTTCGGCGTATCGAATTGGCACAGGAGCGAGCCGCATGATCGACCCGTTGCCGCTGGCCCGCTCCGAAGTGTCGCCCGAAGCGAGGGCGTCCTGGTTTGCTTGGAAGTTGTTCAGGGCATGGCTCGTGGTGATGCCGATGTCGAAACACCGCCCGTTTACGGAATACTTGCCCGTTTTCCACCACTCGACGTAACGCCTGGCCTGATCGTTCAAGTCCCAGCCCACCGAAGCGATGCTGTCAGCCAAAGCCAGCGCCATGCTGGTATCGTCGGTCCACTCCCCCGCCTCCAGGCCGTGCGGCCCGCCGTTTCGGTAGCCGGTGACAGGTGCGAAGCTACCGGGGCTGCTGAACTCGACAGCGGCACCCATGGCATCTCCCACAGCCAGACCGATCAAGACTCCTCGGCGACGGTCGTTCATCGCTTCCTCATTCTTTCCCCAAATTGTCGTAGCACTCAAGCAACCTGCGCCCGACCTCGACCGGGACCTTGAGTTTCGACACGTCTTCGACGCCTGCGGAAATCGCAATCAGAGCGGCCAATAGCTGCTTCTCCTCTTCGTCCGGCAGCGCTTCGTCTTTCAGGAACTTCTCGTGGTAGGCAAGCCAGGCCGCCGTGATGCTACACCACAACGCCACCTCGTCTTCGGGATGCATGTCTCGCATGAAGCCGATCTCGAATTGTTCCAGCGTCGTGTTAAGGTACTGCCCGAGCAAGTCGTAAACGGCCTTGATCCGTTCGAGCATTTCGGGCGACAACGATCCGTGACGAATCGGCCCTGGTCGGAGTTGCTTCGGATCGACGTGTTCGGGTTCGCTCATGGATGCTCGCTTGTTTTGGATTCGCTTCTTCTGGTCCAGCCCTTTTCGCTGGCCATCGGCAACAATCGGGGCAGCCTGTTGGCTAAGCAACGAGTATTTTATTTGGATGAGGAGAAAAGGACCGCAGAACAGGGACGAAACCGTTTGGTAAGGCATGGTTTGTCTTTCGGGCGTCAATCAACGAAAGAATCGGGCAATGAAAAGACCTTGCTCAACGCTGAACCATGCGACCGAGCGAATCGGGCGGACTTTTCCGCAACATCAGGAAATGTCCCGCGGCTATGACTACGATGCGCCCGAGTCCGTCCATCGTCTGTCGTCTCAGAATTTCCCTGATTGTGAGCCGAATTTCAACACCGTGATCCTTGCCGGATCAGCGAAAGCAACTGACTTGATTAGCACGGCTCCGATTCCACGTTGTGGCTTTTTAGTCAGCGGACGGTTTCGCTCCCTGTTAAAATCGTTTTCGCTGCCGCCGCATCGGTTCTTTGCGGTTCCTATGCTGCATCGTAACAAGCCCGTGGCAGACTACTCGTGGTTGCACCTGCCTCAGCCCAATCTCCAGATTCCCGACGAGGCCACTGCTTCCGAGGTCGAGGCGCTGGTGGAAGCCGATCCCGGTCTGAAAGACGTTGATCTACTCTGCATCTACCAACCTCAACGCTTCAACTACAGCTTCATCAGCGATGCTTTGCGGAAGGCCATCGAGCAGGAAAAGATCAGCGGCGTGCGGTTTGGAACGGCCAAACTCTTTCGCTGAGGAGAGATGAAGGACGAGGCCAGCTGCAACTGCGATTCCTGCGGGGAACCCCGATCGACTCCAAGAGATTCCGTCAACGATTGTGGAAGAGTCAGCCTAACGACAATCTCCAGGTGGTCATTAGCCCTCCAACTGTCGGAGTTTTTCAAGTTCCTCTTGAAGATGTTCCTTGAGCATCTGGGCGGCGTCGATCAGTGCCTCCAGGGTCATTTCGTGGCTCGGCCCCGGCGGGAGCAACAAGGTCGGTTCCGGCATCCCAATTGACCAGTTGCTAC